>Ga0326727_10007217_pt1 | contig 29604 bp, 17 predicted proteins | sample MB2enrmetagenome_FD_207643 | JGI IMG/M metagenome (GOLD analysis project Ga0326727, IMG submission 207643) | Lab enriched peat soil microbial communities from McLean, Ithaca, NY, United States - MB29MY | ecosystem: Environmental > Terrestrial > Soil > Wetlands > Peat | place: USA: New York... | reverse complement strand
AGACGCAGAGCTTTGCTCTGCGCAATCCACTAAAGACGCTTGTGTCAAACTGCCCTCGTGAATCATCCGAATTCGAAATGGAGACACCACCTCCTCCTGACTCCAGACTTCTGACTCCTGGCTCCTGGCTCCTCAGAACGTAATCACAATGCCTTCCGGGTCGGGAGTCTTGCGCGCGCGCACCACCAAGACGAAGATCGCGGTGGCGAGGCAGGGAATGATGGAGCCGGCGATCACGATGGGCTGGAAGGAAAATCGATCGGAGATGCGGCCGATCAGGTAGGTGGAGATCAGGGTTCCGATGCCCGCACCCGTGCCTCCCAGGCCGCTGACGGAGGCCACTGCGTCCGGATGGAAAACATCGCTGGGCAGCGATAGGAACATGGTGGAGCAGGCGGCGTAGGCGAACGTGGCATATCCGAACAACAGCACCAATGTAAGGTAGTGACTGGTGAAAGCGGCGGGAATGAGGATCAACATGCTGGGCCCGAAAATCAGCAACACCGCCCGGCGCGAACGCCCCACTGACCAGCCACGCTTGATCCAGTAGCTGGAAAGTCCTGCCCCGAAAAAATTGCCGAGATCGGCGCCCAGGAAGGGTACCCAGAAGCCCAGGATGCTTTGTTCCAGCCGGAAGCCTCTACTGCGGAGATACAGCGCAAACCAATCGGCGATGAGGAACCAATAGGGATCAAGCAGAAAGCGGCCGCAGATGATCCCCCAGGTTTGCCGATAGCGCAGCAGTTTGCGCCAGGTGATTCCGGCGCGGGGTGCAACCTGCACCTCCGGCGTGCGGCCCTGCCGGATGTATGCAAGCTCCTCGGGCGCCAGACGCGGGTGCTGTTCGGGAGGACGATAGAGCCATCGCCAGGCCAAAATCCAGAGAAAACCCAGGCTTCCGGTCACCAGGAAAACCGGCCGCCAACTGCCGATCATCTTGTAGGCATACCAGGCCAGAAAAGGAGCAATCGCCCCGCCAATGGAGGAACCGCTGTCAAACATGGCGACGGCCCAGGCGCGCTCTTTATCCGGAAACCATTCCGAGGCGACCTTGGTGGCGCCGGGCCAGTTGGGGCCTTCCCCTGCGCCGAGCAAGAATCGGAAGAAGCGAAAGCTCATGAGCCCTTGCGCCAACGCGGTGAGACTGGCGACACAAGAATAAAAGGTCACGGTGATCGACAGGCCGCGGCGCGCGCCCAGGCGATCGATCAACCGCCCTCCACCGCCCTGCATCAAGGTGTACGCAATCCGAAAAGCAATCAGGATGGTGGCAAAATCGGTGTTGGTCCAGTGGTACTGCACCAGAAGGATGGGCGCAAGCACGCTCAGCGTTTGCCGGTCGATGTAATTGATGATGGTGGAAGCGAACAGCAGTCCGGCAATCCACCAGCGCAGGCGGCGGATGGGAGATCGTGACGGCGTGGCATCGAAAGTCGGTGGGGTAGGGTTCACAATATGCGCGGATCGAAAAACCTCAAGTCCTTTCCTTTTCGATGCCGGATGCAACCTCCTCGTTTAGGGTTTGCCCTCTACTGGGGTCAGAATGAAGCCGCCTCGAATCACCGTGTCCGGCCCCACGTCGAGCCTGGACGTGGGGGGATCTGGCCGGCGAAACTTGGACGGCCTTCCCTCCACGGCGGTCAGAACCCTCAGGCGCCCGGGGGATTCCAGCCGCACGTAGTCGCTCCCCGCCACGCGAAAACCCGACTGGGCGGAATCGAGAAGTTCGGCCCAGCGGACTCCCGCCTTGGTGCCTTGTGCCCTCTCGGCGCCTGCTTGACCCGTCCACAGCCCGAAGATGGCAGCCATTTTCAGGTTAGGGTAGGCATCCAGCGGGCCCAGCCCCAGCCAGCGCAGCGTGCCAAGGTCAGCGCGGCCTTGCAGCATCATACCTACTTCGGGGATCCAGGGCGCCTGAATCGTGGGCCGGATCGAGTAGCGGACGCACAACGATCCGTCCGCCAGGACGCGGTATTGATAGTCGGCGGCGAAAACGTTGCGTTCGTCCACGCGATGCTCAGCCGTGGCATTAATGATCGCCCCGCCGCCCTCCTGTGTAACCCGCCAGCTTTTCACCCGCGTAGAGTAATGATCCAGGTCGGGCAGGTTTACTTCCACGTGCCCCGTCCGCTTGTAAATCGCCAATTCTTCCGAGTTTGGCGCGCGCCAGATGGTTGGCCGGCAAGCAGTGATGAGCGGCCGGCCATCGATTTTGACCGAGGTGAGGGCAGCGGTTTTTGAATCAAATTCATAAACCGCGCGACCGGCCGTCACCGAAACCGTAGATCCCCTGCGCACCTCGACGGGAACGCTTGGCTTTTCGCGGGGAAGGATCGGGCCAGCGGGAAGCAGTTCCACGCTGCGCTCGGTGATCTCACCTCCGTCAGGATGAAGGAAAGAAATCTGCATGTAGTAGGCGACGCCGGGTTCGACTTTGGTAATGGCGGCCAAGGGCAGATCGAAAGCGCCCACCGTGTGAGGTGCGGCTTGAGCGCGCGTGCTGCGTGCCGCCAGTTGGCGATCATCGGCCATAAGTTTCCAGCGGATCTCCACCGTCGCGAGATCTGAAAAATCGAAGTCGTTGCGCACCGGAACGCGCACTGTCGCTTGTCCGGGTTGAAACGGCAGGGTCGCCGCCGCAATATCCACAGGAGCATAGACCGCCTTGGTTTCCCAATAGTCGCGTTGCGGGCTGCGGTCAGCGCGGACAATGCCGTCGATGCCTTCCGGGTTCAGCAAAATGTAAGGCTCGTCACCATGATCGGTGTGGCGGATTCTTTTCAAGCCCTGGTCCTGCCACATCCAGATGAATCCCCCCGCGCCCGCGGGATGATCGGTCAAGCCCCGCCAGGTATCTTCCAATCCGCCGAAGCCGACCTCGCCGAGCGCGTGGGTATATTCGGTGGACACCACCGGGCGGTCAGAGGCGGCGGTCAATGCTTCGGCCTCGGCCGCTGTGGGATAGTGCGGCGCAAGGATATCGACTTCGGGAGGCATCCAAAGCTCGCGATGCCAGGGGAGCAGCACCGGGCGCGTGGAGTCCCAACCCTTGACCGCGCGCATGGAGGCAAGATGTTGCGCAGTCAACGGATTTTCGTTGCCCACCGACCAGATAATGATGGACGGATGGTTGCGGTCGCGCGTGACCGTCTCGTAAGCCCGGAGCAGGGTGGAAGCGGCAAAAGAGGGATCGCTGCCGAGGTCGCCACCATACCCCATGGGACATTCCTCCTCCACCCACATCCCCATCTCATCACACAGGTCGATGAAGCCCTGGGCGGGCGGATAGTGGACCGTACGCACGGCGTTGATGTTGGCGGCCTTCATGAGCTGGATATCTTGCAGCCAGTGCTCGCGGCGGGTGGCGATGCCCACGTCCGGATACTCATCGTGGCGGCAGACGCCGCGCAGCTTAATGGGTTGGCCGTTGACGCGTAGGACTCCGCCACGTACGGAGACTTGCCGGAATCCCACCGCGTGTGAGCGTGAGTGCGTCACCTGGCCGTTTTCGAGCAGGTCCACGCGCAGGTGATAGAGGGATGGAGTTTCCGCCGTCCATTTCGCCGGCGCGCGCACTCGCATCTTGTATAGGGTGTCACGCCCGGTGTTGGGGTGCGCAGGCACCGGCACGTCGTCCTGTTCCACGGTCTTGCCGTCAGGGCCGGTGAGCGCCAAGCGCAAGGCGTAATCCGATGCGACCGCGCGATTCCTCGATTGCATCACCAGGACGCGGATGTTCAGGTCAGCGTCCTGAAATTGCTCGTCGAAGGTGGTGGAGGTTTCGACGCGGTCGATGTACCGGTCGAGCGGCATGTTTTCCAACCAGACATCGCGGAAGATGCCGCCCAGCGACCAGTCGTCGTTTGTGTCGAACAAATAATCTTTGGTCAATTGCCGTACGCGCACCGCCAGCCGGTTTTCACCGGGCTTGAGTGCTTGGGTCACATCGAAAGCGAAGGAGGTAAAGCCGCTGTCGTGGCGCCCTAAGGGAATCGCGTTGAGCCACACTTCGGCCGAGGACCAGACGCCGTCAAAATGCAGGAGGACGCGCTTGCCCGTGAGTGCGTCGGGGACCTGAAAATTGTGGAGGTAGAAGCCCTCGCCCGCCGCGCTCAACCTTCCGTACATGGGCTCTTCGAAACCTTCGAGTGCCCAATTGGAAGGCACGGGGATGGGGCGGAAGGCCTGCGCGTCAAAGGCCGGCTCGTAGAAATGCGCCAGGCGCTCAGCTTGCTCGGGAGTGCGCGCCAGAGTGAACTGCCACTGGCCGCTGAGAGAGAGGCGAGTATCGGCCGCAGGCTGGGCGGCAGCGCTGCTCAAAGCGAGCAGAACACCCAGGGTTATCGAGAGCGTTGCAAGCAGCTTACGCGACCCCGAGCGGTTTTGACACACTTCGGCATGAGGCGTAGTGATAAGAGACTTTGCCGATGCCATGAGCGATCTCCTCCATGTCCGTTTCCGTGTAGTGCTCGTGAAGGTCCATGGTAATCCAGCGGTCGAAGGCGGCTTCCGCCATCGGGCAATCGCCCTGCTGGTAGCGGCGGTCGGAACCGAGGTCTTTCGATACGAATGGGTATTGCGTCCCGGGAAAGGCGGAGCGATTCCGGAAGATATCGTAAAGGTAGACGGGGCGTCCTCCGGTAATCAAGTGCGCTTTGTTGGGCACGCCTTCCGCGTTCAGGGCTGCGGAAAACTCCTGCGCAGTGCAGGACAGCAGGTTGAGGTCGAGACAAAACAGCGCCAGGAAGTAAGAATGCTTGGAGCCCGGCGCGATCGTCTGTGTCGAAATGCCCGGCATGCCGCTCAGGTAATTCTTCCAGAGTGTCCCCAGCTTGTTGCGGCGGGAAGTGAACTCCTCCACATGAGCGAGTTGAGCCAACGCCACCGCACCCTGGAGTTCCGTCATCTGATAATTCGGCGCCAGGAAGAATGGGTTGCGGATTCCCTCCTCGCGCTGGTAGCACTTGTCGAGGAAGAGTGTGCTGAGATAACGCAGGTGATCGTCGTCGGTAATCACCATGCCGCCCGATCCGCAAGTAATGTGCTTGAAATGATTCAGCGAGAAGCAGTTGATGACTCCGCGCCTGCCCACCAACTCCCCTTTGTATTCGCACCCGAAGGCCTGAGCGCAATCCTCCACCACGGGGATTCCAAATTCCTGCCCAATGGACAGGAGCGCATCGAGATCCGCGGCCAACCCGCTGTGGTGGACGGCCAGGATCGCGCCCGTGCGGGGAGTGATCCGTTTGCGCACCGATTCCGGATCCAAATTGAGCGTGGCAGGATCGACATCGGCAAACACCGGCACCAACCCCTGATAGATCACGCCCGTAAGACTGCCCATGTCCGTGATGGCGGAGGTGATGACTTCGCTCCCGGCAGGGAGTTGCAGCGCCCCGAGGGCGATATGCACCGCCGCGGTTCCGCTGGAACAGGCGATGCAGTGCTTCTTACCGTACATTTCCGCAAAGCTCTTTTCAAAAGCCCGAACCTTGGTTCCAAGATAAAAAAAGAGCATGTCCGAATCGATGACTTCTGTAAGGTAGCGTTTGTCCAGGTCACCGTGCCGTTTGCGACGGCCAAACGGCGTCTGCTTGGCTTTCGGACCTCCGTCCGCCGCCAACTTCTGAGAATAGTCGAGATTCATCGTTATGAATCCTCCTGCAATGGCATGTTGCCTATGCTCCTCCGACTGCGGTAAGCATTTTGGATTTGTAGTTTTGGATTGGAGAGGGCAAACGTGCGCGCATGGGCATTAATCCGAAATCCAAAATGCAGTTCCAGCGATGCGGAGCCTCTCCGCACCTGTCTGGGGAGAGTAACCACGCGAATCAGGTTATGTGGCGCCTGCGGCGAATGCAAGTTTCACCGTGCCTTTGCTTGCAAGGTGAAAAAAATTGGGAGCGCACCTGAAAATGCCCATCGTAATGGGCCGTGCGCTCCTTCGGCTCCTGAAAACATGGATGGGAAGAAGCATCTTGTGGAGCCTGACTGAACCTCTGCGGAGAAAGGGACCAGTTCCATCGTTCAGAGTTTAATCCCCCTGCTTCACCCATTCGACATTGAAATGGACATGCTTGATGGTTTGCGAAGGCTCTCCACGTTTCAGGCCGCCTGGGGTGTAACTGTAAGTTGCATGCAGGCTGCCGTCGCGCGCCTGGATCAGCGTTGGGTAATGAAAAGAGCCGGGGTTCTGGTCGGAGGTGTCGCGGTCCAGGTGTCGATGCCATTTCCAAGTTGTGCCTTCGTCGTCGGAGATGGCCACCAGGAGCGAATGGCGGCCGCGCTCAGTGTCATTGCCGACCAGCACCCAGAGTCCATCACGCAGTCCCGTCACTTCCATGCTGGAGCCCGGGTTGGGGATGTCGGTGTAAGTGGGTGTGGACCACGTGATGCCGTCGTCCTTGGACTCTGCCCTGATCACACGCTTGGGCGGAGGGCCATTGTTCCGCATGTAGGCAACAATGGTTCCGTCGTGCTTTCGCACCAGACTCGGCTGCACGCCGCCCATGGAAACAATGGGTTCGCTGCTGGTCCAAGTTTTGCCGCCGTCGTCAGTGATGGCCAATAACGAGAAGTTATAGCCGTCGGAATACAGCGGCACCAGAATGCGGCCCGAGGGAAGTTCGAGGGGCTGGTTGCGGCCCATCCAACCCATGCGGGAAAAATACTCGTCGCTGGCCATTTGGATGGCATGTTTCGCCTCATCACCGGCGTGACCAGCGGGCAGGTTCGTGAGCCACGGTTCGGTGTCCCGTTTTACGGCTGCGGCAAAGTTGCGCGGGATGAACAGAAGCGGGTCGCTCACGTCCCACTGTGGCGGCGCGGTAAGGTCCGGGTAGTGAAAGGCGATCTTGTAGCGCAGCAGGGCCGTCTCCCAGTGATGCGCCAGTACGGTGGACCATATCACCCAGAGACGCTGGTGCGAATCCATGAAAAGCACCGGATTGGTGTCGGGGAATTCGGGCTGGTCTACCAGCGTGTAGGGCGTGGACCACGTCCGGCTGTTGCGGCGCAGGAGCGAAGCCTCCACCTTCACGTCATCGGCCGTACGCTCGCCGGAGCCCTTGTACCAACATGCGTAGAAGTCGCCATTGGGCAATTCCACGATCGACGAGGAGTGGGAGTGCAGAGTCCCGAGGGGAAAGATCAGCTCGGACTGGATAAAGGGTTGCTCCGCCAAACACAGAGGCGCCGCCAACAAAATCGCAAATAGAATGATGGGATTTTTCATGGCTCACTCCTGAATGTACTTATGATACAGCCCCATGTAATAGGGGAGCAGATAGGCCTGGCCGTCGGCAAGAATTCTGCCGTCCCCGCCCTCATCAAGCGCCCAGGGATCGTGGTTCCACAGGCCCACCCAACGTTCATCAATGGGCAGGACTTTGCCGTTTACGCGGTAGCCGGCGGCGCGCACATCGCGTCCCAGATCGATGTAATCGCCCAGGCGGATGATATCCAGGCGATGACTGTTAATCAAGCGCCAATTGATGCGGTCGAGCGGGAAGCGCATGAGCGTGTCCACCGATTCCTCCAGCCATGCGTTATTTTTGGGGGAAAGGTCTACCTTGCCGAACGGGTCCACGAGGGCCTGCCCGGTGCAAGCGGCGGCATAGATAAAATCAAAAAGCGGGTTCAGCTCCTGCTGCTCCCACTGCCAATGCCTGTACAGGGCTAAAGCGTAAGTCTCCCGCAAGATGGGGTCGGTCTCATAACGGATGAGGTGGTAGTAGTTCATGAAGATCATCTCGTCATCCGATTGGTTGCCGGAGCCGGGACCGGTGTCCGCCTTGGGGATAAGAATGTTCGTCGCGTAGGCGTGCTGCTCAATCAAGTAGCGCGCGGCGGCAGCAAATCGGGGGTCACCGGTGATGTGCCCGGCCACTTTGAGATACGTCAGCATGCTCAGGGAATTCATCCCGCGGTCCCCGCGGAAGGCGAGATTGTGATTGAGATTCTCCGGGTCGAAGATGGCCCAGCGCGTCGGCTGGCCGTCATGGTCGACCATCTGGAAGTTGTGGTCGATGAGGTGCCCCACCACCGCGGCAACGTGCTCACGCACGCGGTTGCGTTCTTCGTCCGTGTCCGCGACCAGGTCGTAGTAAAGTCCATAGAAAAAGAAGTGTCCGTCAAGCTCGTCCGAGCTTTCGTCGGTTTTCCAGTACCACTTGCCGTCGGCGGAAACCGGCCAGCGGGGCACGATGACCTTCCACAAAGCGTCCCGCGTGGCGCGCGTTCGTGCATCTCGCTCGGGGGTGTACTGCAAATTTGGATCAGGACCGCTGGTGGGCAGGATGGCGCGGGCAATAAAGCCCGGCGGCGCCGGATGCGGTCCTCCCTGGGTTACGACGCGGAGAAAACGCAAGGCTTCGAACGCCTGCTTGGCGCGCTGTTTGGCCAAGGGATCCTTGGTGGCTGCGTAAGCAAAGCACTCACCGGCGCCGTACATGGCGGTCCACAGGCCGTCGTTGTCCGTATCGTGCAGCGTCCACTCGCTGAGATCGCCGGGGCGCTTCAGGTAGGCGTGGGTGACGTACTGATAGGGCGTGCGGCGGTGGCGCTTGTCGATCTCGTCCTCAAAAAACTTCGCCTTCTCGGCAAGAGTTATGGGACGGCGTTCGATGACCCCGATGCCCGCCGCGGTGGCAATCCACGCATCGCCATTGGCATTCACGGCGATGGAGCGCACCTCGTCGTTCGGCAGCCAGCGCCTTCCCTGGCGGTATTCCCAATCCTCGCCGTCGTAGCGGATGGCGCCCATCCGCGTGCCGAACCAGACCGCGCCGTTTTCACCCGCCGCCAGCGTGGTGAAATCGTTGTAAGGGAGGCCATCGGATCCGGTATAGAGACGCCAATCGCTGGCCTGGCAGCCGGCGCCCTGTGTGCTCGAAAACCAGAGGCGATTCTGCGAGTCAAACGCCACCCCGCGCACATCGTAGGGCGCCCAACTCCGCGTGGCATTCCGGGGATAAACAGCACCCCAGGCGCCTGTCGTCGATTTGAGGAATAAACCGGCCATAGCCGCAACGGCGATGCGACCGTCTGCAGCCACGGCCACCTGCCGAACAGCTTTTTCGCTTCCCAGTAAACGCGCCAGACGAATGTCGAGAACGAACTTCTTCCCGTTCAAAGAGTATAGACCGGCGTCCGTGGCCAGAAACGGTTTTGCGCCCGCCGTGATTTGGTGGACCTTCCCCGGCGGCAGAGCAAACGACGCGCCGTGCAAGTGATTCAACTTTCCTGCGGAAATGAACCAGACGTCGTCACCGGAGGCGGCGACCTGTTCGATGGCCTCGCCGTCAGCCGCCGCGGTGGACCACTTGCCAGCCGAAAAGCGCGCCAAACCTCGCGAGGTGGCGGCGTAGACGTCCCCCGAAGCCGTCACCGCAATCGAGCGGACGTCGTCGGACGGCACACCGTCCTTGGCCGTATACGTTCTCCTGACTTCTTCCTTGAAGGCGCCAACGCGCATACTCGCAACTGCCGGCGGGTCCATGGAGCGGGCGGTCCTGGCCTCTTGCTGCGGCATTGCCTGCCGCCCCGTGAGGGCAAGAAATATGATGAGGACGACGAAACGCAGTTTCATAAGTCTCCTACTTCGCATACTTATGGTGGGATTACAGGGTCTTTGGATAACCCAGGAACCTCCGATGGATCGAGCGCGGAATCACCCTGCCCTTGCCGCGTCCATTCTACTCTCGCTTTCTGCAAAGTGGTAACCCAATACTTAACGCGGTCTCCTTGCCGGTATTTCTTTTCAGGCTGAAAATAACGCGCCTCCCCTGAGTTGCTTTCCCAGCCAACAAACGATAAAAAAAAGGGGTAGTGTGGCATTGCGTTGACCTTAAACTTAGGTCGACTTCGCAATACCGGCAAGCTTGTGGTATTGCCTTAATTTGGTCCGATTCAATCGCGTCAGGTCTGGAACGAACTCCGTAAACAACAATTAAGGAGGATCATATGCATCGCCTGCAACGTTTTGTGGGAATGAGCGTGATATTGCTAATTTTGGCCGGATGCTTATGGGGCCAACAGCGCGACAGCGCGGGATTGTACGGCCGCGTTGCAGATCAGCAGGGTGCTGTCATCCCCAAGGCACTAATTACTCTGACTCATGTCGCGACGGGCGTCGTCCACACGGCGAGTTCCAATGATGCGGGTGAGTGGACGTTTCCCTCCATCCCCGTCGGTGAATACAAACTAAAGGTGGAGAAGGAGGGCTTTCGCGCCCTCGAGCAAACGGGCATCGTTTTACAGGTAAACGATAACCGGAGGGTGGATATAACTCTCACGGTGGGCTCGGTCAGTACCACGGTGAATGTACAGGCCGAGGCCGTCGCCGTGGACCTAAGCGGCGGCACGCTGACCGGCACGATCGACAACACGCGCGCCCTTGAACTCCCCCTCAACGGCCGCGACTTGGCGGATCTCACCTCCCTGGTGCCCGGGGTTCAGTCGGCCTCCGGCCCTACGGGGGGCAGTGGAGACGGCGCCAAGATGGCGGTTGCCGCCCGCAGATTTTCGGTGGATGGCGCCCGCCAAGATACCATGGCCTTTACGCTGGACGGCGGCGATAACATGGACAACCTCCAGAGCACCATGCTGCCGTATCCGTTTCCCGACGCAGTGCAGGAATTCAGCGTGCAGACGTCCGGCGAGGGAGCGGAATACGGCAGAAATAATGGTGGCCTCGTGAACGTGGTCACCAAGAGCGGTACCAATGGCTTCCATGGTGATGCGTTCGAGTTCGTGCGCAACACCGCCTTCGACGCCAATAATTTCTTCTCGCATGGCGCCGACAATCTCAAACAGAACCAGGCGGGATTCACCTTCGGCGGCCCCATCAAGAAGGATAAGCTTTTCATTTTTGGCGGCTATCAACAAACCTGGGTCCGCTCCCTGAGCGCCGCCGGAAACCACCTCAGCATGTCGGCCAATCACCGGCAGGGCAATTTCGCGGACATCTGCAAACTCGGGTTTACCGCCGGCATTTGCAACGACACTAACTCTTCGGGCCAGCCGATCGATCAACTCCACGACCCGTTAAACGCCGGTGCGGCTTACTTAAACAATCAGATTCCCAAAACGGAGTGGTCAAACGCCGGGCAGGCATTTTTGAATTACGCTCCCGTGCCGGCGGGTTCAAACGACTTGGTTTATTACTCTACCCCCTCGCTCCAGAACGCCCACGAGTGGATCACGCGCGGAGATTACAACATTAACCAGAAGAGCACCTTCTATGTGCGGCTCTACCGCAACTACCAGGCCATCCCTCCCTATATGGCTGCCAATAATATATTCACCAGCACGGAGGGCATCATCGGAGAGGACGAGAACGGCACGATCGCCTTCAATTACACCCTTTCTCCCGGGATGTTGGTGCAAACCCGCTTCACCGGCAACGATTACGAGGGCCTGCGGTCTTATGCCTTTCCGGGCACCATAAAGAACCTTATTCCCAGTCTTAACCCTCTGGGAAACGGCGTCAGCGCTGGCCTGAACGGGACAAGCGGTTACAGCATCAGCTCCGGCAATCCGGCGACGTTCGGGAGAAGCAACGTGGAATTCGCACAAAATTGGGAGTGGATCAAGGGCCGGCACACCCTGGTGTGGGGCGCCCAAATCGAGGACTCCCGCTATAACGAGTGGAACACTTATGACGACCCGGGGTTTGGTTTCAACGGAGAATGGACAGGCTTTGATGAAGCGGATTACATCATCGGCCAGTTTAACAGCTTCACCCAGGGCAATGGCGAACTCGAAGCCAAGCGCTTACATTATTTTGGGTTTTACGCGGGCGATACCTTCCGCCTGACACCGCGCCTCACGCTCAATTTCGGGGCGCGTTGGGAACCGGAATTTCCCATCACCGATGTCAATAACCGCATCACCATGTATAACCAGGCGGCCTACAACGCCGGTACGGTTTCGACAGTTTTTGTAAATTCCCCTCCCGGATTGCTTTACGTGGGAGACAAAGGTCCCTCGGGCAATACCCTTCCCGCCGGAGTTATTCCCAATAACTATCGCCACTTCGGCCCGCGCTTTGGCTTCGCCTACGATCTTTTTGGCGACGGCAGAACCAGCATTCGGGGCGCCTACGGAATGTATTACGATACCCCCGAGACTTATGAGTACAACAACATGAACGACCAGTCGCCGTATGACTTTACGGTCAACTTTACCAGCGGCTCCTTTGACAATCCCTACGCGGGCCGGACGAGCTTGAATGTTTTCCCCTATGCAGGTGACTTCCAGAAGAATTCTGCTTTCAGCCTTCCCATGGTGGCGGCGGCCGTCCAATCCTCGCAAAACCTGCCCTATGAGCAATCCTGGAACCTGACCATCCAACGCCAAGTGCGCCAGAACTGGCTTGTTAGCGCCAGCTATGTGGGCAGCAAAGGAACCCACCTCTGGGCCGATTACGACGACAACCCACCCGTTTACAACTCCGCACCTGGCGTGACCCTGGCGCAGAATTTGTCGACCGAAAACGCCCGCCGGCCGGAGCAGCAATACCAGGAGTTGGACCTGCTGATGGCAGGCCTGAACCAGGAGTACAATTCCCTCCAGCTCTCCGTCGAGAAGAGAATGTCCCGGGGCTTGAGCAACAAATTAAGTTATACCTATTCCAAAAACATGGACTACGAGTCTTCCGACGAACAAATCACTTCCAATACCCTTTGGGACCCGCACAACTTCTTCCAATTCCGGGGCCCCGGGGACTTCGACCGCCGCCAGCGCTTTGTGGATTCCGTGGTCTACCGCGTCCCCGACGCCGGACATGCGATGAATTCACGCTACGCGAGTGCGATCCTGGGTAACTGGGAGACCAGTGGAATTATCACGCTGCAAGACGGTACTCCCTTCACCGTCATGAGCGGCAACAGTTCCTGCGCGTGCACCGGAAAAAGCACGGCGGAATTGGTGGGCCCTTACGGGATCGCTCACGGCCGCTCCAACGAAATTGCCGCGTACTTCAACACCAGCTCCTTTGCGGAACCCGCGGGCGGCTCGTTTGGAGATGTGGCCCGCAATTCCATCTCCGGTCCTGGTTACCTGAATACGGACGCGGCAGCCTACCGCAACTGGCCCCTGCATTTCTTGGGAGATCAAGGAAAGCTAACCTTCCGCGCCGAATTCTTTAATTTGTTCAACCGCGCCGACTTGTCCAATCCCACTGCCACGGTCGGGAATAAGAACTTTGGTAAAATCACATCCACTTCGGTAAGTCCGCGAATCTTGCAGTTCTCCATGAAGCTCTTCTTCTGATATGCACTGCGGTTTTAGAGATGAAGTTAGATCGGAGTGTTAGCAACAGGCCGGCGGCAGGACTTAAACCTGCCGCTGGTCCCTCCCACCAGCAAGCGCCTCATCGCGCCATCATGGCGTTTCGGGTGCCCCCGGTGCAACGGTTGCACCGCTCCGGCGATCCGTATATTCAAGTGAAAACGTCACACGCTGTGGTGTTATTTGCGGGCTGAGCGGGCAGGTTCATTGACAAAGAGGGTGCGCTGGATCACCTCCGCCCCTACGTCCACGGAGGCCAGCAGCGCGCAACCGACGGGTCCAACGTCTTTTCGGAAGGGGGCCACGCGGACTTCCAACCCGCGCGAGATAGCTTCAAAACACTGCTCGCGAATCACTCGCGTCACCGCCTCAAGGAGGAAGTCCCGCGCCAGGTTGGCGAATCTTCCGGCCAGAACCACCAGGGAGGGATTGAGGATTTGAACGGCGTTGGCAATACCGACTCCCAGCGCCTCTCCGGTCTCCATGAGCACCCCTCGGGCAAGAGGATCGCCCTCCCGCGCCGCCTGAACCAGCATGTGGGGCGTCAACCGCGACGATGATTTGGTTAAAGCGTGCAATGACGTATCGGCATTCTGCTCGAAGGCCGCGCGCGCGCGCGCCATGGTGGCGGGAAGCGATGCAAACGCTTCCAGGCAGCCCTTCTTTCCGCATTCGCAAAGCGGGCCGTTGCGGTCGATCACGATGTGGCCGATTTCTCCACTGTTCAAGGTCATCCCCTGAAGCATGCGGCCATCGATAATGATACCCGCGCCGATTCCACTGCCGATGTGCACGTATAGGGCAGATCGATGGCGGCAGTTTTCCGGCCACAGCAAGTGATGCGCAAACGCCATGGCCTGCGCCCGGTCGCGCAGCGTAACGTTCATCTCGAACGCCTCGCTTAAGACGTCGAGGAGGTTCACCCGCCTCCAGTGCAGCATTCCTTCCCAGTGCAAGCGCACGCCGCTCTGCACATCCAACCTTCCGGTATACCCGACGCCCATGCGGGCAAGCCGCGCCCGGCTGACTCCGGCGTCCACCAGCGCGATGCGCAAGGCCCCCTGACAGTCGCGCAGCGTTCGGGCGACGGGGTGGGAGGGGTTCGCTTCCACCGCGCCGCGGCCCAGCAGATTGCCGGCCATGTCTGTCACCACCGCCGTGATCCGGTCACGATCGAGTTCCAGCCCACCCACCTCCGCGAGTTCAGGATTGATTTGCAGCAGAGCGGGGGGACGTCCGCGAAAAGAAATGGTGGTGCCGGTTTCAATGATGATGCGCTTGGAGAGCAACTCGTCCGCGGAGCGGGAAATCGTGGCGGCGCTGACGTTGAATTGATGCTCCAAATCGGAGCGCGTCGCCTGGCGCCGATAGAAGATTTCCCAGAATAGTGACTCTTCAAGGTTTCTCATTTTAGTGAGTCAGCTCGGCGGATGTTCCGGTCGACCCATGCTTTCCATGAGGCGGGGTCCGAAAGCATCTTGATGAAGATCCCGCCTACTACCGAACGTGCTTGAAATCCCACCTGCGTGCCGTCGCGGGTCCAATAATAGTCAGTGAGGGGAACTCGGCTGGGCGATTGGCTGACCCAATCGTAGATCGGCGATATAAGTTTTTCCCAGTCCGCCGGCGATTCCGCCAGGGTAGCGCTCCAAAGCTCCCAATCGAGCTTCGTGTAGGTTTTGCGGTTATCGAGGGGCAGGCCGTAGCGGTTGAGCTGATTTTCGTAAAAGGCAATTTCCTTATGCGCGACTTCTGCGGGGAAGAGATTCAAGCCCAGAATTTTGTCCCACACCAGATTGTATTTCTGGCTCCACGTGCCGGGCTTGTCAAAGGCCAGCCGATAATGGTCGCCCTCGTTCGCCATCTCCATCCAGCGCTTGGCGAATTCCTGCGCTTTGGTTCGGTAGCGATTGGCGGCGTCTTTCTTCCCCTCCATCTTCAGGATTTGCGCATAGGCGCCCAAGCCGAGAATAGCTTTGATGGAGAGATTCGTGTTGTGCGCCAGGCGTCCCGTGAAGTCATCCGTGCAGAGCTGGTATTCAGGATCCAGCCCTTTTTCCACGAGGTAATTGGCCCATTGCTGGAGAAACGACGCGTACTTTTCCACGAATGCTGGACTGCCCTCGGCCTTGGCGATGGCCGCGAACAGGACGAGCATGTTGCCGGACTGCTCCACGGGCATCATTTCCATTTCGGCAAAGTCGCGTCCATTGGCCAGCGGATAATTGCCCAGGTCGGACGGCGCGTAGGGAAAAGGCCACTTGCCGGACTTGACGTAGTCCATTACCGGCGCCAGCGAGGCTTCCTCAAGGCGCGGATTCAGGAGCAGCAGCACCGGCGCCGCTGGGTAGATAACGTCCACGGTGGAGATACAACCGCAACTGAAGTTTTCCTTGGGAAAATAATAAGGAGTCTGACCGTCCGGCGTCGCCACCAACTTGTGCGCGGCCAGGCTTTGGCGGTAAGCCAGCGCGGCGAGGCGCGCGTACTTCTCGCCGCCCACGCGGGTAAGGTCTGCCATAAGCTCGCGATCGAACTGCTCGCTCTCCGCTCGCAGCGAGTCGTAATCGCGCTCGGCGGTGGTGAGGAGATCGGCAGCCTGAGCGCCCTTGCGCCGCCAATACGGTCGCAGGCGTTGGTGAAAATATTCGATGGAATAGAGGTCATCGTAAGCCAGGATGAGATGGCGGGCCACGGGCTGCGTGCCAACCTGGTGCATGTCGAACACAAAAGCCATCAGCGGCGTGTGATTGTTGACGGCGCGGGGCATGCCGGATTCATCCTCGCCGGGCAGACTGCCCTGCTCCAGAAACACCCGATGCTGGGAGGAGGGACTCGCGATGGCGGTGGCGGACACCGAGTTCATCGGTGCCGCAGCGTAAAGGTAGCCCCAATCGATGCGGAGATTATCTCCGGATTTGGCTAGGACGGGTTGCGCCTCCGTTCCCATGCGCAGCACACTGAGGTCACCGATCTTTTCTCGCGACCACACGACCGCCTGGTCCTCCGTGTTCACCACGAGTTGTGCGGAGTTGGCGTAGTAGATGGAAACCGCGTGCGTGCGGCCGTCCACGGAGCGGGCTTCCCAAATAAGGTAGGCCACCGGGCGGGAAAGCACATCCAAATCCTTGGGCAGGAGTGGCGTGAGGAACGTCAGGGTGACGTGGACTCCCGCTCCTTCGAAATCGTACACCGTGCGCGTGGGGAAGACGGCCAGCCCCACTTGCGGCAGCGCCTCCTCGCCCGGGGACTTCCCCATGAGCCGGTAAGAAACACCATCAATCCTGACCATGCTTTCAAGCGACTGCGGCGTGCCGGTCCAGTGGCGGGTGAAGTCGTCGGTGAGGTGGTCGGCGAAAGACCAGATGCTGAAGTAGGGGTCGGTAGTCACGAGCGGAACAGCTCGCGGTTGGAATGGGTCCGCCGCCCGGGCGGGCGCGGCGGTCAACCCAACCAGCGCCACCAGAAGCCCCAGCGCGAATTTCCATTTCCGGCCCGAGTCATTCATAATTCACAATTTTTGCAGATAATGCGCCTCGATGGCCTTCACCTTCCCTAAACGGCGAACGTGGCGCTCCTCGCGGGAAAAGCTGGCATGGAGGTAATTGCGCACGAGGTCTTTGGCCAGCTCACCGGCGATGATCCGGGAGCCCAGCACGAGCACATTCATATCGTCGTGTTCAACGCCCTGGTGGGCGGAATAACTATCGTGGCAAATAGCGGCGCGGATTCCGGGAATCTTGTTGGCGGCCACGCAAGCGCCCACCCCGCTGCCGCAAATCAAGACGCCGCGTTCAGCCCTGCCGTCAAGCACCGCACCGGCAACCGCCTCCGCATAATCGGGGTAATCCACGGGCGCTGTGCTGCAGGTCCCGACGTCCAATACCTCGTGACCCATGGCGCGCAGGGATTCCACCAACTCTTGTTTTAACTCGTACCCGGCGTGATCCGAACCTAGCACCAGACGCATGAGAACCTCCTCCTTCTGAGAGAATCGGGTCATTTGGCCATCGAATTATTTATTCATCGAGGCATTGGGTCATTGAAAAGCTGTCCGTGGTCCGTTGTCAGTAGCTTCCCTCTTGCGACCTTCGCGTATCACATGGTATCGACAACGGTCGACGGGGAAGTTCTTTAATGATCCGATGAACAAATGACCCGATGAACCGATCACCGAATCACGAGCTTCCGATCAAAATTCCGGTAAGGAAAACCAGCACGCCGCCCACCACCACCTGAAAGGCGGCGGAAAGAAAGGGCGTATCCATGTAGCGTTGGCGGATGTAACTGATGGCGGCGAGCTCCACCGCCACCACCGCAACGGCCGCCGTCATGGCCAAGTGGAAATTGTGAATCAAGAAAGGCAGCGTGTGCCCAATCCCTCCCATGGCGGTCATGAGGCCGCAGACGGCGCCCCGTATCCAGGGATGCCCGCGGCCGGTCAGGGAACCGTCGTCGGAAAGCGCTTCCGCAAATCCCATGGAAATACCCGCCCCGATGGAGGCTGCCAAACCCACCAGAAAAGCGTCAGGGCTGCTGCGCGTGGCGAAGGCGGCGGCGAAGACGGGGGCCAGCGTCGATACCGAGCCATCCATCAATCCGGCCAGACCCGGCTGGATAATCTGAAGAACAAACAGGCGGCGATTCGCAGCGTCTTCCTCACGGCGTACGTCCGGCCCTACATATTTTTTTTCCAGCGATTCCGCCAGGGCCGAGTGCTTCCTCTCAACCTCGGCAAGGTCACCCAGCAACTTGCGCACGGAGGCATCTGAAACCTGTTCAATGGCGCGTTCGTAAAAACGCCGGCTTTCAAGCTCCATGATTTCCGCTTGTTTGCGCACCGTGTCAACGCCCAGCGGGCGCACCAGCCATACCGGCTTGTGGTGAATGAACCCCTTGACGTCATGCCGGCGGATCAGCGGAATATGCTCGCCGAACCGCTGCCGGAAGGTTTCGATCAGGCTGCGGCGGTGCCCATTTTCCTCCTCCTGCATCTCGTCAAACATTTTTGCCGTCCCGGGGTAGGTTTCGCGCAGCCCGTCGGCAAAATCCCCATAGACGCGCGAGTCCTCTTCCTCGAGGGTAATACCGAGCGCCAGGATTTCCCGCTCGGTAAGATCCTTGAATTTTTTCGCCATGGTTAGCTCACCGTCCGCTTGCCGGATTTCCGGTCCGCGTACTGTTCAGCGATCCAGGCATAGGTCTTGGCCATTCCCTCGCGCAGCGGGGTGCGCGGCTGCCAATGGAGGATGCTCTGGATCAGGGTGTTATCGCTGTTACGGCCCGCCACGCCGCGGGGCGCTGTCGGGTCATATTCGCGATGCAGCTTGACGTGCCCAATGGCCTCCACGATGTCCACCAATTGGTTAATGGAGACCAATTCGCTCGACCCCAAATTGATGGGTTGGGCGATCAAATCCTCGCAATGGGCGATCATGTCGATGCCCTTCACGCAGTCGTCGATATACATAAAACTGCGCGTGGCCGTGCCGTCGCCCCAAATCACGATTTTGTTGCTCCCCGAGTCCCTGGCTTCGATCACCTTGCGGCTCATCGCTGCCGGGGCTTTCTCCCGGCCGCCGTCCCAGGTGCCGTGCGGCCCGTAGACATTATGGAAGCGCGCGATGAAGGTTTTCATTCCGCGTTCGGCCCAGTATTCCTGGCAGACCATTTCGGAGAAGAGTTTCTCCCATCCGTAGCCGCGTTCGGCCATGGCGGGGTAGGCGTCCGACTCTTTCAGGGGGCGGACTTTGGGGTCCTTCTGCAATTCCGTGTTGTAAGCGCAGGCGGAGGAGGAGTAGAAGTAGCGCTCCGCCCCGGCACGGTAAGCCGCCTCAATCAAGTGGGTGTTGATCAGCACGCTGCGCAGGCATTCAATGCGGAAGTGCTCAATGAAGCCCATGCCGCCCATATCCGCGGCAAGGTTGTAAACCTCCCTGGCCCCTTCGCAGGCGCGAATGCAGCTTTCCTGGTCGCTCAAATCCAGGCACAGGCTCTCCACGCCCGGCACGCGCTGGTACCACTCGGGCAGGGGCTTCTTATCGATGGCGCGGAGGCGTGTGAACCCGCGCTTCTGGAAATATCGCGTCAGTGCCCCGGCGATAAATCCTCCTGCCCCGGCGATAACAATCAGGCCATTCTTGTCAGGCTCGGAATGCTTTTTGGCCAACGACGGCTTTGCCATGATGCCTCTCCTTATGAATTATGAAGCGGAGTCGTTCTGTAAGCCGCTCGATTCCCCTCTTTATAACCCTTGGTGAAGCGAAAATGATAACAGATTGAACAAAAATAACCACCCAAGTGATTGGGCGCGCCCTCCCGCTCCGGGCGGGGGTAATGGTGCAGTTTCAAATGAGGTGGTGGGGGAGATTGGCCAATATCCAGGGTGGGCGTTTTTCATTCCAAATCCAGCCCAGCGCATCGGGGTCGAATAGATGAGTGGGGGGAAGTGCCGCGATCAATCGTGGGATTCTACGAGGCGAGCCTTGGTCGGGATGAGCCCAAAAGACTCCACGAAGGATGCCCACTCCCTCGACTTAGATTCTCCCCAATGCAGCGGGGTCGTCATGTCCCGTGAAAAAGCCGACGACTCTATGGATGGGCCGCCGAAGTTCCAATTGCCGTGCCGCATTACGATTTGATATAAACTCTTGCATTTCGGGAGGAACAACCCATGAAAATTTCCAGGCGCGAGGCCATGGAATTGATGGCTTTGGGCGCCACGGCGATATCCGCGGAAGGGCAATCGTCCGCGCCACAGAGCCCCCCCAATCTTTTTGGCGAAAACCAACCCATCGCATTGAATTGGCTGAGCGCCGCGCCGCCCCTGCCAAGTGGCGTGAGCTGGGGGGTTCCCTTCCCGCGTGGAAGCGTGGCCAAGAGTGACACGTTTACCTTAACCACGGCGGATGGGAAAGATCTGCCTTTGCAAAGCTGGCCATTGGCGTATTGGCCGGACGGGTCAATAAAATTCGGGGGCTTTGCCACAACTGGCCCCGCTGGTGTGATCGGCCCCCTGACCCTTGCTCGCGGCAAAAGTCCGTCCGGCGGTCCCGCTTTGCAGGTTCACGAGACCGATGCCGCGATTGAGATCGACACGGGCCGCCTGCGTTGCCGCATTGCCAAGCGGGGACCGGCGTTCCTCGATTTCATGGATATGGAAGGCCGGCAGGTGGCCGGACAGGCGCGGCTGGTTTGTTCGCTTGAGGACCGGTCCAATCTGGCCAGTGGCGTTCTGCGTTTTCATGAGTTCACGGGTGAGGTTCGGAGTTCCACGGTGGAGCAGTCGGGCCCCGTGCGCGCCACGGTGAAGCTGGAAGGCCTGCACAAGGCGACGCAGGGCGATCGGGAGTGGCTGCCGTTCACCTTGCGGCTCTATTTCTATGCCGGATTGGAACAGCTTCGCCTGATTCACTCCATCATCTTCGATGGCGACCAGGAGCGGGATTTTATCCGCGCCTTGGGCCTGGTTTTCGACGTGCCGATGCGCGAGCAGGTACAAAACCGCCACGTGCGCTTTGCGGGTGAAGGCGCGGGCGTGTGGGGCGAGCCGCTCCAGACCGCTAACGGCCGCCGCCTGGTTTCCTCCCCCGGCGGTGGGAACGAGAGTGTCTACCAAGACCAACTGGCCGGCAAACGTATTCCGAATAAAGAAGAGTTCAATGCGACCGGGCAAGCGCTCCTGGCCGACTGGGCCATCTGGGATTCCTATAAGCTTGTGCAATTCACTCCCCACGGATTCAGCCTTCAGAAGCGGACCAACCCGCAAAGCTGCTGGCTGGACGTGGCGGGGGGACGGCGCGCCTCGGGGCTGGCGTTCATCGGAGACGTTTCCGGAGGCCTCAGCGTTGGGGTGAAGAATTTCTGGCAATCGTATCCGGCCGCGCTGGAGGTTCGCAATGGGGCGACGCCGATGGCGAGTCTGCACGTGTGGCTCTGGTCGCCGGACGCGCCGGCGATGGATATGCGCCATTACGACACCCGGGCGCACGGTCTCGAGGCCAGCTACGAAGACGTGCAGCCGGGCTTCAGCACGGCGCACGGAGTGGCCCGCACCAGCGAGATGATGCTGTTCCCGTCCGCCTCCGTCCCCGAGCGTGAGCGTACGTCCGCGCAGGTGGCGCTTACCCATGACCCGCCGGTGCTGGTGGCCACACCGGAGCACATTCATGCGGCGCGGGTGTTTGGCATCTGGAGCCTGCCGGACCGCTCGACGCCCGCCAAGGCCGAGCTGGAAGACAAGCTCGACGCCGCGTTCGCGCTGTATGCGAAGGAAGTGGACCAGCGCGATTGGTACGGCTTTTGGAATTACGGCGACATCATGCACGCCCACGATGGGCCGCGGCACGAATGGCGATACGACACGGGCGGATTCGCCTGGGACAACACCGAGCTCGGCAGCATCATGTGGTTCTGGTACACCTTCCTGCGCACCGGCCGCCCGCAGGCGTTCCGCATGGCCGAGGCCATGACGCGCCACACCAGCGAGGTGGACGTTTACCATTTGGGGCGGTTTAATATGCTCGGCTCGCGCCACAACGTCCGGCATTGGGGCGACGGCGCCAAGGAGTTGCGCATCAGCCAGGCTGCCTACCATCGTTTTTACTACTACCTCACCACCGACGAGCGCATCGGCGACCGCATGCGCGCCGTGGTGGACGCCGATTATCAGTTGATCAAGATTGACCCCATGCGCGAGGCCCAACCCCGCACCGGTCCCATCCCTTACCCGGCGCGCATCCGCGGCGGCCCGGACTGGCTGGCCTGCGTGGCCAACTGGATGACCGAGTGGGAACGCACGGGCAATACGAAATATCGCGACAAAATCCTTGCCGGCATGGACTCCCTCGCGGCCATGCCCTACGGACTCCTGACCGGGCCCAATAATCTCTACGGCTACGACCCGCAGACCGGCAAGTTGTACCCGCTGGTGAAAGACGGCTTCGGCGGATATAACCTGACCACCATCATGGGCGGCGCGGAGGTGGTTTTCGAGTTGAACGAGCTGATCGACCATCCGGCTTGGCGAAAAGTCTGGCTGCAATACTGCCGCCTGACCGGTGCGCCGAAAGAGGTGGTGGCGCGCGATATGGCGACCGGGACGGAAGGCGGCGATGCCCAATACGCGCGCGGCCGCCTGGCAGCCTACGTTTATCGTGAAACCAACAACCTGGCGTTTGCCAACAAGGCCTGGAAAGGTCTGCGGCTTCGCCCCTATGAAACCATACATTTGGAAGGTCCAACTGTCCTGAATCCCATCGACGAAGTCCCCGGCGTTTCCACCAACGGCACGGCGCAGGGAAGCCTGGAAGCGATCGAAGTGCTCGAAATGTGCGGCGATCGGGTCCCGCCAACCTGATGGCGCGACGTCACCGTGCAGGGGCCAAGTCCAAAACAATAGGGCCGGCTCCCAGATTTTGAATCCAGGAGCCGGCCCAAACTACTCACGCGGTCAGGGCTAAACAGGCCGGGCATTATCAGAATGTAATCCTGCCGCTGAACTGTAACTTGCGCGGCAGATTGGCCACGGAGGTGATCAGACCAAAGCTGGCGGAGTCCATATTCAATGTGCCCGGAGCGGAGAAATGGACCGCGTTGTTAACGTTGAACGCGTCCGCCTGCAATGCCAGTCTCACTTGTTCGCGGATCTTGAATTCCCGACGCACACTTAAATCCATATCCGCATTGTGAGGAGCAAAGAGGTGGTCCGGGGCCGAGCGCGCCACGTCTCCCCAAGTGTAAGCCGCCGGGTCCGTAAAGGCTGTCTTATTGAGGTAAGGCGTGGTACTGACATTCGCGGGCCCTTTTCCGATCGCCTCCGAGCCATTTGTCCACACGCTTCCCGTGTAGCTGGTGTTGTAGTTGGGATAGCAAGTGGCATTGATAACGCCGGAGGTGCTCGTGCAGTTACCGCTGGTGATGGTCATGGGCGCTCCGCTGGCGAAGGTGAAGATTCCCGCCACCTGCCAGTGGCTGATGATCGAACTGAGCGCCTTGTTACCGCTGTTAAAGTCGCGACCGGCGCCGAAAGGCAGTTGATAGAGCCATGTGGCGGTGGCCACGTGCGGGTGATCAATGGTGCCCGGAGCATACTCCAGAAAATCCGCGTTGGGATCTCGGGGGCTGGCGATCAAATCGTCCAACTCCTTGCTGTAAGTGTAATTCACCATATACGAAAGGCCATGGGAGAGGCGCTGGTTGGCGGAGATTTGCAGCGCGTTATAATTGGAATTCCCCACATCCAGGTAGGGATCAGAAACGCCACTATATTGCGGGAAGGGCTTCAGCGCCTGGGCGACGGTTCCCGTGAAGTACGGGAACGGAACCTTGAAATTCGGGAAGGATGCCTGAACCGTCGAGAGCACGCTGCTGTTCACCACGCCGGCAGTGGAAACCAAAGTTGACCCCAGCGTAGCCTGCAGGGGAAGGTATTGCACGGGAATCTGGTTGGTGAATTCCCCGGCGACGCCCGCCCCGGGCAGCCAGTGGCCGGCGCTGGCACTATAAGCAACGCTCAATTGCATGTTATGGGTAAGTGAACGCTGGATATTGAAACTCCAGTCTTCGTAATACGGCGGCTTGCCGCCGAGCAGGGGGTCGCCATAAGGCATGGTGGTGCCGGTGGTGGGGCCGATGAACCCTGCGGCAGCTCCCGGCGCGCTGGCCTGCACAAAGTCGTCACCGTAACTGGGATTGATAAAGGGCGGGCTCAGCGGATTGCCCGGGTACCCACTGTTCCAGTTGTAGGCGGGCTGCCCGGTGGCGGAGCTGGAATAGCCACCGCTCTCGTCAAATCCAATCTGGCTCAGCCCCTGGCGTCCGTCCGTGCGCCCACCCACTCCGCCGGCATGCGCGTAAAAGATGCTGAAGCTCGACCGAATCACCGTCTTGTCGCCGAGCCGGTAAGCGAGACCGATGCGAGGCCCGGGATTCACAAAATGGTTTTGTACGGGAGTCTTGCAATTGCAGCTATCCGTACCGGACCCGGCAAATTGCAGAGCTCCGGGAATGTTCCCGGCCACCGGGTTGGCCAGCGTGGGGTTGAGAAAGGACAGGTGGTTGTACTTTTCCGTGAACACGCCCCACAAGTCCCAGCGCAGGCCCAAGTTCAGGGTCAGGCGCGGAGTGATTTTGTAATCGTCATTCACATAGAAAGCGTACGTCTTGTAACGTCCCCCCGTTTCGGCTACGGAGTTCCACGTCACCGTGCTGGCGTCCACAAGGCCCAACAGAAAACTCGCGTAGGCAAGTCCGGTGTTGGCGATGGGGGCTCCGGCGGCGGTAAAATTCTCGGTTTCCGTGTTGGTGAAGGTAAAGCCGGCCTGCGTACCCGTCAGGGGAGTGTTCTCGTTGTCCTGGAGTGCCTGCCATTGGAAGCCCACCGTAATGGCGTGCTTCCCTTTGTTCCAGATCACGTTGTCCTGCATATCATAGGTGGTCTGAGATTCGTTGTAGGCATGGGAGTTGGTTCCGTCCCATTGCACGGGAACATCGTTGCCGCTCCAAGACATATCCGGAAAACCCGTGCTGGCGATTCCGGGCGGTAGACCGGTGAGCCCCGCCTTCCCCGGGTAACCGCCGCTCGCCGTGTTGCTTAACAAAGGTATAAACAACCGGCTTAGTGACAGACTGAATTGGTTCACCATGGTCGTGCTGATGATGTGGTTATCGTGAAACTGCGCCAAGGTGGAGTATTCCACCACGCTCCGGCCATCGGTGTAGGGGATGGGAAGCGTGGAGTTGGTGGTGGCAGTGCCGGCCGCCAGGCTCCCCACGGTGGGGTTCGCGTACTTGCCACGGCTGTAAACGGCATACATCCGGTTTTTGTTCGTAAGGTTGTAGTCGACCTTGTTGGTCGTGCTGTCGTTATTCACATCATTCGGCAAGGTCGCAAGATAATTGCTGGTAATCCCGGAATACGTGGGGGCCGGGAGGTAAGACTGGAAGGACTGGGCGACCTTGGAGAGGGGGCTGGTGATAATGTTGCCCACGAACTGCGTGCGCACGCCCGTCCCCGTGGCGCTGGTGGGATCGTAAATCGCGTTGGTGGTTCCGGAAACGAACTCGCTGAAATTGCCCTGCCGCTCGAGGACCGTGGGGATGTTCTGCAATACCGGGGCAATCGCCGAGACGTAACGGTACCCATCGTAGTTGCTAAAGAAGAAGGCTTTGTCCTTCTTGATGGGGCCGCCGATATTCACGCCGAATTCGTTCTGGTGCTCGGGCGACCGGGTGGGCGAAAAAAAGTTTCTGGCGTCGAAATCGGTATTGCGGAAGTACTCGTAAACGCCGCCATGGAATTGGTTGGTTCCGGACTTGATAACGTAATTGGCCACGCCCTGCCCTTCGTACATGGACTTGGCGCCGGCGGTCTCCACCTGAAACTGTTCCACCGCTTCCACCGAAATCCCGAAGGCCAGATTGCGCGTATCACTCTCGGTCCCGGCGCTGGTCAAGGCCTGACCTTCAATGTACGTTTCATTCTGGTAGGTCTGGCCGCCGTTGAAGGCGCCCGTCGATGGACCGGCCGCCTGCGTGCTGTAATTGTCGACGCCGATGGCCAGGCCGGCGAACGCTGAAGGATCGCGGGCCGAGGCATTCATGGCCAACGGCAGGGAATCGTAAATCTGATTCTCCACGGCGGAGCCCAGCACGGCATCGTCCGCATTCAGGACGGTCGGCCGTTCTCTCACCGTGACCGTTTGGGTGGTCGCCCCGATTTGCAATTTGGGATCCACCGCCACCGTGGCCAAGGCATCCACGATCACGTGAAGTTGGGTTAGAGTTTCAAAGCCGGTGGCCTTGACCGTAACGGTGTACTCACCCGGATCGAGCAAGGGGAGCACATAATACCCGGCCCCCGTCGTGGTGCGAGAGGTTTCAGTTCCGGTGGCAACATTGGTGGCGGTCACCGCGGCGCCCGGCACCGCCGCTCCCGATGGATCCGTGACCGTGCCCTGGATGGCGCCGGTCCCGGCGGTCTGGGCGAATGCCGTCCCCGCCATGAGTGACAACGCAAAAACGAACAGAACAACGTGACGCATGGTGAAAGCTCCTTAGTCCTGATTGGACTCGTGCGCAAGGATCCCAAGATTGACGCATGGACGCATGGACGCATGAATTCATCAATGTCAGTTGAGACCAAAGTAATCAGTATTCGACCCGCTGCACTGAACGACTACCTCATGGTGGCATGATTTTCATACCCCCCCATGACCGCGGACAAGGTAAACTTGTACAAATCGCAATGTTTCATTTAGTGAAATGGTTTAGAGACGCACGATCCATTTAGGTTACTGATTTCAATTGCTATTTTCTTTAAACCCGTTTATAAGTCTCCCCACAAGGCCTTTGAGCTATGGTTCATCAGGTGAAACAGGAGAGCTCATCGCAAGTGGGCGGGCGAACCTATACGGTGGAGGCAGTCTCCCGGGCGTGCCGGATCTTGCAAGCCTTCCGCCACGAGAGCGAAACCCTGCGACTGCGGGATCTTGTGGCTCGCTGCAATCTGAACAAGACCACGGTTTTCCGTATCCTTCGCACCATGGAAAACGCCGGGTTGATTGAGCCATTTGGGTCTGACCGTTACCGCAGCAGGGTACGGCTTGCCAGTCGTCAAAAATTCCGGGTGGGGTTTGCGAATTCGGCGGACAACAGCTTTTTCACGCAAGATGTGGCGCAAAGCCTACGGCAAAGCGCTGCGGCGGAGGGCTTCGACCTTCTGGAATTCAGCAACCGGCGTAGCGCCAAGATCGCTCTCCAGAATGCCGAGATGATGATCAAAGCACGCGTGGATTTGGCCATTGAATTTCAAACCCATCATGAGATTGCCGAGGCCATCTCCGGCATGTTCCAACAGGCAGGGATTCCTTTGGTGGCCATAACCGTTCCTCATCCGGGGGCGGTATTCTATGGTCCCAACGGCTACGAAGTTGGCCGGGCGGCGGGAAAAACTCTGGGGCTTTGGGCCCGACGCCATTGGAATTCCATCGTGGACCACGCACTCCTGCTGGAGATTACCATGGGTGGGCCAGTCCTTCATTCCCGGTTGGCGGGCGTGGCAGTGGGCCTCCATGAAGTCTTGGAAGGTTTCACGGACGCGCAGATTATCCATCTAGATAGTCGAGGCGAGTTTAGTCACAGTTTGGAGGTCGTCCGTCAATACCTTCGGCATAGCCGAGCCCGCCATGTATTAATCTCCTCGCCGTTTGATGCCCCCGTGCTGGGCGCGCTGCGGGCATTTGAAGAGGTGGGCCGGCTTGCGGATTGTGTTGCCGTCGGGCAGGGCGGCACCATCGATGCCAGGAAAGAACTCCGCCGGCCCCAGACGCGAATGATCGGAACGGTTGCGCTCTTTCCAGAGACGTATGGACAAGGGTTAATTCGTGCGGCCGTCGACATCTTGAAATATCATCAACCTCCGTCCGCTATTTTTGTGAAACATACCCTGTTGACGCCCCAGAATGTGGATCAGTACTACCCTAACGATCTGCTCTTTGAAATCGGAGACGTGGAGACGGTCCTCCTGCGCTCGCCTTGAGCGTCTTGGCAATAAACCGTTAAGGCCGCGACTACCTCATGGGGGGGGGAGGGGACAGCGTCCCCAGTTTTCCCACGCTGGAACAACAGACGTTGCGCCGCTTGGCGCCCGGCAAGGGAGGCCGCGCGCGCATACCCCGCGTGGACGGAAATCAGCAGGCCCTGCCGCCCCCGATTTGAGCCCCGATGAAAACCGCTTCCAGAAAACCCGGAAACTTGGTGTCCCGCGTTCCCTGGTCGCGCCGCCTCTTGTGCCGTCGTGGGGCAAAATGGCGAACCGGAAGCACGCGCGGAGATGCGCGAATCCGGAACCCGGCTAATCGGCACGGTGGCCTATTTTCCGGAAAGGTATGGGGACGCCATCATCCGCATCGCCAGCGATGTCCTGTTGGGTAAGAGCGCAACCCCGGCGATATTTACCACCCACCAACTCGTAACTCCTCAAAATGTGAATCGCATCTACCCCAACGACCCGCTCTTTGTTCAGATGACGCAAGATTACGCATAGCGGTTTCCAGCCCGACGCAAGCGGTCATCCTCTGGAGTGGGGGGCTTCCTTGACGTGGGCTTTGGGGGAGAACATTATCGGCTTCGTCCATAATTTCATCGGCGGTTTTGCCCTGAGCCCATGCCGCGGCGCCCAAGCTGCAAGGAAAGAACTCCGCCAACCCAATACGGGGTTGCAGGGGATCATGGCGCTACGTGGACCGTACAATGGGGGAACCCGCGCGGGAGACATTGCCGCGCTGCGGGCCGGTGTGGGATACTCGCCCCATGATGACTCTTGATGATTGCCGCCGTTTCTACGCGGATGAAATCCGCCTTTCCGCCAGCGTTCGTTCTTCCGCCCTCGTTGGGGCGTTCGCGCGCGTGCCTCGCGAGAAATTCCTCGGTCCACCTCCCTGGCAGATCGGGTCGCCGAACCAGAGGGTGCTGTCGCTGGCGGGCATCGGAAGCCTGAATTACACCGCGACGGAAAATACCCAGGATGTGTACCACAACGTGGTGATCGCACTGGACGCGGCGCACGATATCAACAACGGCCAGCCGGGCGCGCTGGCAACCTGGATCGACGCGCTCGACCTGAAAACCGGCGACCGCGCCTATCACGTGGGTTGCGGCGTGGGTTATTACACCGCCATCATGGCGGAAGTGGTGGGGGCAGGCGGCGCCGTGGTGGGAAGCGAAGTGCACGTCGAATTGGCGGCGCGCGCTCGGGAAAATCTTTCCGGATATCCCCATGTCACCGTGCATTGCGGCGACGGCGCGGCGTTCGATCCCGGCGATTGCGACGCCATGTTAATCAATGCCGGGGTGACGCACCCGCATCGGGCGTGGCTGGAACGCCTGCGCGAGGGCGGCCGGCTGGTTTTGCCTATTACCGTGGCCGCCAGTGCGACTTTGGGCCAGGGTTCCATGGTCAGGATCACGCGCCAGCAGGGGGGCTTTTCCGCGGAAATCGTCACCTTCGTCGCGATCTTCTCCTGCACCAGCGGGCGCGACCCGCAGTTAGAGCCGGTCATCGCCAAGGCCTTCGCCAGCCGCACCTTTTTCAAATTGAAATCTGTGCGACTCGACGCGCATGAACCCGCCGACACGTGCATCCTGCACGGCTCGGACGTGTGCGTGAGTGGCGCCGGGCTTTAGAGGCTGCGGAAAAAAACCTTTTAGGGATCAGAAAGGGCTCCCGCTGAACCCGTAAGTTGTTGATTTCCCGTTTGGGTACCTACGGATTCGGCCCCTTTTGGGGGCTCAAAACGAGATTTTCCGCAG
>Ga0326727_10007216_pt1 | contig 29608 bp, 25 predicted proteins | sample MB2enrmetagenome_FD_207643 | JGI IMG/M metagenome (GOLD analysis project Ga0326727, IMG submission 207643) | Lab enriched peat soil microbial communities from McLean, Ithaca, NY, United States - MB29MY | ecosystem: Environmental > Terrestrial > Soil > Wetlands > Peat | place: USA: New York... | reverse complement strand
CTGAGGAGACCAACAATTCGAGAATCATGTGGATTATTCACGAAGTGGCCGACGTGTACGGGCCGCGCGTGACGGGAACGCCGAATCTGAAAGCCGCAGATGATTGGGCGGTGAGGACGATGGCTTCCTGGGGCCTTGTCAACACGCATCTCGAGCCATGGACGTTTCAGCCGGAGAGCGCGGCGACCCCTGTGCCCGGCTGGGAGAACGTCGACCTCAAGGCGGAAGCCGTTTCACCGTTCCATGGTCAATTGATGGTTGAGCCGTTGGCGTGGACGCCCAGCACCGCGGGAGTCGTGACCGCGCAGGTGGTGTTGATCGATCCTCCGGGATTGGCGCCGCCGAGGGGTGGTGGATTCAACTTTTTCGGGGGCTCCCCTCCACCGCCGGAGCCCAAATGGGCTGCGCCGCCCATGCCTCCGGCGGCAAAACCCGCCGATCCGAAACAGCCCACCCAGGCAGAACTCGATGCTTATCTGAATTCCGTCAAAGACAAGGTTCATGGGGCGATTGTTTTCGTCGGGAAGCACGTTCAAGTAGCCGAAGAAATGAACCCGGCGCCCATGCGCCGTTCCGAAGACGACTGGAAGTCGCGCTTTGACGCGAAGAATCCCCGCCCCTTCCGCTTTCCCGAACAGCCGAAACTGCCGGAGGGGCAACTGACGCGCCAGGAAGTTTCGCGCCAGGTCGATCAGTTCCTGGTGGATAACGGCGCGCTGGTGCGCGTGAACGATGCCGGACGCGCCCACGGAGTCATCGTCGCGCAGCAGAATGCAACCTACGATTGGACGCGCGCGGTGCCCACCCTGGTGATGCGGAACGAAGATTACGGGCGCATTTCGCGAATCATGGAAGACGGGACCTCGGTGAAGCTGAAGGTCAACATTCAAAACAAGGAATATCCGGACGGAACTACCGTCTATAACGCCATTGGGGAAATCCCGGGCAGTGATAAGAAGGACGAAGTCGTAATGCTGGGCGGCCACTTTGACTCGTGGCACGACGCCACCGGCGCCACGGACAATGGAATTGGGGCTTCGATGATGCTTGAGGCCGTCCGGATTCTGACGGCTCTGCACGTGAAGCCGCGGCGGACGATCCGCATCGCCCTTTGGAGCGGGGAAGAAGAGGGATTGCTGGGTTCGCTGGCGTATGTACAGCAGCACTTCGGAAGCTTCGAAAATCGGAAACCGGAGTTTGCGACCCTGGATGCGTACTTCAACATCGATTCGGGCACCGGGAAGCCGCGCGGCGCGTCAGTGTTTGGCCCGCCGGGCGCGGCGGACATGGTGCGCGACGCGATGATGCCCTTCGCGGAATGGGGCTTCATGGGTGTGATCCCTTCCGATAGCCGCAGAACTGGCGGAACAGACAACACCTCGTTTAGTAACGCCGGTTTGCCGGGAATCGGGTTGGCGCAGGACGCGTTTGACTACGGCTCATTCACCCATCACACCAACCTCGACACCTACGAGCGAATCTACGAGGAAGATGTGAGAGAGGGTGCGGTCGAAATCGCTTCGGCGGTATACGCTGTGGCGATGGCGGACCAGATGCTGCCGAGGTTCAAAGACTCCGACATGCCGAAGCCCGCGCCGCAGCCGGGGCCGGGATCGCAGGCCACCAAAGTGCGCCACGTTCCGGCCGACTAAGTGCCCCGCTTCGTCGCGTGCCGCGCAGATTTCGTGGCACGGGCGTCCCGCCCGTGCGCACGGCCAGGATGGCCGTGCCACGTTGGGTTGCGGCTCCGCCGCGCTGTAGAAGGACAGACCCACCTGGCCACTGTCATTCCGAGCGGAGCGAGGAATCCCGCTCTGCTCTGGCTCCCCTCCTCAGCGGGAGGAGGGGCAGGGGGTGGTGGGTGGGACGGTCAGCGAACGACGACCACCCCTGACCCCTCCTTACCAAGGAGGGGAATCATTTTCATGCCAAGTGGTGAGCCGAAGGATTATGGAATCTGCGCCCGGAATGACAACCACCTAAGCTACGCCCTCACCACCGGCACATTCTCCCTCACCTGCTTTTCGTTCTCCATTTGCGAGATCACTGCGGAAACGTGGGGATTGTTCAGCACGAAGCGGTAGGCCTTCTGGTGCAAATTCATATCGCCGGGAATCGTTTGCTCGAGCAGCGCGGCGCGCTCCGGCACCGGGGTCGATGAACGGTCCGGCTGAAAAATAACCTGCGCGGTCTTCATGGCAATCACGCCAAAATCCTGCTTGTAGGCCTGCTCGACGACCGGCGCCACGTAGTGCCAGTTCAGGATGTTGCAGGCCACCATGGCCAGAGAATAAACGCCCGTCTCGATGGCCGCCTTGAGAACTCCTGCCGGGTCGTTATGCGCCGAGACCCCCAGGTACCTCACCTTGCCCTGCTTGCGGAGCAGTTCGAAGGCTTCATAGATTTCGTGGATTTGCACCTCGGCGGGGGAGGAGCACGCGTGCGGGCACATCATCAAGTCCACGTGATCCGTCTGGAGCCGCTTGAGACTGCCTTCCAGCGAATCGGTGATGGTTTTGACGTAAACTCGCGGCCGGTCGATTTTCGCGCCGTACTTTTTCTCCATGGCGTTCGCCAGCGCCGCCTCTTCAACCTGGCGAATCTGGCCGTTGAAATAGTTGCCGAAATAATTCGGCACTGTGACCCGCCGCCGCTCGATGTCTTCGCTCACCTCGCGCAGAATGGCGGCTTGCTCGTCGCGGTTGAGGCGCGCGTACAACATTTCGTAGGCCGCGAAGCGCGCCTCCGGAAAAGCGCTGATTTTGGTGTTGACGAACACCCGGTCGCGCTTCGCGCCCTGAATGATCGCGCCGTAGCCCCGCTCGCTCTGGCCCTCCCCGTATTCCGGAGCTGTGTCCAGATAGTTCAGCCCCATTTCGATGGCCAGCTCCACGTGGCGGTTGTTGGTGGGAGAGATGGGATCGCCGCCGCAGACCATCTCCGAAATCATAAAGCCCGTCCGGCCCAGCTTGCGATAGCGCATCTCCGGCCGCTTGTTGCGCCATTCCAGCTTAGCGTCGGCCGTGGACGCGGCTGCCTGGCCCGCGCGGGCCGCGCCGGCCTGCAGTGCGCCTCCTCCCATCGCCAAGGCGACCGAACCCTTCAGAAAGTCTCTACGTGGAATGCGCTGAATCATGGCTTACTCCGGCTCCTGGTTGCCTGAAGGGCAACAACATGAGTAGCCGTAGGTGAAACCTACGGACCCCTTGCGCCCTCGATGCGCCTGCCGACCCCGCAGGGGTCGAACGGACCGGCAATCCCTCGAAGACCATCAACAGCTCATTGAGATTATTCAACCCCTTCGGGGTTGGGATGCTCGTGAGGAGCGACCCTTACCGTAGGTTTCACCTACGGCTACTCACGTTGGGTCCCTTCAGGACCCTCTCGATTGGCCAACGCCCGAAATGTGTTGCGGTACCTCGCCACAAACAGTCGGCCGAGCTTCACTTGCTCCTCAACCTGAGCGTCATTAAGTGTGGGTGGATGCCCGTCTCGCGTTCCCACATTGCACGGGGCATCGTCCTTTTTCGCTCTCAGATAGGCCAGCCTCTTCCTTTGCATAGCAGTCGCTGCGGGCTTTCGTTTCACGGCCTGCCTCCATTATCGTAGAGATTATAGCCGGTTTTGGTGGCGCAGTGTGGGGGGCCAGATTTCGTCGTTTGCAGTTTGCAGGTGGGGTGCCGGTCCACTTCGCATTCAGGATGTGAATTCCGTCGATGGGATTCTCGGTGCATTCCAGTTTCTAATTTCTGTTTCCCGCCTTCGAGAGATGCAATACTCTTTTGAGAGGAGGAGAACGTGACAAAGCCATGATTCATGGGAGCGCGCAGCGCCGGGGGCAGTACTGTGCGCGCTGCAATCAACTCATGTTCGAGTACTTTCTATCTCCCGACGGCCATTTCGGAGTGCTGAGGGAAGTGTGCCGCAAGGAAGACGGCCGCAAAGCTGAGGTGGTGTGTCCAACGTGTGGGGCAGTGTACGAATTGCTCGACACCGTTGATGCCACCGGTCAGCCCGTCGCCAGGAAGTTTCGCGGAGCGTAGCCCCTATGAGTAAAGAGCCCATCCTTCTCTCTGCCGGAAACGTTCAGGATTATCTTGTCAAACGTAACCTCTGGCCGCGTGGCGAGCCGCTATATGTTCGCGAATTGGGTGGTGGCGTATCCAACACCGTTCTGCTGGTTGAAGGGAAGGGGTCCGGCGGCGAGGAAAGGCGCTGGGTGGTGAAGCAGTCGCTCGAAAAACTGCGCGTCAAGGACGACTGGCGCTCGGAGCGCAGCCGCATCTTCCGCGAGGCGGAGGCAATCCAGGCGCTAGGTCCGGTGCTGGGTCCGGAAACCGTCCCGCAGGTTGTTCATGTCGGCCATGATGACTACCTTTTCGTGATGACCGCGGCGCCGGCGGGGTCTGCCACATGGAAAGAGGCGCTGCTCGAAGGCCAAGTCAACATGGGCGTGGCGCGGCAGGCAGGCAAGCTCCTGGCACGCATGATTACCGCCTCTCATCACGACCCTTCATTCCGCACGTCGTTCGCGGACCGCACAGTGTTCGACCAACTCCGTATTGATCCCTACTATCGGACCACGGCCGCGCGGCATCCTGACGTACGCCCGCTCCTCCAGAAACTGATCGACGATTCCTGGCAAATCCTCAGCGCCTTGGTGCACGGCGACTTTAGCCCCAAAAACATGCTCGTCCAGGACACGCATATTTCCCTCATTGATTTCGAGGTCGTTCACTGGGGCGACCCGGCCTTCGACGCGGGGTTTCTTCTGAACCATCTCTTTCTAAAGGCGTTTCACCAACCTCAATTTGCCGGGCCTTACTTTTTGGCAGCCCGCGGGTTTTGGGGAGAACTGGTGAGAGGAACCGTTGGAGCGCCCCTGGCGGACTTTGAGACCATGACCGTGCGTCATCTCGGCGCCCTGATGCTGGCGCGTATCGACGGAAAGTCGCCTGTCGAGTACATCCGCGACGAACCGACGAAGGAGCGTGCCAGACGTTTCTCCAAATGGCTGATGCTGGAGGGAATACAGAGTTTAGAGGACACAATGTCGGCTGCCGGGAAGGCGCTCGAAGTCCCGAATCATGAAATCAAGTAGGCGGGGCGGCCCTTGTGGCCGCCCGGCGCGCGGGCAAATCAACGCCATTCGGCGTCATAAACCCGCCGTTCCAAATTCCAAATCGGCGGTTCCCCGCAAACGCCTTGACAAACTGTGCCTAAGTTTATAGGCTAGATTGCGGGGGAGATCCGGGACGGGGCAGCTTGAAGCGCTGCCCCTGAGGTCGGGAAGGCAAAAGGACGCGGCCTAAGTGCCGGCCTGAAGCCCGGCGCTACAATAAATGAACGAACGAACCGGGAATGTTTATGAAAACAAAGGACAAGGTCAAAAAGTCGAGGAGTCAAGAAGGACTGAGTCACTTTGCCTTGGCACGGTGATCATCCGACTCGAAAACTGGCGGAACAAAGCGAGAATGTCTATGAAAACAAAGGACGGAAATCCGCTGGTAATGCAACGCTGAAAGCTGTGTTCAGGAAGACAAAATGTCGCACTTTTCGAACATCCGCGCCCGCGAGGTTCTCGATTCGCGAGGCCATCCTACCCTCGAGGTCGAGGTCTTTTTGGACGACGGCGCATTCGGCCGAGCGATTGTTCCCGCTGGCGCGTCGACGGGCAAAGCGGAGGCGATTGAGCTTCGCGACGGTGATGCAAGGCGTTATCGCGGTCGGGGTGTGTTGAACGCCGTCGCCAACGTCACGCAGGTCATCGCGCCGGCCTTGCGTGGTGAAAGCGCGATGGATCAGCCTCGGATCGATAACCGCCTGATTGCTCTGGACGGTACCGCAAACAAAGGCCGGCTGGGTGCTAACGCGCTCTTGGGAGTCTCGATGGCGACAGCTCGGGCCGCGGCCGCCTCCAGCCGCCTGCCTCTTTATCGCTATCTGGGAGGCGTAACGGCGAACGAGCTTCCCGTTCCCATGGTCAACATCATGAGTGGAGGACTTCACGGCGGCGGGAACATCGATTTTCAGGATTACCAGGTGATTCCCCTGCGTGCCGGCCGCTATTCGGAAGCGCTCGCGTATGCGGCCGCGATCTACCGTGCCGCGAAGGACACGCTGATCTCCCGCGGCGTCTATCGTCCCGGCGTGGCGGACGAGGGCGGCTACGCGCCGGACCTCGAGACGAACAAGCAGGGTTTCGAGCTGATGGTCGAGGCGATGGAACGCGCCGGCCTCCGGCCCGGCCAAGACGCAGCCATCGCGGTTGATGTAGCCTCGAGCCACTTTTACGAGAACGGCCGCTACCGGATGCTTCGCGAAGGCGTGGAGACAGACGCCGAGGGAATGGTAGAAAGACTCGCCGCCTGCTGCGGACGCTATCCCATCATCTCCCTTGAAGATGGAGTGGCCGAAGACGACTGGGACGGCTGGAAGCTTTTGACCGAGCGGCTTGGTCCACGCCTGCAGTTGATCGGCGACGATCTCTTCGCCACCAATCCTGCCCGGCTGAAGAAGGGGGTCGAAACCGGAGCCGCCAATGCCGTGCTTGTTAAAATGAATCAAATCGGCACGCTCACGGAAACCCTGGACGTGATCGCACTCGCGAAACGGCACGGATATCGCTGCGTGGTCAGCGCGCGCTCCGGCGAAACCGAGGACGATACGATGGCGGACCTGGCCGTTGCCACAGGCGCCGGGCAGATCAAGGTCGGAGCCGTCACGCGCTCCGAACGGCTGGCAAAATACAACCGCCTGCTGCGCATTGAAGAGGAACTGGGAGACCGCGCCGTATACAGGAAATGGGCTAGAGAGGCTGCGGAGAAGCCCTCGTGACTGTCATCCTGAGGAGCCCCGTTCTGATCGGGGCGGTCCTGAGCGAAGCGAAGGAAGGATCTCCGCAGTTCCTTGAAAGAGCAACTGCGGGGATTCTTCGCTTCGCTCAGAATGACAGCGTTCAAGAGTTTCTCCGCAGCTTCTAGAGTTGGGAAAACAGGTAGAATTGAGCATGTCGAGCTGCGAGAAGAGGTCTAAATCGTAAGGGAACCGAGGCAATGAACGGCGAATTGCGGCGACGGCCGCTTGTCAGACTCCCGGCATCAATGGCCCTGGCGCCTTTCTTTCTCGCACTGGGCGTGGCGTGGGGTATCGACACCCCGGGCTTCAAGCCGGGATTCAACCTGTTCAGCGCCCAGCAGGACGTCCAACTGGGCAAGGAGAGCGCCGAGGAAGTTGACAGGACATATCCCCTTTTAGCGGACCCGCAGGTGCTGCGCTACATCAACGATCTGGGGCGGCAGCTGGCTTCCTTGGCGCCCAACAACAACCCGGCCTATGTCTGGACTTTTAGAGTCATCAACAGCCCTGACATCAATGCCTTTGCCTTGCCGGGCGGGTACATCTATGTGAACCGAGGCGCCATCGAAGCGGCTGAAAATGAAGCGCAGCTTGCCGGGGTATTGGCGCATGAAACCGGTCACGTAGTGATGCGCCACGGAACGCACCAGGCTTCGGAGGTGCTGCTGGGGCAGGCCCCGCTGGCACTGCTGGAAAGTATTCTTGGACGCTCGGGGAGCCTGACCGGCCAGTTGACGGCAATGGGCCTCAATCTTGGCCTGAACTCGATTTTGCTGAAAAACTCCCGCGACGCTGAAATCCAGGCTGACGCGGTGGCGGCATACATTCTGTATCGAGGCGGTTACGATCCTCACGCCTTGGCCGAGTTCTTTGAGATCGTCGAGAATAAGTACCCGCAGAAGACGGTGCAGTTTTTCTCCGACCATCCCAACCCCGTCGACCGCGTAAAAAGAATCGATGCGGACGCGAGCGGCAATATCCTCATGTATGGGCAGCCCGTGAAGCTTAAGGGCGGGAGCCCGGCATTCGAGGATGCCAAAAAACGTCTTCTGAGTCTCACCGCCCCGTCGAACGCAGAAACTCCGCCGCCTGTCGCAGCCAATTTCGCGGGTCCGCCTCCGCCTCCTTCGGCCCGCTTAATCAAGTTTGACAGCTACGGCATTTCCATCGTTTATCCTGACAACTGGCAGGTGCAGCGGAACGAAGATGCCGTGGTTTTGGTCCCGCCCGGAGGAGTGGTCGAGGTGCCGGAAACCGGCGCGGCGCAAGCCTACGGCATGTCCATCAGCCGATTCCAGCCCCATGGCGGCGGGGAGGGGGCATGGGGACTTGTCGAGGCTACACAAGAAATGCTGGATACGTTGCGCAGCTCGAATCCCAACCTGCGGGTGATCGAGCAAAAAGCCATGAACCTCAAGGGGCGCTCGGCCCTCTCCACTCTGCTCGAAACCGACTCGCCGCTTCCCGGTCAGAAAGAGCGCGACCAGTTGGTGACGACCCGCCAGAGTGACTTCATGGTTTCGCTGATCTTCATCGCCCCGCAATCCCTGTTTGACGCCTACAAGCCGACCTTCGATGCGATGCTGCAAAGCCTGGAACTTCGGTAGGGGAGATTATGGATAAACGGGAAGCTCGCAAGGCCTACAAGGCAAGATTTGTGATAGCATTGGCGTATGGCGTCACTCAGGGCAAGCGTACGCGAAATCTGGAGTTGGATGCAGTAGCGGGAATTTACCCCGGTTGTTGTGGGGGTAAAGCCGGCTCAACTTAAGACTGTGCTGCTGCGTGAAAACCAGGAGGTGATTCAATGAATTCACGAAAACCCAATCGCCGTGAGTTTTTGGGCTGTACGGGCCTGGGCATTGCCGCATCAACCGTCGGCGTTCCACTGTTCGAAGCGTCGCCGGCCCCGCCGGCAGCGGCCGGCGAGATGCCTTACCGCAAGCTAGGGCGCAGTAGCGAGAAGGTGTCGCTGGTCGGGTTGGGCGGTTTCCATATCGGCCTTCAAAAAGACGAAGCGGAAAGCATTCGCATCGTTCGCACCGCTGTGGATCGGGGCATCAACTTCCTTGATAATTGCTGGGACTACAACGACGGCGTCAGCGAAGTGCGCATGGGCAAGGCCTTGCGTGATGGTTACCGCAAGAAGGTTTTCCTGATGACCAAGATTGACGGCCAGGTCAAGGCGCTGGCGGCGCAGCAGATTGACGAATCGCTCCGGCGCCTTCAGACCGACGTGATCGACCTCGTCCAGTTTCATGAAGTCATTCGCCCCGGCGACCCCGACCGTATCTTCGGCCCGGGCGGCTCATTCGAAGCCATGATGGAGGCGAAAAAGGCGGGCAAGCTTCGCTATATCGGCTTCACAGGTCATAAGGACCCGGACATCCATTTGAAGATGTTGCACACCGCCTTCAACCACGGGTTTACTTTTGATGCCGTGCAGATGCCTTTGAACGTGATGGATGCTCACTATAAGAGCTTCGCCAAGAAGGTGGTCCCGGTTCTGACGCAGCACGGCATTGGAGTGCTGGGAATGAAGTCCATGGGCGACGGGTTTGTGCTGAAGAGCAACGCCGTGACGCCCGTCGAGTGCCTGCACTACGCCATGAATCTGCCCACCTCCGTTGTCATCACCGGCTGCGACAGCCTGCAAATCCTCGAGCAGGCGCTGGACGCCGCCCGCACCTTCAGGCCTCTTACTGAAGCACAGCTTTCCGCACTTCTGGCGAAGACCGCGCCCCTTGCGGCGCGCGGCGAGTTCGAACCGTTCAAGACGACCATTGACTTCGATGGGACTGCCCACAATCCGCAGTGGCTAGGGTAACACCAGCAACTTGCCTAGCTCCCGCTCCAGGCGAGCCAGGACTTCCTGCCAATTTCCGTGCGTCGATTGACGAAACAGGCGGGCGGTGGGGTACCAAGGGGAATCCTCTCGCTCCAAAAACCAACGCCAATCCGGCGCGTTGGACACCAGTATCCAGACCGGTTTCCCCAGGGCGCTGGCCAGATGGGCCACGGCCGTGTCAACCGTGATCACCAAGTCGAGGTTGGCGACAATCGCCGCGGTATCGGCAAAGTCTTGGAGCTCGCCGCGGAGATCGACCAAGCGCGCCGGGACCTCGAGCTGCTTCACCTGCTCGGCCGCCTCACCCGTCTGCAACGAGTAGAAGGTTGTGCCTTCCAGGTTCGTCAAAGGCGCGATTTGCGCCAATGGGATGGAACGCCAGCGATCGAAGCCGTGCTGTGGGCTACCGGCCCACGCCAGCCCGATCCGCAATGGTGCCTCCTGGAGGCGTTGCCTCCAGACCTCGCGGAGGGCCGGGTCCGGGTAGAGGTAGGGGGTTTGCCCGGGAATCGTGCTCATTTCGGTTGCAAACGCCAGGGGCAGGCTGAGCATCGGGCACTGCCAAGTGAAGTCTGGAAGGGTCTGGCCACGGCTGAGCACTTGCCACCCTCCCTCGATACCGGTCAATAGGCGTTGTAACCCGGGCTGGACCTCCAGAATCACCTGTCCTCCGCGAGCGGCGACCAGAGGAACATAACGCACAAATTGTAGGGTGTCGCCCAGGCCCTGCTCGGCATAGATCAGGATCCGCGCACCTTCCAGAGGCTCGCCCTTCCATTGGGGCTGGGGAAATGATCTGCGTGTACGCAGCCCCGCGCCGGTCCGCCAGCGCGATTCATATTCGCTCCAGCCGAGCGCCAGATGGCCTTCGAGCAAATGGATCGTGGCCAGATAAAACATGGCTTCAGCGGAGTCGGGGTCCAAGGCTCGAACGCGCTCGAAGCATTCTTCGGCTTCCGCCAGCTCACCCAGGGCGAAAAGCACCAAGCCCAACTCGCGATGCGCGCCCGCCAGCTTGGGTTCCAGCCTTATAGCACGACGGTACGCCTCCGCTGCGGAAGCGAGGTCTCCCTTAGCTTCAAAGAGGTAGCCTAAGCTGGCGGAGAGCTCCGCGCTTTCCGGCTGGAGCGCGCACCCCTTCTGAAGGATCTCAGCGGCCGCCTCGTATTGCCCCAGATCGGTGAGGGCGAGGCCAAGGCCGTTGTGAATCTCGTACCGGTTCGGGTCCAGAGCCAAGGCGCGCTCGAAGCCCTCGGCCGCCCCTTGGGGATCGCCACTTTTGTAGTGAGCTCGGGCCAGAGCGCAGTGGAACTCCGCAGAGTTGACTTCGAGCGCGACCGCGCGCCGGTAGGAGTCCTTGCTGGCCTCGAGGCGCTTGAGCAGCTCCTGTGCAACGCCGAGACAGTAATGCGCTCGTGCGGAGTCCGGGCGCAGCTCTGCCAGGCGCTGATAACAACTCAGCGCAGATTCAAACTCGCCGCGGATTAAGTATGAACCTCCCAGATCGTTCAAAGTACGCGGGTCATCCGGAGCCAGGGCGAGAGCCTCGCTCATCAACTGGATGGCTTCTTCATGTCGGCCTGCTTGCTGCGCCATCAAGCCCAGCAAGTGGAGCGCCTGGGCGCACCGTGGGTCAATCTCGAGCATCGCCTGGTAACAAGCCTCGGCCAAGGCAATGCGCCCTGCCCGATGGTGCGTCAAGCCTCTTTCCAGAAGCTCGTGGAGACGGGGTTCAAGAGGCGGTTTCTCACCCATGGGATTTAGGCCTCTTGTTGGACCGTCGAAAGGCTGCGCTGGTTCTTGGTAATGATCAGCGGCGGGAAACTTACGTATGCATAGATACTGGGGTAGGCGTCGTTGAGCATGATGTCGAGACCCGAGTTGGGCAGCACCCGTTCGAGGCCAGGAAAGAAAACCTCCAAGTTTCGCAAGGGCAAGCAGTGCTGTTTCATCGCGCGCGCGCCCATCGGAGAAACGGTATACCCGACAGTGCCGAATGCCCTGACTAATCGGAATGGTCGCGGCATCAAACTGGCGGATTGATACGCGTCAATGCCCATCCTCATCCGATGTTGGTTGAAAACGCCAAGGCACGGCGAAACACCCGGGATCATGTCGAACAAGAGGACTGAATCGAAATTCCAGCCCCACAGAATCATGTGCCAGTCCCCGGGGAGCGCCTTAATTAACGATTCGGCAGCCACCTCGAAGCCTCGATTGAAGATTGCGTCATCCTCACAAACCGTGAGCGACTGATTCTGCTCGATGGCAAGATCCCACAACGCGAGGTGCGACAGGGCACATCCCAGCGCCCCGTCGCCGTAGCTGAGATCGGCCGTGATAATGCCGCGATCGACCAGGGGGCCTCGATCGAGGTCCGTTCCGTCGACTGCCGAGAAGCGCAGGAATTTGAGATTCAGGTGGCTGTTAAGCGTTTCGAACGTCAAGAGCCGGTGCGCGCTGCGGTCAAGATTGATGACGCGAATGTCCAACGCCTGGCGCTCCTTAAAGTGTAGCGGCCTGACTCCTGCGGTTCAGTAGGGGATATCCTGCTCGCTCTGGATATCCAGACCCGTGGGAGTAATGGCGTAAACGTTCTGGTGGCGTGGTGGTCTGCGCCCGTGAGCGGCTTCCGCGACGTATTCTTCCTCCTTCAGGAACCGGATTACCACTCGATCTTTCCCGAAGCTGATCTTGCCATCGTACAAGTCGCGGGCCTCCCACAAAGACTTCAAGCTCTTTCCATCGAAAGAATAAAAGGCGACGCTCAGGCGAGGCTGGCTTTTCCCTAATCTGAACCCATAGACAAAGAACCGGAAAGCGTCGCCCGCCTGCTCCTCTGGGAACGCGTAATGGAGATCGGTGCGCGGTATAAAATCCGTCACGGTCACGAGGTGGCTATGACCCTGCTGGTTGGAAAAGATGGCAAGGACGTTGGTGCGGTCGATGTTCGTCCAGCCCAGAGTGTAACCGGCCCCGATGACCACCTGGTCCTTCCAAGGGCGCGCGAATGCCGCCGCCTGCCCAAACAGCGGGTAATGCAGCTCAGAAAAGGCCATGTCTACATCCCGGCGCACCTCGACATCCGTGGGCGAGCGGTCCATCATCCACTCCTCGAGTTGGGCGAGCACCAGTTTCTGGATTTGGTCGGTAATGGGCGTAGCGTCTTCGAGCATCACACCGTAGAGTTGTTGCGCCAGGTAGTTCACGTGGCCGGGCAGATCAGCCGGGGGCGGGGGAGGCGCTTGCTTCTCGTCTTGAGCGATCGCACTTGTGGAGAAGCTGAGCGCCATTGCAAGAGGCAATACGGCAAGCCCGGCCCGCTTGGAAAAATCTATGAATCCTGTTCGTCTCATGGTCAAGAGAATTTCCTCTATCTCATTATCCACGATTGCAAGGGTAGGTGGTAGATGGTAGGTCGTATGTGGGGGACCCTAGACCACCTGCCCATCTGCCTACCTGCCTACCTACTGCCCACCTTTCCACTTGCCCATCTGCCTACTGCCGATTCGCCAGGCAGACCTTGAGGCAGGCTGTCCGCTCCAAGTACTCGAAGGCTTCAAGACCCTCTTCTAACGTGTACACTTTTGAGAGCAGAGGCTGCACCTCGATTTGCCCCTTCTTCAGCAAGTCCAGCGCGATGGGGAATTCACCGCAGCGCGAGCCGAGCATTGTGATCTCATCCACCACAAGCTTGGTTGCGTCAAAGCGCGCGGGGTCATGGAAAGTGGATTTCATCACCACGGTCCCGCGTGGCCGGACAAGCCGGAAAGCTTCTTCCAAACCGCGGGGCGAGCCGGTGGCCTCCACGATTACCGGAACACTGGCGGACCGCAACTTGCTCTGGCTTTGCGCAATTACCTTGATGCCCCAGGGCCTTGCCAATTCAAGCTTCCAGGCGTGTTTGCCCACCAGGGTCACTTCCGCTCCGGCGTTTTTCAGGACTTGGGCTACCAGAAGGCCCAACCGGCCGTCGCCAAGAACCACGACCTGCGTGCCGGGTTCGAGGCGCATCTGAGCCAGAATCTCAGCGGCGGCTGCCAGCGGCTCAACAAACACCGCGGACTCATCCGGAACTATGGCTGGAACCCGGTGCAGATTGCGCAAGGGCAGCGCAACATACTCAGCAAAGCACCCGGCTCGGTTCACGATCCCCATGACCGTCCGCGTTGGACAGTGGCGGCCGAGGCCCCGCGAACACCACTCGCATTCACCACACGCGATGTTGATTTCACCCACCACTCGCTCGCCGATCCAGGCGGGATCCTCGCATTCCACCACGCGCCCCACAAACTCGTGACCCATGACGCCCCGGAAGGTGGAGTAGCCCTTGAGAATTTCGCGGTCCGTTCCGCAAATCCCCGCCAGCGTGACTCGAATCAGGGCATCGCCCGCCTTGGGAATGGGCTTGTCGATATCCCGCAGGGCCAGTTTTCCGTCAAAGACAAGGGCTCGCATAGCCTTCAAGTGCTATTTGGTCTTTTCCGTGCCCGCATGCGCAAGTCTTCGCGACTTCGTCATCGCTTCTCGAGTTCTTCAGCGTCTGCCAGAGATTTTGCAATGATTTGGTAAAACATTGCTCCATTGGTCCACATTACCGCTGAGTCCTTGTGATCGGCAGCAACCAGAACCTCAACCCTGTAACCCACTTTTTCCCCTCTGCGGTTGGTCTTGATGCCTCGCGAAAGAATCTTGAAGTATCTCGCCACCTTCCAATCCAGATAGCGCTTCGCTTCCTCGGGGGTGGGAAACTGACCATCATATGCGAACAGCTCTTCTCCATCAGACGCCAAAAACTGGCTGCATCCCAAGTGGGTATTGCGTAGATGGGCGACACGGAAGCCAGCCTTTGTTGCTTCCTCATCAATATAGTCGCACAGCGACACCCGGCGAAACTCCAGACGATTTCCAGCGGGCTTATCGTCGGTCAAAGCGCGTGCGTTAGCCGTGCACGCGGTTACGAACAACAATCCGTCGAGAATCAGGGCCTTTCTCATTCGCGGAAGATCCTCGGAAGGGCGGGGCTTTAGCCCCGCCGGTCCGAAAAGGGTAGACCAAATGGGCCTTTAGGCCCTGAAACTAGGGTTGCTTCAGGGGCTAAAGCCCCGAAGTTCGGCCCGAAATCAGCGGCGGGGCTCAGGCCCCGCCCTCCCAATCCCGACAAACGATGTCCTTACAAATGCAACTAAGCGCCAAGCGACTGCACTGCGCCTACGCAATTGCCCCCAGGGCTTCGAATAGTTCTTCGTCCTGATCTTCAAACACGGTTCTGAGGTCGAGCAGCAGAGCGTCCTCTTCAACGCGGGCAATAACCGGAGGCGAATTCCGGCGCAAGAGATGCTCGAGTTCCTGTGCACTGTGGCTCGAGTGCGTCACCGCCAGCAGGGCAGTGGGGAGCGATTGTGCGGGCGTTGACCCGCCTCCGATTACCGATTCACCGTCCCGGACACGAACTGAAAATCGAGGGTGAGCCGAAATCTTCTCAGCCAGGCGCGTGGCTCGCCTGCGGATTGCTTCCACAGGAAGATCGATCATGCGCAAGGCCGGAACGTCGTCAGTCTTTCCGTGGAGGTAAAGAGAGATCGTCGCTTCCAGCGCCGCGATGATCAACTTGTCTAAGCGCAAGGCGCGGAAGAGCGGGTTCCTGCGGATTCGTTCCAGCAACTTGCGCTTGCCGGCCAGGATTCCGGCTTGCGGGCCGCCCAGCAACTTGTCACCGCTGAAGGTCACCACATCCACGCCGGCTTTCAAAGAGGCGCTTGGCGTGGGTTCATCCCGGATGCCTTTCGTCGAGAGGTCAATCAGGCAGCCGCTGCCGAGATCCTCCATCGATATCAAGTTGTGCTTTTGCGCAAGCTCTACAAACTCCGCCAGGGAAGGACGAGCCGTAAAGCCCACGATGCGGAAATTACTCGGGTGGACGCGCAGCAGCAGGCGAGTGCGTTCATTGATGGCCGCCGCGTAATCGTCGATGCGGGTGCGGTTTGTGGTTCCCACCTCGCGCAGGATAGCGCCGCTTTTAGCGCAAACCTCGGGGATGCGGAAAGAGCCGCCAATCTCAATCAGCTCGCCTCGCGAGACGACCACTTCGGTTCCCTCGGCGAGAGTGTTCAGAGCCAGCAGTACGGCGGCAGCGTTGTTATTCACCAGGAGGGCTTTTTCCGCGCCGAGAACTTGGCATAACAGCCGCTCCGTGTGGACATCCCGCTTACCGCGCTCTCCCGCCTCCAAGTCGTATTCCAGGTTCGAATAGCGGGTGGCCACTTCTGCAAGATGCTCCACCGCCTCACGCGCCAACGGAGCCCGGCCCAGATTGGTGTGCAAGATCACCCCTGAGGCATTGATGACAGGCCGCAGAGAATAGTGGGCGGCCGTCTCGGCCTCGGAGACAATCTCCTGCTCCAATGCCACCAGGGAGACACTTGAAAGGCTGCCCGCAACGATCCCATCCCGGAGCCGCTGGACAACTCGGCGCGTGCACTCCACCACAAGGCGGCGCCCTACCCGCGCTTCTAGTTCTTTCAGCGCGGTCCGATTCAGCATTTCATTCACTGCCGGAATCTGGCGGAGCAGTGCGGTAACCTCCGGTCCGGCATCAGGTTCAGAATGTTCCATATCAGAGCGTCATTTGAGCATAGTTGTACAGGAGCGTCAACGGCGTAGGGGGACGGCTCGCCGTCCCCGCATTTATGCTGGCCCCGGCGAGGGTAGGGCAAGCCCTACCCGTACACCTGTCGGATTGGGCACTTCCACTTTCCGGTTGACTGGCCTCACTCGAGCATGGGTATAATCCCCGCTTGCAGCAAGTTCACGAGGCGACTCTGTGACCATTGATGACGAACTGATCAAACTCGAAGACGACATTCGCCGCCTGAAGATTGAGTGGGAAGTGTACTTCAACGGGAGTTCCGAGCGCCCCCCGCGCGATTCGGTTTATCGTGTTGAAACCTACATCAAAAGGCGCACGGCCGATCAGTCTGACCTGAACTTCGGCCAGCGTTACAAGCTCAACGCCTTGGCACAGAAATATGCCGTCCAGAATGCTCTCTGGAAAAGAAGGTTGATGGAGAAAGAGGAAGGGCGTGGCGTGTTTGCGCAACAAAAGCTGGGGCGGGAGGCATTGACAGCCGCCAAGATGGTCTGCGTGGTTTGTTCGGATCCGGAGATCGAGCCGGAGAAGGCCGACCAGATCTTGCAAGCCATAATCAGCGCCCAGCGCGAGTTGGGCCGGAGAGTGGAGGTCGACCCGGCGCGGTTTCAAAAATACCTCTGCGACAAGACCAGGCAGATCAAGTCGATGTACCGCTGCGCAAGTGTGCAGTTCTGGATCAGCACCGAGGATGGCAAGTTGATCTTCAAGGCGGCCAAAGCCTAACGGGTTTCATTCCAAGCGAAGCAAGGAATCTCGGCAGCGAGCCGGCGGCTTGCGCGCCGGTAGCATCAACGACGGAAGTTTTCGTCCCTGCAAGGCGTAAATCAGAATGACAGCTTCCAATTGAGGAGCATCCATGCGAAAAGTCTCTCGAGCGCTGATCAGCGTCAGCGACAAAACCGGAGCGGTGGATTTCGCCGCCGGCTTGGCGGAACTGGGGGTCGAGATACTATCTACGGGGGGCACGGCCAAACTCCTGCGTGAGAGTGGCCTGACGGTCCGCGACGTCTCGGACGTGACGGGTTTCCCCGAAATGCTGGACGGGAGAGTGAAAACGCTTCATCCCAAAGTTCATGGCGGTATTCTTGCCATTCGTTCCAATCCGCATCACCAAAAGCAGGTTGCGGAGCATCACATCGAGTTCGTCGACCTGGTGGCGGTGAATCTCTATCCCTTCGAGAAAACGGCCGCCAAGCCCGGAGTGACGCTGGAGGAGCTCATCGAGAATATCGATATCGGCGGACCTTCGATGATCCGTTCCGCGGCCAAGAACTTCCGCGACGTCACAGTGATTGTGGATGCCCAGGATTTCTCACCGGTACTTACGGAACTGCGCGCGAACCAGGGTAGCATCTCGCGCGAGACGCGGGCTCGCCTGGCGCGCAAAGCCTTCGCCACCACAGCGGCGTACGACGGGGCCATTTCTACAACCCTCCAGCGCTGGGCGAATGGCGGCTCGCTGCCGGAGCGCCTCCACCTGAACTATCGCAAGACAATGGATTTGCGCTATGGCGAGAACCCTCACCAGCGGGCCGCGCTTTACGTGGACCCGGGGGCCGGCGGGCGCGGCCTGGCCTCCGCGCGCCAACTCCAGGGTAAGGAGCTATCGTTCAATAACCTCGTGGATCTTGAGGCGTCCTGGCGATTGGTCAAGGAATTTGACGAGCCGACTACGGTCATCGTCAAGCACACGAATCCCTGCGGAGTGGGCTCCGCGGCCACACTTCGAGAGAGCTACCAGCGGGCGCTGGACGTGGACCCCGTCTCCGCTTTTGGCTCCGTCATTGCCTTTAATCGCCCGCTGGACGCCGAAACCGCGGAAGCAATGTCGAAGTTGTTTGTTGAAGCCGTGGCGGCCCCCGGATACGAGCCCGCCGCCTTGGAGCGCCTGGGGGAGAAGAAGAACCTCCGCTTGTTGGACTTGGGGACGGCCTCCGGCGATGAGGAAGGATTACAGCTCAAAGCCGTCGGGGGAGGGTTGCTGGTGCAATCTCCGGACACGCTGGGCGCGCGCGCGCAGGACTGGAAATGCGTGACGCATCGCCAGCCCACGGAAAGCGAAATGCGAGGACTGATCTTCGCTTGGCGGGTGGTGAAACATGTGAAATCGAATGCCATCGTCTATGCGCGTGAAGGAGTGCTGGTGGGGGTCGGCGCCGGACAGATGAGCCGCGTGGACTCGGTGAAACTAGGCGCCGCCAAAGCGCGTGAGTTGAAGCACCCGCTGGAAGGAACGGTGGTTGCCTCTGACGCGTTTTTCCCTTTCCCGGATGGGGTGGAAGAAGCGGCGCGAGCCGGCGCTGTGGCCGTGGTGCAGCCCGGAGGATCGGTACGGGATCAGGATGTAATCGAGGCCGCGAATCGGTTGGGGCTCGCCATGATGTTCACCGGTGCGCGGCACTTCCGGCATTAAAAGAAGCTCTCAGCCGTCAGCCATCAGCTCTCAGCACGAAGCCAGACTTTATCCTCTGCGGATATCCCTCTCCCTTGGGGAGAGGGTGTCCCGCTGCCGGCGCTTTCATCAGCCGGAGTGGGACCGGTGAGGGGTCTCTTGTTCGGAGGCTTTTTCTGATAGCGGGTGCTGAAAGCTGATGACTGAAAGCTGAGAGCTCCTACGACTTCGGTGCGTAATAGCCTTCCCGCGACACAATCCGATATTTCACGACCTTCCCCTTGGGGTTCACGATCCGCAACGGGTTGCCTTGATCGTCCACGAGATCAACCTTCAGCTTGTGGAATTTCCCGTCCTTCGCTGGGTTTGTGGGAACGAAGCCCAGGCCGTATTGTGTGCGCAGTTGCCCATTGATTTGCTCGAAGATCCCGGGAAGTTCTCCTTCGAAGCGGGGGAAGTAAGCTTGGCCGCCTGAATATTTAGCGATCGTTTCCAACCCATTCCGGGCTTGCAAGGTGTTAATGTTGTCTCCCCTCATAGAGCGGACTGCCAGAAACTCCATGATGCTGACGGGGTAAATCGCGGTGTCAGAGGATTTCACAATCTTCAGGATCTCATCGTAGGTAAGCTTGCTGAACGTATCAAATCCCGTACAGATGACGAGGATGGATTTTCTCCCCTTGATGTCCTTCATGCGATCAAGCGTAAAGGCAATTGCATCATACAGGTTAATTTCGCTGAATCCGGGGATTCGCAGCGTGTCCAGCGCCCCGCGAACTTGCGAGCGGTCCTGCGTGAAATCCGTGAGGATCTGCGGCTTCATATCAAAGGAAATTACTGCCGTCCAGTCCTTGGGCTGAATGAAGTGCAGATAGTTGTAAGCGTACTCGAGAGCCAGGTAGAGGCGCGCCCAATACCGATTGCTGAATTCAATGATCATGCAAGTGGTCATCGGGGCCTGCTCGGTGCCGAAGTTGGAGATGGTCTGCGGTACGCCGTCATCGAAAAGCTTGAAGTTGTCGCGCTTGAGAGTGGGAACGGGATTGCCGTCCTTGTCGACGACCATGACATCGACGTTGACGAGATTGGTTGCGGTCGAGATGTTGAAGACTTCGTCGGGATTGATCCGTTCCGGCTTCTTCTCAGGCTGGGGGGGAGCAGGCTGAGTTTTTTTCGGAGCGAGCACGGTCGGACCCACATCGGGAGTAGGTCCCGTCGATGGCTCCTGGTCTGTGGATTGGGCGTTCCCGCTCGGCGCAAGGCCGGCGAAAAGGAACAGGCCCAGTAGCAACAGAGTCAGTATCCGCAAATAATGGCTTCGCATCGCGCATCACCCCCGGTCCGCACGGACCACCTAGGATGTATGATGCCACTCACCCCCCTTCGGGTCAACCGGCACAGAGAACTGCTTTAGAGAGGGGCGGCGGCCTGTCCTGATCTGCTTCGGATGCCGAGATGCCGTGGGGTGTACCTAATGCTTAATATCTGACTCGAAATGTGGTAGTATCAGGACGCGTTGGATGGGGTGTTTCCGATGTGGGGAAAGCGAGTCTCCGAGGCAGTACTTAGTACCCAGTACCCTTGTACTGTTGCAGTGTATTTCGATCATCGTTATAACTATCACGAACGATATGAAAGGGGGAAACTAGAGGAATCAAACGACCGCAGGACGCAGTTCTGCACAGTGACAATATGTCTAATACTTCTGCGCGCAAAAAATGTGCAGAAATGTATTGACTTTCATGAAATGGAAGCTTAGGCTCTCCTCTATGCCGACAGCCTAACTGTCGGCAGATCTATCTCGACCAGGAGAGTCTAATGAAGAACCTAGTCGTTACGTTGCTGCTTGCACTGCTTGTGGTCCTGACAGCCGTGTCGGTCCGGCGGACGGTCGCTGGAAACGCGACCACCGTGGGGAGCCCCACGCTGATGGCTATCGGCACCGAGCCCGTTCCGCTGCCGCCACCGCCGAAACCGAGCAAGTAGCGATCTCCGAGTCGCGCGAGCGATCCGGGGACGGTCGTTGGATGACTCGTAGCGCTCGTGGACAACAGCATAGCCAGCTACGTACTGCAATACGCCGGCAGCTCCCTTGAAGCTGGACTGCTTCTTTATCTGGGCTGGGGAAGACAGTGTAAGAAGCAGCGAGCCGTATTTTTCGGCCTATTTGCGCTCCTGATCGCGGGGGCAGGCCGGGACTACACAGCGTACCAGTTCGGTCTCCGCTCGCCGCAATATTTCTATGTGTATTGGAGCACAGACTACCTCCTGGTTATCAGCGCCTTCTTGCTGGTTTGGCTTTTCTTCCGCCGTGCCTGCTTGTGCGAGGAAAAGATGTGGCGCTACATCAGGCTCTCGCTGGGGTTCATCTTCTTCCTTGTAGTGGGCATTTCAGTTCTGTCTATCTCCCGCAATCAAGACCATCTCTTTACTTACTTCACCATCGAATTCAATCAAAACCTGTACTTCACTTGCTTGGTGCTGAATACGCTGCTCTACCTTCTATTGCAACAGATTGAATCAACTGACGATCAGCTGGGACTCCTGGTATGTGGAGTGGGCATCCAGTTTGCCGGCCCGACGGCGACGTTGGCTCTGCTTCATCTCACCAGTGGCCAGCACTTTGCTGAATCACTAGCAACCTCTGTCATGCGACTCTGCACTCTCGGGATGCTTTTGGTTTGGGCTTACGCAATCGTGCGCGTCAGGGAAAGTACTATCAAGGTTACCGGGCGGAGGATTGGTGAACCGGCTCTGCTCGAAGTGACCGCAGATTAGAATTTCTATTCCAGGGTGGAAGGCCATGATTGTTGCTGTGCTGATTTTGATTCTTTCGACGGCTTTGTTCTTCTTCTACTTCCAAGTCACCTGCCAGAAGATTCTGGGCCGGCAGTTTGACCGGGAATATTTTCAATCCATCGCCAATGCCAACCGTTTGGAGTTCCCGTCCTTGCGAAAGTCGCTGGAGGATTTCGGTGCGCCGGTCGATTATTCTCGATTGCGCATGATGCTCAGGTGCGACTTCCTCGCCTTGACCTATCTCCTCAAGAATGCCGCCAACGTGAATCAACGCTACACCTACGACGAACGCCTCTTGATCCTTTACTTCCGTTGGCAGTTCCTTTCGCTGGCCGTGCGGCGTTTACTGAAGCTTGGCGAGAACACAGCCATTCTGAGACTGACCGCGGTTCTACAATACTTCGCGAACGTGGTTGGCCAGCGCGTCAACGCCGTGAAATTCGGCAACTTGACCGCTGCCGACTACCTTCTCAACCTTTGATTCGATTCGCCTCGAAGCTCACTTGGGCGGGGGCTGCCTGCTCAGTGTGTAGCCCTGCAGATTTCAAAAACTGACGGCGGGTTTACTTCGTCACGTGGCGAGGTAGACCCGCCGCGGCGTTTAACCCCCCACAGAATGCCAGTTGACCCGGGCCTGCGTTAGGTGTATGAACCAGAAAGGCGGCGTGTTCAACCCCGAGACTCGAAAGGCCAGGTGCGACTGCAATGAAGACGGTTTGGCGGGCGGCTATTCTGGTGTTGTGCGTTTTGACGGGACTGGTGGTGACCGGGCACGGCGTTGCCCAGGCGGTTTTAATTCACACGCCCGGCGGCACCGACGTCATGCGGCATCTCGTCGAAGGAAGCATCTCCATCGCCGGAGGAGCTTGTGTGATGGCGGTTGCTTATGACCAACTCGAGTGCTTACGCACGCACCGCAAGAGCGGCAAGATCCTGTAGAAATCGGGTGGGCAATTTGTGATTTGCGATGGGTGATTTGTGATTGGGCCGTGAGTTGTGGCTTGTCTCCCAATCAACGATCACCACCTACCGGTCACAAATCACAAATCAGAAATCACAAATCACAGGTGTACCCAGCTCCGAATCATTTCAAGGTCAAGTGCCCGGCGCACATGTGCGGCGAGGCGATCCAGGCGGGATTGCCGCTCTGCCGCAAAGAAGGCTCTGGCGGTGTGAGGCGCCAGGCCACAGGCGGCGCGCGCCGCGTCAAGAAATGCATGCCGGAAGCTGTCGTCGTCGAAGATTCCATGGATATAGGTGCCGAACACTCTCCGGTTCGCGCTTACGGCGCCATCCGCGATGACAACGCTCGACCCCGCGCGCGTTATTTCGGCGAAGGGTTTGGTCTCATCCGCGTACATCGTCTCTCCAACGTGGATCTCGTACCCGCGAAAAGTGCATTCTGGCACGTCCTGTCCAAAGATCTCCGCCCTTAGAATGCGCCCGCTTGCCAGGCGGGTAATCTTCTCGGGCTGGAGCATGGTCCACATCCGGAGCAGGCCGAGCCCCTGGCGGGCGCAAGGCACGCTGTTATTCTCGGTGCCCTGCGGGTCGTCTATTTTGACCCCCAGCATCTGGAACCCGCCGCAGATTCCGGCGATACAGCCGCCGCGCTCCGCGTGGCTAAACAGTGGTGAAACCAGTCCGCGCTGGTGCAGCCACTCCAGGTCGCTAAGGGTTTGCTTGGTGCCGGGCAGAATCACGAGGTCGGCGGCGGACACGTCATTAGGGTGGTCGACGAACGCCAGCGCCGCCGCAGGTTCCGCCGCCAGTGCATCGAAGTCCGAGAAGTTGGACATGTGAGGCAACGCGATAACCGCGATCCGCAAGGCTCTTTGCGCAGACGCCGTTGACCACCCCTGAGTCCCCTCCAGGTTGAGGAGGGAATTAAGGGGTGGTGAGGCAGCCTCGACGGCCTTCCACACCCGTCCCGCGCTCCGCCGCTCTTCGACGGCCACGCCGTCCTCCTCATCCAGCCCCAGGTCGTGAAGGAACGGAATCACTCCCGCGCACGGTATTCCCAGGCGGGGTTCCATCATTTTTAACCCGGGCTGCAGGAGCGAGATATCTCCGCGAAACTTGTTGATTGCGTACCCGCGAATCAAGGCCCGGTCAGAGGGATCCAGCAGTTCGAGCGTGCCCAGCAGCGATGCGAAAACGCCCCCGCGGTCAATGTCTCCCACCAGCAGGCAGGCGGCGCCCGCCGCATGCGCCATGCGCATGTTGACGATATCGTGTTCTCGCAAATTGATCTCGGCCGGTGACCCGGCGCCCTCCAGAATGATGAGCTCGTATTCAGACGCCAATTTCTTATAGCTTTCAAGAACCACCGGGAAGAGTTCCTCGACCCGCCGCTGGTGGTAATTCGCGGCCGTCACTTGGCCCCAGATCCGGCCCAGCAGGACGATTTGCGAACCCGTGTCCGAAGACGGTTTAATGAGCACCGGGTTCATTTCGGCGCAGGCCGGTACGCGGCAGGCCTCGGCTTGCAAAGCCTGTGCGCGCCCGATCTCGCGTCCATCAGGCGTAGCGGCTGAATTGAGCGACATGTTTTGAGCTTTGAACGGCGCTACACGGTAACCGTCGTCGGCCAAGATGCGGCACAAGGCAGCCGTCAAAATCGACTTGCCGGCATGCGACGCCGTACCCAGCACCATCAGCGCGCGAGCGGACTTGTTTTCTCTCGACATACGGAGCTTCACGCTCCCAACTTTCCACCACCAAGACACTAAGCACAAAAAAGCTAGAGAAGGCGTGCTTTTCTTGGTGTCTTTGTGCCTGGGTGGTTGCTTCCTACTCCGCCGGGAAGGTGAACTTCAACCCGGCGAGGAAATTGAGCGGCAGTGCCGGGTAGCCCAGCACTTCTTCATATTTCTTGTCCAGAAGATTATTCAGGTGACCGTAAATCTCCAGCCCGCGGACCACTCGGTAGGAGAATCCACCGTTCAAAACCGCGTAGCCCGCGTCGGGGAACAGGCACTGGAGACCCAACTCGCAGGCAAAGACGCCGTCGTTGGGCTCGAGGTCCAACGTCCGTCCCCTCAGATAGGCGTTGGCGTTCAAGGTCAGCCTCCGGCGTTGCCAGGTCAGGTTGAAGCCGCCCGAATTCTTGGGCCGCCGGTACAGTTCTTGTCCCACGTGAAATGGCGCTTGAACCAGCGACGAGCCGTCCAAGGCCAGGATGGCAGTGCCGAGCAAGGTGTATTCTCCAGACACTTCGAGCGAACCGATGGGCCGCAGGCGGAAAGAAGCCTCCAATCCCTGGGCGCGCGAATTGCCGAGATTATCCGAGACGAAAGTGCTGAGGTTCGTGAGTGACCCGCCGAGCGTCACAATCTGATCGTCGAACTTGTTATAGAAGTAAGTGAGGTCGAGGAGCGTCCGGCTGTTGAAAAATCTCTGCTCGACCCCGCTGTCGAAGCTGATGCTCTTCTCGGGTTTAAGGTGGGGGTTGTCCGTGAAGGCCAGTTCAAGGCCGTCCGGGGCGCGAATGCCGGTCCCGAAGCTCGCGTGCAGCCGCGTCGTTCCGAGCCACGAGCCCGAATCCGTCTCCCGAGCCAAGTACGCCACCGACGCGCGCGGATTCACTTTGGTAATCGCGCTGGCTGAAATCAGCGGGCGTGCCCCGTAATTGCCGGGAGGGAGAGATCCCATGCGCAGGTCATCCACCCGCAATCCCGCGTTTACGAACAGGCGGCTCGAGGGGCTCCAGCGATTTTCCACGAAATACGCGAAGGTGCCGCGCGGCAGGACAAACGGCGTGTTGTTTTCGTCGGCCGCGTAAGTGTTTTCGAACTCTTCGCGGTTGTATTCAAAGCCCGCCACCAGCAGATCCTTGTTCGAGAGGGTAACTTCACCCCGCACATTCCCAACTGCGCGGAGGCTGTTCGAGTAGGAATCTCCTCCCAGGGCGGGAGGAGAGATGAAGTAGTAGTCGTTGGTCGCCGCGCTGACTGTCCCCACTAGCCGGAAGCCCGGGGTGAATTGCTCGAAGTAGCTTCCCTCGTAGCCGAACATGTTCTGCTTATCGCGAGTGGTGAGGCCCAGTTGGTAGTTTGACGGCCCCCCTGGGTAAATCGGCGCGTAATAAAGATCGTCCGGGTCCGATCCATAAGGCCCGGGCGCGCCCGCATCATTCGCGTTGCCGAAAAAGTGAAGATCCAGGCGCCGACGCTCGCTCCGCCCATAGCCAAGGCTCAGAATGGCGCTCTGGTTCCGATAATTGTCATTCTGGACGGTCCCGCCGGTGTCCAGCCGCGAGAGGTCGTAAGCCCAGCTCAGCCCGTGCGTCAATCCGCTTCCGCCGGTCACGAAGCGGCGCGTGGTGAAATTCCCGCCCTCAGCCTGGAAGTCGAAGTGGGGCGAGCCTTCCCCCCGCCTGGTCACAATGTTGACGATTCCCGTGACGGCATTCGAGCCGAACAGGGCACTCTCTGCACCCCGCGTCACTTCGATGTGGTCTACGCCGTCCGCAGGCAAAGGCGCGAAGTCGAAGTCGCCGCCAAACTCGTTCAATTGAATGCCGTCGACCATCACCAGGTTGTAGTTCGAGTCTCCTCCTCGAATGAACATCCCCGTAACGCCTCCCCGCCGCCCGGTATCGTCCAAGGCGACTCCGGGAACGCCGCGCAGAACGTCGGTGATGTTCTGTGCTCCCCGGTCATCGATCTCCTGGCCGGAAATCGTGGACACCGACGAGCCCAGTTGAGGAGCCAGGGACCCTTCGAGAGACGCCGAAACCACAACTTGTTGTTGCACGGCACTCAGCGCCAGATGCAAATCCACGCTGGCCGTCTGGTCTTCGCGAACCGCCACATCCACCGGCGACGCTGCGAAGCCCGGCGCGTTGGCCACCAGACGATATGACCCCCTGGCGACGCCTGCAAACTCGTACTCGCCTTTGGCGTCCGTCTGGCGCTCATCCAGCACCGTGAGCGACTGAAGCAGGCTGACCTGTGCGTTCGCCACGGCCCGCCCGCTTGGATCAAGCACCGTCCCCTTGATCGTAGCCGCGCGCGCCGCCGTGGGCGCGAGAACCATCAACAGCAATCCGAAAATCAGTGGTAACGCATTCAGCAGGATAGCCCTCTCCCTAGGGGAGAGGGTGTCCTGCGACGGCGTTTTCACCAGCCGTCGCGGGACGGGTGAGGGGTTGCTTCCCGTCGCGAACGCAACCTTAGGACTACTGAATCCTGAATCTTGCATGCCGCTTTCTGATCTGCAGCTTTGGACTTTCAACACGTGTTGTCTCCTTCCTCGAGGTTCACGGCTATAGGGGCGGCTATCGTGGCCACCCCTACCTCCCGAGCAGAAGGAGCGCAAGCAAACAAAAAGCCTCCCAATCCCTCATTACGGAATCGGAAGGCTGAAGTCTTCCTCTGGACTCTTTCCGTCGAAGAGTTAGGCCGAGTTGCTGTTCCTGGGCAGGTTTCCTGGCTCTCGGGTTATCGCCCTTTCCTCCGCCTTCCCTTTCCGCGACTCGGAAAAGTGGCTGTCCGTCGGATGACGAACTGCGAGGAACTGGCTCGCCGATCACAGTGGCGGGACCACGGCCGATTCTCACGGCCTTCCCTTTTCCCCCGGTTTCTGCCGGGGCACCACAGGAACCAAAGTTTTCAAAGAACAATTACGACAAGAGAAATTAACACCAGGTTGAAAGGCTGTCAAGAACGGTCCTTGCGAGACCGCTGACACCTCCGGTTTCCCCTTGAAACTCGCTCGCACTGGTGTGGCAACCGATTCGTCTTTCTTCACATACCGCTTGGTAATGCGCCGGCTTTGGTTTTGTTGCTGCGGTGAAAGTCCGCATGTATCGCGTCTCATGGAAGCTATGCCGTAATGCGCCTGAGACTCCCGGCCATCAGGATCAGCTCTCGTCCGGTCGCGCGGCGACGAGGGCATGCCGGGGGACGGAGGCGCCTCGGGGCTGCGAATCAACTGGGGTCTAATTCCAATGGGACGGAGGTCGAAAATCGCATGAGACGGATTCTGAGTTTTTGCGCCCTGTCGTTTAGCGTGTTGCTATTCGGATTTCCCCTTTCCACTTTTGCACAGAGCGCCCAGGGAACGATTGGCGGCGCTCGGGGACATGTCGTGATCTCTCAATCGACCAAGTATACTGCCGCCGACGCTGTGCGCCTGAAGTTTCGGGAGAAACCCTGAGCTGTTCCGCTAAAGCCGCTTCAGACCTCGAACTAACGCCGTCAGCACTACGGCGCCTCCCACGGCCACCAGAATCGTGTAGATCATGCCGCCCTGGCCGGAGAATCCGAGTTGCCGCATGATGAAGCCGCCAACAACTGCTCCCACGATGCCCAGAATGATGTCCCCGAGAACACCATATCCGGTTCCCTTCATGATCTTTCCGGTCAGCCAGCCTGCGATGAGCCCAACTATGATCCACCAGATTATGTGCATAGTTTCCTCCTTTGAGCAGTCATCGGAACCAATGTGCGGCTTTGCCCGCTCGCACTCGACCCCGTTTCCGTCTAGCCGGTCAACTGTCCTGACGCGCCTTGAATTATGCGTGATATTGGAGGCCTCGCCTCCCGATGAGTGCAATTATACACCCTCGATTCGCACAACGCTCGGTAGTGTGCAGCTTGGAAGCTTTGGGCGCCTGCAATCCGACAAAAGGCGCCTATTTTTGACACCGCGGTACCCCTATGCGATAATCTGCATCTAAACCTCTGAGACTTTGCGGGGCGGAAAGGGAATATGCGTAAATTTGTCAACAAACTAGGGCTTGGGGTGGGTCTTGTCTTTGTGGGGGCCGCGACGCTCTTGGCGTTTCAGGAGTCGAGTCCCGCCACGGCGGGTAATCCGTCTGCGAACACGGCTGCCCCAGTTTCGGACCACGCCGAAGCCTACTACCACTTCATGCTGGCGCGGAGATACAAGGAGCTGGCGGGTGTTTACAACCGCGCCGATTATGTCGACCGGGCAATTGCCGAGTATAAGCTGGCAATCGCTGCCGACCCCGAGTCATTGTTCTTGAGGGTGGAGTTGGCCGAGCTTTACTGGCGCGTTTCGCGTGTGGGGGAAGCGGTCAAGGAAGCGGAAGATGTTTTGAAGACCGACCCTGACTATCCGGATGCTCACCGCCTGTTGGCGCGCATTTATTGGCACATGCTGGGGGAGAACCAAACCGAAAAGGTCAACAAGGATGCCCTCGACAAGGCCATTGAACATATGGAAGCCCTGACCCGGCTCCAACCCTCGGACACGGATTCCTGGCAGGTTTTGGGCCGCCTCTACAAGATCAACAATCAGCCCGAAAAGGCCGAAGAAGCCTATAAAAAGGTCCTGAACGTAGATCCTGAATCCAAGGAGGGCCTGAGCAGCCTGGCGCAGCTTGATTTCGAGCAGGGCGACTACGCGGGCGCGGCGGAGCTGCTTAAGAAGATCCCGGAAGACGACATGGACCCACCGCTGCTCGGCATGCTGGCTTACTCGTATGCTGAAACGCGGGATTATGACTCCGCCGTGGCCACCTACGAAAAGGCTATCGCTAAGGATCCAGAGAATCAGGAACTTCACCGCGCTTATGCGCAGGCGTTACTGGGCATTGGCAACGCTCCGGCCGCGCGCGCTGAATATGAGAAGATTTTGAAGGCGGACCCCGACGACGCGGCGACCTATCTCAAAATGTCGGAACTTGATCGCCAGGAGGGCCGCTACGACGAGGCTCGCAAGGAGCTCGAACACGCCAAGACCCTTCAGTCTGACAAGTCGGGCAACCAGGAGATTTCCTATCAGCAAGCGTTGCTCGAGGATGCGGTGGGAAATCAGGATAAGGCCGTCGAGCTTTTGCAGGGACTGGTCAAGGGCTCCGTGGAGCCTGGGGATAAGTATTCGCCCGCGGAGGCGAACAATCGCGCTCTGTTCCTTGAAAGACTGGGTTTGGTTTACCGCGAGCAACGGAAGTATGACCTTGCCTTGCAAACCTTCAGGCAGATTGTGCCCTTGCAGGGGCAGATTGGGCGAGGCGAACAGCTTATCGTTGACACGCTGCGCATGAACCACCAATTGTCGCAGGCCGTTCCTGAACTGGATGCGG
>Ga0326727_10007215_pt1 | contig 29612 bp, 19 predicted proteins | sample MB2enrmetagenome_FD_207643 | JGI IMG/M metagenome (GOLD analysis project Ga0326727, IMG submission 207643) | Lab enriched peat soil microbial communities from McLean, Ithaca, NY, United States - MB29MY | ecosystem: Environmental > Terrestrial > Soil > Wetlands > Peat | place: USA: New York... | reverse complement strand
ATAAATCGCCGCGTGCGCGTCATCGTGCTCATACTTTCGCACACACGTAGAAAGATGGCAAGAGGCAGACGAGATCTGAAACGCGCCGCGCAACGCCAAGCTGTGCGCTTTTGCCCCGTTTAAGAACACGAGCCTATAGCACGCGTTCCTGCGCATATCCCGCGGCACCCAAGGCCGAGATGATTTCGGCGATGTGGTCGGGGCCGCGAGTCTCCATGGTGATTTCTATAGCCGTTTCGCCGAGACCGACGCCGTGGTACGCGCGGTCGTAGTCGGTTTCCACTATGTTGGCGCGATGCTGCGCCAGAATTGATGTCAGGCGATGGAGGGCGCCGGGATAGTCGGGCAGATGGACGCGGAGACGGACCAGGCGTCCATCTTTGACGAGGCCGCGCTCGATGATACGGGAGAGCAGAGTTACGTCGATGTTTCCGCCGCAGACCAGCACCGCAACTTTCTTCCCGACCAGAGGCAGTTTACGGTTAACCAGGGCCGCAATGGCTGCCGCGCCCGCACCTTCGGCCAGAGTTTTCTCGCGTTCGAGGAGGAGAAGGATGGCATTGGCGATTTCTTCCTCTTCTACGGTAACGATGTCATCCACATACTTCTGAACCAGCGGCAGCGTGCGGTCTCCGGCGCGGCGTACTGCGATGCCGTCGGCGATGGTGGAGGCTGCCATGAGCGTCACGGGCTTGCCTTCGGCAACGGCAACTTTCATAGACGGCAGTCGCGAGGGTTGAACTCCAAAGACCTGGATTTTGGGATTCGACTCTTTCAGCGCGCAGGCGATGCCGCCGATTAATCCTCCTCCACCGATGGGGACAACGACCGCTTCGAGATCAGGATGCTGCTCCAGCAGTTCCAGTCCGATGGTGCCCTGGCCGGCGATGACGGCGTCATCATCGAACGCATGCACGAATGTGAGGCACTCAGCTTGACTGCGGCAGAGGGCCTCCTGGAACGCTTCATCGTAATTTGCACCGTGCAAGACGACATCGGCGCCGTATCCGCGGGTGGCTGAGACCTTGATGAGTGGGGTGGTTAGTGGCATGCAAATCTGGGCGCGGATACCGAGTTTGCCGGCATGATAGGCCACGCCCTGAGCGTGATTTCCGGCCGAAGCGGCGATGACTCCCTGGGCACATTCTTCTGTGCTGAGCGAGAGCAGCTTGTTTAGCGCCCCGCGCTCTTTGAAGGCTCCCGTTCTCTGTAGATTGTCCAGCTTCAAATAAACGCTGTTGGCCGTGGATTCGGAAAAAGTCTCCGAGCGGGCGCAGGGCGAAAAGTAGATGGAGCCGCGAATGCGGCGCAACGCGGACTGTATGTCGTTTAGAGTGACCATCGCCGACGTTTCTGAATGTCGGGGAACATCTTATCTGAGCGGGCGGCTGATTTGGCCCGTTGTTACTCCCACGTTTTTTGATTCGCCACATCGAAATTCTGCGTTGTACTTCTACGCCTCAACGAAGGAATCTAAGACTGGTGCCTCAGTCTGACGCCCGATTGTGCTGCGCACGGCCAGAGTGCAGCTATGTCCTCGACGGAAAAAAGTTGGCATGGAAACGCCAGAAATGAATTCGGTGCCTCGCGGTCTTCCGCCGGCCCAGGGTCTATACGATCCTCGCCACGAGCACGATGCCTGCGGCATCGGATTCGTCGCCAACGTGCGCGGCCAGAAAAGCCACGACATCATCCTCAAAGGCATCGAGGTCCTCATCAATCTTACCCACCGAGGAGCCTGCGGATGCGATCCGGAGACCGGTGACGGCGCCGGCATCCTCATTCAAATTCCCCACGAGTTCTTCGCGCGCGAGTGCGCCGGCCTGGGATTCACCCTTCCTGGTCCTGGCGCTTACGGCGTGGGCATGACGTTCTTGCCGGTAGAAAAGCATCAGCGACTGCAGTGTGAAGGAATCCTGGAGCGCCTCCTGCGGGAGGAAGGGCTGACGGTGCTGGGATGGCGCGATACTCCAGTGGACGCCTCTGGCATCGGCCGCGTGGCGCGCGGTTCGCAGCCGTATATCCAGCAGATATTTGTAAGCCGTCCCGCTGGCATGGATGAAAAGACCTTCGAACGGAAGCTGTACATCGTCCGTAAACGGGTTGAGTCTGAGGTCGCCGAATCCGAAATTGAAGACCGGGAGATCTTTTACATTCCCTCGCTCTCCGCGCGCACGATTGTCTACAAGGGCTTGTTGCTCGCGCCGCAGATCGCCAATTTCTATGGCGAACTTTCTGATCCGGCGGTGAAAAGCGCACTTTGCCTGGTCCACCAACGCTTTTCGACGAATACTTTTCCCAGCTGGAAATTAGCGCATCCATATCGCTACGTCGCTCACAACGGCGAGATCAACACCCTGCGCGGCAATGTCAACTGGATGCACGCTCGCCAATCGCTGCTCCGCTCCAAGTTTTTCGGCGACGATCTCAAGAAGTTATTTCCCATCATCGCGTCCGGCGGCAGCGACTCGGCCAATTTCGATAATGCCGTGGAGTTGCTTTTCCAGGCTGGACGATCACTTCCGCACGTTATGGCCATGCTGATTCCTGAAGCCTGGGCGGGCAATCCGCACATGCGTCCCGAGAAGCGCGCTTTCTACGAATACCACTGTTCTCTTATGGAGCCCTGGGACGGCCCCGCCGTCATCGCCTTCACGGACGGGCGGGTCATCGGCGCGACCCTCGATCGCAATGGCCTGCGTCCCGGCCGATACGTGGTTACCCACGACGATTTGGTGGTAATGGCTTCCGAAGCCGGAGTGCTTGAGCTCGAACCGGAAAAAGTCAAGACCAAAGGCCGGTTGCAGCCTGGGAAGATGTTCCTCGTCGATACTGTTGAAGGCCGCATTGTTTCCGACCGCGAAATCAAACAGCATCTATCCTTTCGACAACCATACGCGGCGTGGCTGCAACAAAACCAGATCACGCTCGATCAGTTGCCGGAACCGTCGCGGGTCCACGAGGTCAATCACGACACGGTCCTCAGCCGGGAGAGGGCCTTCGGCTATACCGCCGAGGACTTGAAGATGATTCTGGAACCCATGGCTTGCACTGGCGAAGAGCCGATTGGGTCGATGGGAACGGATACTCCGCTGGCTTGTCTTTCCGACCTGCCGCAGCCGCTATTCAACTATTTCCGGCAGCTGTTCGCGCAGGTTACAAACCCGCCCATTGATCCCATCCGCGAAGAGATGGTGATGTCGCTCATCAGCTATATCGGGACCGAGCGCAACATTCTCGAGGAAACGCCGGAAAACTGCCACACGCTGAAGCTGCCTCACCCCATCCTGACCAACCGCGACCTCGAAAAATTGCGCCGCATCTCAAGCGGCGATTTGCTGGCGATCACGTTGCCTGCGCTGTTCCGCGCCGACGAAGGCGAGGCTGGCCTTGAGCGCGCCCTCGACGAACTTTGCCGCCGCGCCTCGCTGGCAGTCACTTCCGGATATACCCTGTTGATTCTCTCTGACCGCGGCGTGGATAAGAACTACGCTCCCATTCCCAGCCTGCTGGCCCTCGCCGCCGTGCACAACTTGCTGGTGCGCGAGGAAACTCGCACCTCTGTCGCGCTCATCATTGAATCTGGCGAGCCGCGGGAAGTAATGCATTTCGCGCTCCTCATCGGCTACGGTGCCAGCGCCATAAATCCATATCTCGCGTTTGAAGCTTTGGAGGATCTCGTTCGCCGCGGCTATTTGCCGCAGGGCGTGACCGGCGAAATTGCAGCCAGGAACTTCATCAAGGCGATCAATAAAGGTCTCCTGAAGACTTTCTCGAAAATGGGTATCTCGACCCTGCAAAGTTACCGCGGAGCGCAGGTATTCGAAGCCATCGGCTTGAACAAGGAATTAGTCGACAAGTATTTTGTAGGGACTACTTCGCAGTTGGAAGGCGTTGGTCTCGACGTGTTGGCGCGCGAGGCGATCATGAAGCACCAGTACGCCTTCCGTCCCGCCACCGAATCCGACCCTGAACTGTGCGTCGGCGGCAGCTATCACTTCCGCACCGACGGCGAATACCATTTGCTCAACCCGCTCACCATCTCCAAGCTGCAGCACGCCGTCCGGCAATCCAGCTTCAAGACATTCGAGGAATACACGGATCTCATCGACAACCAGAGTTCCAATCTCGCTACTCTGCGCAGTTTGATGAAGATCAAGAAGGCCGCGCAGCCGATTGCCATCGAAGAAGTCGAGCCTGCCAAAGAAATCGTGAAGCGCTTCACCACCGGAGCGATGTCATTCGGCTCGATCAGCAAGGAGGCGCATGAAACCCTCGCCATCGCCATGAATCGCATCGGCGGAAAGTCGAATACCGGCGAAGGTGGCGAGGATGAAGAGCGCTACATTCCCGCTCCTAACGGTGATTCCCGCCGTTCTGCCATCAAACAGGTAGCCTCGGCGCGATTCGGCGTCACCGCAAATTACCTCGTCAACGCCGACGAACTACAAATCAAAATGGCGCAGGGCGCAAAACCCGGCGAAGGCGGCCAGCTTCCCGGTCACAAAGTGGATGACGTAATCGCCCGCTTGCGCCATTCGACTCCAGGTGTCGGTCTGATTTCTCCGCCGCCGCACCACGACATTTATTCCATTGAGGACTTGGCCCAACTCATCTTCGATCTGAAGAACGTCAACCCTCGCGCGCGTATTTCCGTGAAGTTAGTGGCCGAGGTTGGCGTCGGCACGGTCGCCGCGGGCGTGGCCAAAGCCCACGCGGACGTTGTGCTCATCAGCGGCGATAGCGGAGGCACGGGCGCTTCTCCATTAAGTTCCATCAAGCATGCCGGCACGCCGTGGGAACTGGGCCTCGCCGAAGCCCAGCAGGTTTTACTGCTCAACGATCTTCGCGGCCGCGTCCGCGTGCAAACCGACGGCAAGTTGCAAACCGGTCGCGACGTCGTAATCGCGGCGCTCCTGGGAGCCGAGGAATTCGGTTTCGCTACCACGCCGCTTATCACCATGGGCTGCATCATGCTCCGCAAGTGCCATTTGAATACTTGCTCAGTAGGCATCGCCACGCAAGATCCTGATCTGCGCAAGAAGTTCCAGGGCCAGCCCGAGCACGTCATCAATTTCTTTTTCTATCTCGCCGAGCAAGTGCGCCAATCCATGGCAGAAATGGGCTTCCGTACGGTCGACGAAATGGTGGGCCGGGTTGACATGCTCGACGTGCAGCCGGCTGTCGATCACTGGAAAGCTCGCGGCATCGACCTCTCGGCCATTCTCTACAATCCGCCGGTTCCGGGACGCGTCGCCCGCCGCTGTGTGCAGCCCCAAAACCACGGCTTGGAGCAGGCGCTCGATCACGAGTTACTGCAGCAGGTCCGCCCCGCTCTCGATCACCTCATGCCGGTCGAAATCCGCCTCCCTGTCCGCAATATCCATCGCGCGGTCGCAACCATGTTGAGCGGCGAAATTGCACGCAGGTACGGTTCGGCAGGCCTGCCCGACGACACGATCCGCATTCACCTGAACGGATCCGCCGGTCAGAGCCTCGGCGCATTTCTCGCTAAAGGGGTGACGCTCACGCTCGAAGGGGATGCCAACGACTACGTTGGTAAAGGTCTCTCTGGCGGGCGCCTGGTGGTATACCCGCCACGGACGTCAGGCTTTGCCGCCGAAGAAAATATCCTGGTCGGCAATGTCGTTCTCTACGGCGCGACCAGCGGGGAAGCCTTCTTCAACGGCATGGCCGGCGAGCGTTTCGCCGTCCGCAATTCCGGAGCCACCGCCGTCGTCGAAGGCGTTGGCGATCATGGCTGCGAATACATGACCAAGGGCCTGGTGCTGGTATTGGGTCAGTGTGGCCGGAATTTTGCCGCCGGTATGAGCGGCGGCATCGCCTACGTGTTTGACGAGCGCATGGACTTCACCAGGAAGCGCTGCAACCTGGCAACGGTGGATCTTGAGCCGGTCATGGAAACAGACGACGTCCAGCTTGTGCGTGATCTCATCACCCGGCACGCCGAGCTCACAGGCAGCTCGCGAGCGCAGATGATTCTCGACAATTGGACGGAAATGTTGCCGCGTTTCATCAAGGTATTTCCGCACGAATTCAAGCGCGTACTCGGCATCAGCCGCGCGCGCCAGCCCTATATTGCCGGTCAGCCGCTGCCGCCGGTCGCACTGACGGAGCAGGTGCAACATGGGTAAGCCAACAGGCTTTATCGAGTACAGCCGAGAACACGCTCAGCGCCGCCCGGTCACCGAACGCCTGAACGACTGGTTCGAAATCTACGTAGACTTTCCCGAGGAAAAATTGCGCCGGCAGGGCGCCCGCTGCATGGATTGCGGTGTTCCCTTCTGCCACACCGGATGCCCGGTCAATAACATCATCCCCGACTGGAACGACCTTGTTTACCGCGGCCGATGGAAACAGGCGGTGCGACAGTTGCACATCACGAATAATTTTCCGGAATTCACCGGCCGAATTTGCCCCGCGCCGTGCGAAGCGTCGTGCGTGCTCGGCATCAACGAGCCGGCAGTGACGATTCGGCAGATTGAGAAGGATATTGTCGAACGCGGATTCAAGGAAGGTTGGATCCGGCCCAAGCCGCCAAAGGTGCGCACCGGAAAAAGCGTAGCAATAGTCGGCTCAGGCCCAGCTGGCCTAGCCGCCGCGCAACAACTCTGCCGCGCTGGACACGATGTGACCGTGTACGAAAAGGCCGATCGCATCGGTGGGCTGTTGCGCTACGGCATTCCTAATTTCAAGTTGGAAAAACACATCATCGACCGGCGCGTCGACCAAATGTCTGCCGAAGGCGTGCAATTTGTCACCAACGCGCACGTGGGTAAGAACATCGCCGTGGAAGAACTCCAGCACAAATTCCACGCCATCGTCTTGGCCGGGGGATCGGAGCAGCCGCGCGACCTCAAAGTTCCCGGACGCGAACTGAAGGGCATTCACTTCGCCATGGAATTCCTCCCGCAGCAAAATCGACGTTGCCAGCGAGACGTGCTCGATGCCGCCTCGGATATTCTCGCGACTGGCAAGCGTGTCGTCATTATCGGCGGCGGCGACACAGGCGCCGATTGCCTCGGCACAGCCCACCGCCAAAAACCACTGTCCGTCCATCAGTTCGAGATTATGCCCAAGCCTCCCGAGGAGCGCTCGCCGCAGACGCCGTGGCCGCTCTGGCCGCTGCAAATGCGCACAGAAGCCGCACACGAAGAAGGAGGCATTCGCGATTGGAGCATCGCGACCACAGGTTTCACGGGCGACGGAAACGACAATGTTAAGCAGTTGCATGCCGTGCGCGTCGGCCCCCCGCCCAAGTTCGAACCGATTCACGATAGTCAGTTCACCATCGACGCGGACCTGGTTCTGATCGCCATGGGTTTTCTTGGCCCAGTTCGCAACGGGATGATCGAGCAACTCGGCGTTGCTCTCGACGCGCGCGGCAACGTAGCCGCCGATGCCCGCCACATGACATCGGTCCCCGGAGTGTTCGCCGCCGGAGACATGCGGCGCGGGCAGTCCCTGGTGGTATGGGCAATCGCCGAGGGCCGGAACGTCGCGGCCTGCGTAGATGAGTACCTGAAAGCCGAGCCAAACGCCCGCCCGACGGCCTCGTTTGTGGCAAAGCCCCAGGCCGTGCTTTTGTAATCATCCGCCGAAGTGACTACGTGGGCTGAAGAAATCTCAAAATGAAGTCGGCGCTCTGCGCCGAAGCGGCAAGCCTTCTCAGGCCTGACAACGCCAAGCCGCTTTTTCCATTTCCTCCGCCGTCTTCAAGCGCTTTTCGCCGCTTCATCCAACTTCAGTGCTTTAACGTGAACGGGAGTTCTTCTGCCCGTTCAGCACGAGCAACCGCCCAAACTGTAACATGCCCATGGGGAAACGGTAGAGCGCAGCCTTTTCAGAGCAAGCACTTCTGTTGTAATGTTGCTGATTCCCAAAAGGAAAGCGAGGCTGGGGATGTTCTATTCCATATGGTTACTTGCCGCAGCGCTGGCCGGTTGGGCCGCTGGCAAGATCGCAGGGGAGGACGGATTCGGAACATTGGCCGACATTCTCCTCGGAATCACGGGCGCTTTCGTGGTTCGTTGGTCTGGGAGAACATCGGTATTTCCCTTAAAGATGTGTACCCGCTCCTGTTCTCGATCTGGGGCGCAGCCGCATTACCTTGTGCAACTGGCGGAGCCGAGGCAATAATGTTGCCCTGCTTATAGCTCTTGTCTGCGCGCCTGCGAGATGCGGTTAGTGTAATTTGGAGACGTCCTCCTGAGGAGGTGGATTGTGAAGCAAATGATTCTGCTCGCAGTTGTTGTGGTTCTTTTGGTTATCACGGGATTCGCTCAACCACCAATTACCATCGGATTCACGGTCTCCAAGACCGGCGCCCTGAACGTCGATTCGCTGGAGCAATACCGCGGGTTTGAATTGTGGCGCGACACGGTGAACAATGCCGGCGGCATCAAGTCCGGCGGCAAGAGCTACAAAATACAGTTCGCCAGCTACGACGACGAGTCCAACTCCAAGCGCGTGCAGCAGCTCTACAGCCGTATGATCCTGGAGGACAAGGCGGACTTCCTGTTCAGTCCCTACTCCTCACCGCTTACGGCCACTGCCGCCGTCGTGACGGAGCAGTATGAGAAGATCATGCTCACCACCGGCGCGGCCGAGCCAAAAACCTACACTCTGGGCAACCAGTACCTGTTCCAGATGTTCGCGCCCGCTCCCGAATATCTGAAGGTTGCCCTCGACGCCCTGAAGACGAATGACCCCAAAGCCACGGTCGCCTTCGTCTACGAGGATTCCTCGTTCTCGGTAGCGGTGGTGACCCCGGCCAAGGCATATGCGCAACAGCTCGGGTTCAACGTTGTGTTTAGCGAAGCCTATGCTCCCAACACCACCGACTTCAGCGCCATCATCGACAAGGTGATTGCGTCCAAGGCGACCGTGCTTCTGGGCGGCGGCCACTATGCCGATGGTTCGACCCTCGCCCGACAGCTCTACGGCCACAAAGTTCCTTTGAAGATGCTGACGCTGCTGGTGGCGCCAGACAGCCCACAGTGGAGCGAACTGGGCGATGCGGCGCTGGGCGTAATGGTGCCGTCACAGTGGGAGCCGCAGTCGGCGTTTACCGCGCAGTACGGGCCGAGCGGCGCCGATTTCGCCAAGGCGTATACGGCGAAATACAATGCGCCGCCGAGCTACGAGTCCGCCGGTGGCTACGCCTGCGGGCTGATCTTGCAGCGCGCCATTGAACAGGCGGGCGGCATTGACTCGGCTAAGGTGGCACAGGCGCTGAACGCGACCGATGTCACGACCTTCTACGGACGAACTAAATTCTCAACCACCCCTAACGAACATGGATTGCAGGCGGGCCATTCCATGGTTCTGGCGCAATGGCAGAAGGATAAGTCCGGCAAATTGGTAAAACAGGTCGTGTGGCCGCTGGCCGGCAAGAGTGCCAACCTGACTTATCCGATGCACTGAGAAAGAGTTACTTGATGAAGATCGGGCCATCGGGTGATCTGAGGTCAAAGGTCTTCGGTTTTTCTATGATCCGATGATCCGACGACCCGATTGCTAGGGGCAGGCGTTAGCCATGCCGGTGTCGAGATCTACCGCGGAGGGCGAGATATGTCCGGTGTCCTGGCTTCGATGATCGACGGCGTGCTCGTCGGAGCGGTCTACGGGCTCGCGGCGATGGGCTTGAGTCTGATTTGGGGAGTGATGGATGTCATCAATCTGACTCACGGCGCCATGATCGCGCTGGGCATGTTCTGCATGTATCTCCTGTTCACGGCCTCTCACATCAACGCGTATTTGTTGTTGCTGCCCACGATCGGCTTCGGCTTAGTCATCGGACTCGTCGTCTACTGGATGGCGGTGCACTGGGTCGTCGGCCGCTCCATGTTGATGAGTCTGCTCTCTACGTTTGCCGTGAACATGATGGTGATCGGCATCGGCACGGCGGTTTGGAGCACCAGCCCGTACAACGTCAATTTCCTCCTGCCCGGCATCACCATTGGAGCCTACACTTTCACCGGGAACCACATCGCCGCCGCCATCTCCGCTGTGGTCATCGCCCTGGCGCTGCAGTTCTTCCTCTATCGCACACGCACCGGCAAAGCCATCCGCGCCGTCGCCGATAACCGCGATGCCGCCGAGTTAATGGGCATCTCCTCAACGGCGGTATTGAGTATCGCCTTTGCCATCGGCATCGCTCTGGCTTGTACCTCGGGGGCGCTGGTCTCGACCTTGTTTCCTTTCACGATTCTTTCCGGCGCAGTGTACCAGTTGAAAAGTTTCGTGGTAACCATTCTGGCGGGGCTGGGCAAGCCCTTCGGTGCTTTGGTTGCCGGAGTGCTCCTCGGCTTGCTCGAGGGAATGGTCACACCCTTCATCGCCGTCAGTTGGATTCCGCTGATCGAGTTCGGACTGTTTGTGGTGGTACTGGTTGCGTTTCCGCAGGGCATCTTCGGCAAGCGGGCAACGACATGATACTGCGCCGGCCGTTCTTCTGGATCATTCTGCTCGTCGCCGCCGGGTTCACCTACGCGCCGCTGCACGGCAACAATGTTTCCTTGCGTGAGGATCTGATCCTCATCGCCATCGCCATCATCCTGGCCAGCAACTTGAACCTGATGATCGGCTACACCGGATATGTGAACTTCGGCCATATCGTCTTTTACGGGCTGGGCGGTTACATAGGCCTTTATCTGACCACGGTGCGCGGCTTGAACTTGGTACTTTCTGCGCTGGTGGCCGGTGCGGCGGTGAGTCTGTGCGCGTTCTTGTTCGGATTGGCCATTCTGCGCTTGCGTGGCGCCTATTTCGCCCTGGCTACGATTGGAATTCTCCAGGCCGTACAAGCGTTCGTTTCCAACTTCGATCCCTGGGGCAGATCGACCGGTATGTATCTCTCGTTCGAATCCTACCGGCCGCTGGGCGGCGCCAAGCACGCTCTTTGGATCACATACTTCCTGGTCGTTGCGGTCATGGCCTTGTCGATGACCGTGAGCCTGGCCATTAAGAATTCGAAGTTTGGCTTGGGCCTGTTCGCCATCCGCGAGGACGAGGACGCCGCGGTGGTGCTGGGCGTCAACGTCACTATGTATAAGGCGATCATCTACAGCGTCTCGGCATTTCTGCCCGCAGTCGCTGGCACGCTGATGTTTTTCAAGAACGGAATGATTGATCCCTCGGTCGCCTTCGAGTACATGCTGTCGCTGGAAGGCATCGTCATGCTCATGCTCGGCGGCCAGGGCTCCGTTATCGGCGCAGCCCTGGGTGGGACCCTCTATGAGAAACTCCGCTCCTACCTGCTGACTTCCCCTGTCCTTTCTAACTTTCACCTGGTGATCGCCGGCGGCCTGTTGCTCCTGGTGGTGTTGTTCGCGCCGGGAGGCTTGATTGGCTGGCTGTATCGCCTGGTGCCGCGCGCGCGCAAGGTGATCGAATGAACAACCTCCTGGAAGTGCGCGGCGTCAGCAAACGTTTCGGTGGGCTGGTTGCGGTTTCCGATGTCAGTTTCAAGATCGCCGAGGGTGAAATTCTGGGGCTCATCGGTCCGAACGGCGCCGGGAAGACAACATTGTTCAACGTGGTGAACGGGGTCTACAAGGCCGACAAGGGAAGCATCACGTTTGCGGGAAAAGACATCACCCGCTGTTCGCCCGACAAGGTGGTTCATTTCGGCTTGGCGCGCACCCACCAGATCGTGAAACCGCTGAACGACCTTACGGTGCTGGAGAACGTCACCGTGGGGGCATGTTTCGGTCGTGAATATCTCGATATGTCCGCCGCGCGCAAGGTAGCTTCTGAGGTGCTGCAGCGGGTCGGATTGGGAGACCGCGCCGACATGATGGCGCGCTCGCTGACCATCGCTGGCAAGAAGCGTCTGGAAGTAGCGCGGGCGCTGGCGGCGAAACCCAAGCTGCTGTTGCTGGACGAAGTACTGGCGGGGCTGAATCCCACTGAAATTGCGACCATGATCGAACTGGTTCGCAAGATCCGCGATAGCGGCATCGCGGTGCTCATGATCGAGCACCTGATGCAGGCGATCATGAGTCTTTCCGATCGCATCGTGGTGCTCAACCTGGGATGCAAGCTGGCGGAAGGCCGACCGGATGAGGTGGTGCACAATCCGGCTGTCGTCGAATGCTACCTGGGCTTTCCCGATGCGGTTCACAAATTGACTCTGGCTAGCAAATTGACATGGAGGAAATGATGGACCCGGTTCTTCAACTGGAGAACGTCGAGTCTGGATACGGTGAAGTCCAGGTCCTGTGGGGTATTTCGTTCGAGGTCAAGCGCGGGAATTATACCGCCATCCTAGGTACCAATGGCGCTGGCAAAACCACCACCCTGCGCACCATCATGGGCAGTCTGCGGGCATGGAAAGGGCGCGTACTGCTACACGGAGAAGACATCACGCAGCTTTCACCGCATGCCAAAGCCGATCGCGGTCTGGTGCTGGTGCCCGAGGGCCGGCAGCTTTTCCCGGACATGTCAGTGCAAGAGAACCTGGAGATGGGCGGGTACTCGAAGCGCGCCCGCAAGCGACAGAAACAGAACATGGAACGCGTCTATGACATGTTCCCGCGCCTGCAAGAACGCCGCCAGCAGAAGTCTTCCACGCTCTCCGGCGGAGAGCAGCAGATGCTGGCCATGGGCCGCGGCTTGATGCAGGAACCGGAGGTGCTGATGATCGACGAGCTCTCGCTCGGCCTGGCCCCGGTGGCGGCACAACAACTCTTTCTGACCTTGAGCAGCCTGCGGAAAGAGGGTCTCACGGTCGTCCTGGTAGAACAGAATGTGCACCTGGCGCTGGCGATCAGCGACTACACCTACGTGTTTGCCGAAGGTCGAATCAGCATCCGCGGCGATTCGGACGATGTGGCAAGAATGGATGAAGTGCGACGCGCGTACCTTGGACTCTAAGCCAACGTGAATCTGGCGCAGGCAAAGCTTCTCTACCTAGACGCGGTAAACAACGACAAGGCTTCCGCGGCGGTTCTTTCGACGATTCTGGGATTTCCCACTCTCAAAGCATTCGAACTGGTGAACGACACCGAACCAACAGCCTCATGGCAGAGGTTCTCGAAGATCACATCCTCTTGCACATGATGGGTCACGAGAAGAGCACAATTCCATCTGCTGAATTAGCGGAGGATCTCATCGGCATCGTTCGTGCCTACCTAAAATAGGAGGCACAATGACGTGAGAACCACGATGAACGTGTACGGGACCGCGGCAACGGCTGACATGGCTGTGGCTAGTGCGAAGGTAGCAGGGTTAGCTCTAAACGGATCACGAACGGATCACGCAATTAGCTAACTTGTTGAAAACCTGGCGGAGCACGCAGTCTCGCGCTAACCTTTCTCCGGGCAAATTCCCTGCTAACAGGGAATTTAACAGGGAATTTTAAGAAAATTGGGCCTTCCAAACCTGTCCCTAACGAAAATCCTGTGCGGCGCACTCGCGGCCTCGTTGTGCGAGGAATCGCGAATCTCACGAGTGGTTTGTCACGTATTCGACTCTGTGAAAGCAAATTCACAGCGGCATGCGTGAGCGAGGGGGCGCAGTTCGGACGGAGACTTCCAGGAAACCTTGCACAAGTAGCGATAGAACGCTGCTGTTTCAGGCGGCGCGGCGTTCGTAACGGTGGTGCAGTCCGCCGACTTGAGGCACGGTCACGATTGGGCCGATTTCGGGCGGCATAACCGGTCGTGGCTCCGGCGAGTCTTTTCCCAACGACAGGTGAGTTCTGGAGCGGTGGTAGTAGTCGAAATAGGAAGTGAGAGTTCGCCGCAATGAGTTTTCATCGAACACGATCACATGGTCGAGGCACTCACGGCGAATCGAACCGATCACTCGTTCTACGTGTGCCCGCTGCCAGGGCGACCGGGGAGTCGATAACACCTCTTCGATGCCCATAGCTTGCACATGATCTCGGAAATCCTGGCCGAAGATCGCGTCACGATCCCGCAACAGGTAGCGGGGGAGCTGATCGAACGGGAATGCGTTGCGCAGTTGCTGTCCCGTCCACTCCGCGGTCGGATGACTGGTGACGTTGAAATGAACAATGCGGCGGCGATCATGGGCCAGAACGAGGAACACATAAAGAACCTGGAACCGAATCGTGGGAACCGTGAAGAAATCGATGGAAGCGAGCTGCGAAACATGGTTCTCAAGGAAGGTGCGCCAGGTTTGCGAATATGGTTTACGGCAGTGCACTATGTACTTGCCGACGCTGGTTGCGCCGATGTCGATGCCAAGCTTGAGGAGTTCGCCATGGATACGTGGTGCGCCCCAAGTAGGATTTTCGCTGCACATCTGGCGAATCAGATCTCGAACCACACGAGGAACGACGGGGCGACCGGGCTGGCCGTGCCGGACCTTCCACGTCCAGAAAAGGCGAAAGCCCTTGCGATGCCAGGCCACGACAGTTTCGGGTTTCACGATGACCAAGGTCGAGGGCCAATCGCGCCAGATACAGGAGAGCCAAACCCAGAAGAGACGATCTCGTGAGGTCAGTTTGGGGCGTTTCCTGACCGAGCGTTGAAGCACGCAGATCTGGTGGCGTAGAGCGAGGTTTTCGAGCCGGAGGTCAACGCGTGAACGGACGAGCGAACGCAGGGAAATGAGAAATGCGACCAGAGTAACGAGCATCGTGGGATGAAATTCGGAGAAAGTATAATTCCAACGCCTTCAAGGCTTTCCGAATTTTCGAGAGGCACAGTCTTCCTTTTCTCTGACTGAGGAATTGGCAGTCCGGTTTCAGCATTCCTGCTCGGGGAACCTAATGCGATCGAAAGTCGATCATTTGGCGAAGGCGACTCGACTCACCAGGGCGTTCATGGTGACAAAGGCGCTTCTCAAGAATGAATCGGAGGGCCGATCGTGTCAGCGTAGTCTGGCTCGGAGCAATCTTTGTGGACTATCTAGTCGGTTATTTCTGAGTGTCGTAAACTCAAATGTCCGCGTTCCTGAGCAGTTACGGCCGCCGCGTTAATTCTGCAGACTGCCCGATGGGAGATCGGTGTTCGCTCTCCTGTTTTATTTTGACGCCCAACAACGAGGTACCACAGATTATGGTTTTGTCATCGTCTTATCGTCTATCTGTCCTTTGTGTTGTATTTCTAGCCTCTACTCTTCGCGGGCAGACGAGCCCCGCGACCCCGTGGATTGCGGCGGCTTTCTCGGCTGATCCAAAGGAGTTGATGGCCGCGGCGGCCGCCATCAAGCCCAAGCAGTATGACAAGGTCACGATCTTCACGGAGGAGCAGAGCAAGATCTTCAACCCCAATGGCAGATACACGGTCACTAACCGGACCGTTTATCGCGTCGAGAGCAAAGAGGCGATGGAGCGCTGGGGAACGGCGCGAGCGAGCTGGTCTCCATGGCGCGGACCACGGCCGGAGATTCGAGCGCGAGTAATCAAGCCGGACGGGACCCTGGTCACGCTGGATCCGAAAATTCTGACCGAGGCTCCCATGCACGACCAGCGGCCGGTGTTGTATGAGGATATACGGTCTTATTCGGGGCCGTTGCCAGGAATTGAAGTCGGTTCGATTGTGGAAACCGAGCAGGTCTGGAGGGATTCTTCTCCGCAACTCGCGAACAGCGGGGTTTGGCGCTACTACTTCGGCAATGAAGGCACGGTGCTGCACGCATCGCTGGAATTGCAGGCTCCGTCGTCAACTCCGCTGAAATACACCCTGCGCAAAGCGCCGTCCGTGAAAGTAACGCGCGAGGAAAAAGATGGAGTTACGACGATCCGGTTCGAGGAAGGACCGATCGATGCGTTTGAAGTGGCGGAGGGCGACGAGCCGGCCGATTCCGAGATCTGGCCAGCCGTCGACTATGGCACGAGCGAATCGTGGAACGCAGTCGCCAAAAGCTATTACGACGAGATCAAAGGGGCGATTCGCTCCAGCGAGGTGAACTCCCTGCTGGCTGGAACCGCCAAACTGCACGGACGGGAGCTGATGAGGCGCATCGTCACGAACCTGCACGAGAAGGTGCGCTATACAGGGCTGGAATTCGGTTCGTCGCAGCTGATACCGCATCCCGCCGGTGACACGCTCAAGACGGGGTATGGGGATTGCAAAGATAAGGCGGTCGTTCTTGTGTCAGCGCTGCAAGCGGCTGGAATCCCCGCTCAGGTGGCGCTGCTTTACGTGCGTGGGGACGAGGAAATCGCCCCCGAGGTGCCTGGGGTCGGACTCTTTAATCACGCCATCGTGTACGTACCTGGAAAGAACGCTACGTGGATCGATGCAACGGCTGAATTTTATGAGCCGGGCGATTTGCCCTGGATGGACCAGGGACGGCTGGCGCTGCTGATTGCTCCCGAAACGAAAGAGCTGGTACGAATTCCGATCAACGCGCCCGAAGAGAATGTGCAAAGAGTGAGGCGTGAGTTTCTTTTGTCGGAATATGGACCCGCACATATTGTCGAGACTTTTGAGGGCGATGGACATCAGGCGGCGATCCTGCGAAGCGAATACGGGCAGGATGAGACGAAAGAAACCCGCGAACAGCTGGCACGGTATGTAAAGAGCCAATTGCTGGCGGACGAGTTGACAAACGTCGAGCACACTGCGGGAAGCGATTTGACCCAGCCGTTTCAGTTGAAGCTCGACATGGCGAAGGCAAAACGCGGCAGCTCTGACCTGGATCAGGCGGTTGCGGTCATCCGCATGGACGGAATCCTCTGGGGTTTTCCAGACCATGTGCTCTCCGATGATGGGACCGATAAACCGGACCAGCCCGGCTGGAAGCCGCGAAAGAACGATATCGAGATCCAGCCGTTCTCGACCGAGTGGCGTTACCGGATCGTGCCGCCGCCGGCTTTCGACGCGCCGGTGCTGCCCAAGGAAAGGGAACAGGCAATTGGGCCCGCGCAGTTAAGCTCTCATTATTCGATGGAGGCGGACGGAGCGGTGAGCGCAATTTTCCGGTTCAGCTCGGTCAAGGCGCGCTACACGCCCGCCGAACTGAAAGCGCTGCGACAGGCGGCCCATGCGCTCGGAAACGCCGACGCGATCATGATTAATTTTCCGCAAAAAGGCGCGGCGCTGCTGGCGGCAGGAAAAGCGCGAGAGGCGCTGGCTTCCTATGCGGACCTGATCAAGCTTCATCCCAGCGAAGGGCTTCATCATGTCCAGATGGCGAATGCACTGCTGGCGGCAGGTTTTGGCGAGGAGGCACGCAAGGAAGCGGCGCACGCGACGGACCTCGATCCCAAGAACGCCGAGGCATGGAGCGCGCGCGGTTGGATTCTGGAACATGACGAGATCGGGCGGCGCTTCGGCGAGGGATTTGATCTGAAGGGTGCCGTTGCTGCTTACCGCAAGGCAATTGAGAGCGATCCGAAAGAATGGACCAACTATGCCGATCTGGGCATCCTGCTGGAATTCGACGAGCACGGCGAGCGCTATTCCACTGGCTCGGATCTGGAGGGCGCGATCGCGGAATATAAGGCTCTGAAAGAGCTGGACAAGCCGCATTCCGAGCGTTTCGACAACAACCTTCTGTACGACCTGGTGTACAGGAAACAATGGGATGAGTCGCTCGCGCTTTGCGATTCGCTCGGATCGAGCAATGAGCGGACGGCGATCCGACTGGCGGTACTGGCGGCAGGGGATGGATCGCAAGCGGCACTGACGGAAGCGGTGCGGCGCGAATCCAGCGAGAGCACGCGGAGCGATGATCTGGTCTCGGCAAGCAACGTATTGTTCCGGCTGCGGATGTATCCGCCAGCTCTTGAATTGTTGAGCGCGGCCGCGGGCGGACAGGTCGACAGCTCGAAGCTCCGTAAGCGCATTGAGTTGGTACACAACGTCCGGCCCTATGAGGAAGTGCTGTTTCCCGAGAGCGACCCGAGGAGGTTGGTGCAGAACTTTCTGCTTGATTCCCTCAACCCAGCATCGAAGCCCGAGTATTTGTTCAAGTACATGGAGTTCGGTCCCGAGGATCAGAAAGACGCCGCGACCGAAAACGCCCGGGCGATTCACCTGCTGCGCAGGACCTTGCAGAATGAAGACGTCCCTGCACCCATGGCTGCAGATCTGCTTTTGTCGAATTTGAAGATGTCGGTGGACGGAGATGAAAGAACCGGATTTCGAATTCGGACGTCAGGGTTTGACCGCGTGCCGGATGTGTTGCTGATCACGCGAAAAGGCACTGGATTCCAGCTGGTTGGGTTCGACAATATGACACCGGTTGGCCGGGAGGTGTTGCGGCGACTGGCGGCGAATGATTTCAAAGGAGCAAAACTCTGGCTTGATTGGACACGCGAAATACTCCGCATGAATAACGGCGACGATCCGCTGGGCGGAAGACTATTTCCGCGTTTCTGGACTCGAGGCGACGATCCCGATCCTTCGCGGATGAAACTGGCGGCTCTCGCTCTCCACTCGTTTGAATCCGGAATCCGGGAGTACATGGAGTTCATTAAGCAGGCGCGGGCAGAGGCAAAGGAGTCTGAGCAGGCACGCCTCGATTTATTGCTGGCCTATGCGGCCGGGACGGTGGAGGACTGGGCCTTGCTCCAGGAGGTTTCGACACGGCTGTTGGCTGCCAACCCAGGATCGGACCATGCCTTGTCGGAAGTGATCCGGGCTTGTCTCCACACTCAGGACTGGAAGATTGGGGAGAAAGCAATTGCCGCGAGGCTGGCCCGCGTTCCCGACGACGAAATGGCGGCGCGCGTTGCATCGGAACTTGCCGATGGGAAAAGCGATTTTGCCGGTGCCAGAAGCCTGATTCGGCCACTCATCGACAAGAACCGCGCCAACATGTGGGACTTTAACCAGTACGCCTGGAACGCAATCTTGCTTGGCAAGGTTTCGGACGAGGACCTTTCGATCCTTCAACAGGCCATCACCGACAACAGCTCTTTCAATGAGATCCATACTCTGGCTTGTTTGTACGCGGAGATGGGTAAGACGAAGGAAGCGAGGGAGCTTTTGTTGAAAGCCATGGATACCATCGGCATGAGCCAACCGGATGAAGCTGTTTGGTATGGTTTTGCGCGTGTAGCCGAGGATTATGGACTAACGGAAGTCGCACTGTTGCTCTATCAGCGGGTCGGCAAGAGGAAGAACGATGATACGCCGACGTCGACGTATAATCTGGCGCGCTCTCGAGAAAGAATGCTTCTTGACCAACTGACCCGCAGCAAAAAGTGAAATTCAGGCCTAGCCACCCCGAGCGATTGGATCAGTCTGACCGTCGAGACCGAGAGAAAAAGATGGGAGCGAAGTGCATTTCATCGTGCCCGCGAGTCTCCAGTATCTCGCCGAACCGACACCCGGCATCTCAAGCGCCTCATGGCTGAGTACGTTTCTTACTACCATGAAGATCGAACGCACTTGGGTCTCGCGAAGGACACGCCCGTGGGGCGGCCGACCGCCAAGCGCTCAGCCAAAGGCAAGATTCGATCCCTCCCGCGACTCGGTGGATTGCATCATCTCTACACGGCCGCGGCTTAAGGCGATCAAGAGCTGCTTTTGGACCAGAGGCCAATTAGCAGGAGTTGTTGAAGTCTCTGGTCGTCTACGCTCAACTAACTTCCTAAGCAGGTAGGTGGCTTTACGAATTTGACTGGAGGCCCCCGGCCGTCGCAGCCTTGTCGTCGAGCTCTTGAGTCCAGGGGGGCATGTCTTGGCGATTGATTGCTGTCGGGGCCTTTGGCCAGTTCTGCGGGTGCAGGCGTTTGAGCTCGATCCAGAACTCTCTCAGCTCAGGAAGAGACAGATCAAGCAGGAACTGTCGTACCACTTCTGCGAAGTCCAATGCCTTGTTTTTGCTGGGTCCTTCCATCATCTGGTAGATGGCTGAGACTATCGTGCCGACACTGTTTTCAGCCATCGTGCATTTGAGATTGAAGTGGTTGATTGGTTGCTTCATCTATCGCTCCCTGAACAGGTAGAGTTCCAGTACAAGGGGAGTAAGTGCAACTGAGCAACCAGTGTCAAATGTTCGATTAAGTCATTGATTCGATTGTCCTTTCGTGGAATTGTCCGGAGCTCTGAGAGGAGCCTGACATCCTGGTCCCGGATTCGGTTCCAGTTTCTGGACAGTCTGGGATTCCGTGGGGTAAGGCTGGGCGTGTCGGGCCCTTCGTGCCGACCAGAAGTTCCATGGCGATAAACGCCTGCCCGACGTTTTCCGTGCTCACCCAAATGAAACCCACGCGGTCCTGATAGATTTGCCGGACTGCAAGGTTGCCGAGGCCCTCCGAGACCCCGAAGTTGCGGAAGTTATATTCCTGAGCGCACAAGATCACGGATCTCAGCAAGAGGAGGGCGAATACGCGCATTAGCATGAACCGCCTTCTCGCGCGGTAAACGAACCTGCCACTTTCGCACGCGAGACTATGAAACCAAACAACATCAACCATGAAACTCTTCTTCCAATATCAATTTTCCCGGTTCGTATCACCTACGTAAGCTTCGTCTTGAGGAGTCTTTTTGCGCTGTTCGCGGAACTTCCCGGCAACGACTTCCGGGAGAATCTGTTCCAGCTTTCGTGAAAGCCAGCCCTGTAGCTCAGATTTATGCGCCTGGGAAAGAGACATGAAGCGAACTCCGAGATGCCCGGTTTTCCACCAGCAGACCTTCGATTCTGCTAAAAATGGGACTTCGTGACCCGGCAAGGTGAACTGAACCTGTACGTCTTCTCCGGCAACGAGCGGAACGCACGTACTTACGGCCATGCCACCTTCGCTGATGTTCACGCTTTGACAGCGAACCTCGGGCATCGTCCGTCTTAGGAGGACAACCGGCATTGAGATGGGACACCGGAAATAGCGCCGTCGCTCTCTCAGAATCAGCCCGTAAGCAGGCTTGAGTGTGTTGCGGATTGACTCCGCGGAAAGAGGCCTCTCGAAGACAAACTCCGACCTCTTCCGAAATGCGGTACGTTCCGCATCACTGCCGCTGATGGCAAAAGTCACCGCCGTTCGGTTCGAAGGGGAGAGATGCACCTCGTTCAAGATCAGTCCGGCCTGTTCTCCCAGCTGCAGATCCACGATTACAGCATCGAACTTGCGGTGGTTCAATAGACCAGTCGCCGCTGGCACTTCTCGACAGACATCAGGCGAAATAGACAATTCTTGCAGGGCGTGGCTGAACTGCTGAATTGTGACTGGATCAGCGGATACGAGAAGCGCAAGTCCGATTGCCATAATGAAATACGCTCCTTATAAAGTTCCCTGCGAGGATAGTCCCCCGCTGGCTTGTGCTCGGACGAAGGGTTCGGGACAATCGCCTCGCAGTTTGTCGGCAACTTTGTCCGCTGCTAGGGGCTTGCTGAAGTAGTAGCCTTGGATTTCGTCACATAGATGCTCCCTCAGGAATGACATTTGCGCTTCGTTTTCGACGCCCTCGGCAATCACCTTGAGACTCAGGCTTCTTGCCATGCTGATGATTGCGTTTGCGATCGCCGCGTCATCAGGGTTTACGGCGACATCGCGAATAAACGAACGGTCGATTTTGAGCTTGCTCACCCGAAACTGCCTCAAGTAGCCAAAACTCGAATAACCGGTCCCGAAGTCATCAATCGCGAGTGTCACTCCAATGTCCCTTAATTCCTGAATCACTGAATGCATCACGTCTGCGCTATTTAGAAGGAGGCTTTCTGTCAACTCCAATTCGAGGTATTGCGGGGCAAGGCCAGTCTCGTGGAGCACCTTGCCGATGATTGCGCAGAAGTCCGGTTGGCGAAACTGTACTGCTGACACATTTACGGCCACTCTCACTGCGGAGAGGCCTTCGTCTTGCCACTTCCGGGCCTGAGAGCAGGCAGTCCTAAGCACCCATTCCCCAATTGGGAGAATTAGGCCGCTGTTTTCAGCAATTCGTATGAACTTATCAGGCGGCACAAGGCCCAATTCCGGGTGCTGCCAGCGCAGGAGCGCTTCCACCCCAATGATCTTTCCACTGGTAATATCCATCTGCGGTTGATAGACCAAAAAGAGTTGTTTCTTGTCGAGTGCCGTTCGCAAGCTGCTCTCCAAGGTCAATCGCTCTGCAACCTGAGCAGTCATCTCCGCCGTAAAAAACTGAAAGTTGTTCCGTCCATTTTCTTTGGCGTTATACATGGCCGCATCGGCATTCTTGACCAGGGTTTCACGATCCATACCGTGTTCGGGGAAAATGCTGATGCCGAGGCTGCAGGTAATGCCAAAGGAATGACCTTGGACCACCAATTCAGCGTTCATTGCGTCCATAAACCGCTTGGCGGCGACTGCTACATCGGAGATTTCCTTTACATTGTTGAGCACAATAAGGAATTCGTCGCCGCCTAAGCGGGCCACTGTGTCTTGTTCCCGCGTCTGTTTCTTAAGTCGTTCCGCTACCTCTTGCAGGACTAGGTCGCCGACCGAATGTCCCAGCGAGTCGTTGATGCTCTTGAAGCGGTCGAGATCAAGAAACAGAAGCGCGACTTTATCCTTTTGCCTATTGGCACTGGCGAGCGCCTTTGACAATCGATCTGCCAGAAGAGTCCGATTGGGCAGACCAGTAAGAGCATCGTAATAGGCCAGGTATTGGACCCGTTCCTCAGCGGCCTTGCGGCCCGTGATGTCCGTAACTGTGCCTTCGTATCGCAGGGCAACGCCGCTGGAGTCGTGTATCACGCGCGTATTCTCCCGCAACCAGATCTTGCTGCCGTCCTTGCGACAGGCTTGAAACTCGAAGTCGTATATGCTCCCTTTCTCCTCCAATGCACGCCTGAAGTGCTCGCGCTCGTGCGGATCGGCATACGACCTGTGGGCATCGGCGGACCAGTCGACCATCAAGTCATCCGGGGAGTCATATCCGTAGAGCCGGGCAAACTCGGGATTCACGCCCAGTAGCCTTCCATCAGGGGTAGACTGAAAAATTCCAACCACCGCATCTTCAAAGATAGTCCTGTACTTTTCTTCCGCTTGCCGAAGGGTGTGCTCGCTCTGCTTACGTTCGGTGATGTCTTGCTTGATGGCGATGAAGTAAGTATCGACCACACTGCCGCGGTCTCGGATTACAGGAGTGATCGTCATCTCTTCGCTGTACGTTGTACCATCCTTCCGTCTGTTGACGATCTCGCCGTTCCAGACTTTGCCTGATGAGATGGCTGACCAGAGCCCGGAATAATAGGCTTCGGGTTGGTCTCCGGACTTCAACAGGCGAGGATTCTTTCCTAACACCTCTTCCTTGCTATAGCCGGTCATAATCGTAAACGCGTGATTTACCCAGACGATTGTTCCGTGTCGGTCTGTGATCACGATTCCGTTTGCAGTCGCTTCTAGGGCGGCTGATAGCACGTGTAGCTCTTTTTCTGCACGCCTGTGAGCGGTAATATCTCGTGCGATACCCGAAGCCCCCACGATCTTCCCGGTCGCGTCTTTTATCGCAGAAATCGACACAGACACGTCGATCATCGTGCCATTCTTTGCGAGGCGTTGCGTGTCAAACCGCCCTATGGCTTCGCCGTTGGCAACCCTTTGCAAGAAAGCGCGAGCCTTCGCACGCTTCTCTGGCGGATAACAAAACGAAATGTGGCGACCCAGCGCTTCGGCTGCTGAATAGCCGTAAATCCGTTCCGCTCCACGATTCCAGCTCACTACGATGCCATCCAAATCTGTGCTGATGATGGCATCTTCCGATTGTTGCACTATGGCTGCATGCCGCAGCAGTTCTCGTTGCGCCGCGTTTCTCCGCTGACTAATGATGCAGCTGAAGCAGAACCCGACGCAGCCTGCGAAGAAAATGGTGATAGTGTGAGATTGCACAACGGACATTCGAGAGAAACATATCAACTTTGTCGTCTCATAGATCGCCGTCGCGCACGCCGCCACGACGAGTCCAATCCGCAAAGCCCGCAGCACTTGAGACCGACTAGACATAAAACTACTCAGACACTAATGGGCATTATGAACGTCGGTCATACGTACCATCGTGATCAAAATGACACTCGGCGTTACTGAAGTTTGTTTTGCATCTTTCGTGACTTTCACTTTCCCCTTATTGCTCTCACACTAAGCCGTCGCGAACTTACCGCACGCAATCAGCTTTTCGAGGTCATCACCGAGAACGCGGCCGACATGATCGCGGTCATCGATAGCGCGGGGAATCGGCTCTATAACAGCCCCGCATACCAGAAACGTTCTCGGGTATTCGTCGGAGGAATTAAAGTTAACTTCGGCAGTGGATCAAATTCACCCCGAGGATCAGCAACTGGTTTCGGAAGCGGCGCAGAAAGCACAACTTACTGGACGAGGAGAGCGGCTCGAATATCGCATGCGCCACAAGGATGGGACATGGCGCATTCTCGAATCCGTCGCAACCGCGATTCCAAGTGAAGAGGGCCATACCGAGAAACTGGTCATCGTCAATCGTGACACCACGGAACGTAAGCGGGCGGAAGATATGCTCGCGCGCAATGCTTTGCATGATACTTTGACTAACTTGCCGAACCGCACCCTGTTTCTAGATCGGGTGCGACATGCACTAGCGCTTTCCCAGAGACACCAAAGCTATAGGTTCGCTGTGTTATTCATTGATCTCGATGAATTCAAGATCTTCAACGACAGCTTGGGCCGCGCGGCAGGAGATTCCCTTCTGATACAGATTGCCCGCCGATTGCGCAAGCGCTTTTGATGAACGCCTACACCGTGGAAGCCCGGCGTCACCTACGGCAGCTCGCTAATAGTGCAAAGAATGAAAGCACCGTCTATTTTGTCGGATGCCCCGGTCACCACACTCATAACGAGGCGATTGCTTCTTACTTCTTGACTCCACTCTGCCTTTGCGATATGCGTCGTGTATCAGCATCTGCTGCCGCCGACATAGTTTGCCCCAGTCGCAATAGCAAATAGGCAGCCAGGCATTAGTCTGTCACCTGCTTTGGCCTTGGGTCTTCATATCGCGGGGAAGGAGCACAATGTCCACAGCGAGCTTGGACCGACCCTCGTCCTCCGCTTCCGTTAGCTTTGATTGCACAGTGTGTCCAGTTTCTTGGCTCCTCGATCAGTCGGTTCGGTCCCGAGTGAGTAGCCTCTGCGTTCCTTCCTGTCCCGTTCGGCCCGGAACAGCGAGTTCACTGTCTAGCCGTCTCCGAGTTGGGAGCGGCCAATGAGTGAGCCGAGAGCTCTGAAGCTATTGGCCATCGATGACAATCCCCAGAACCTGGATCTCATTCGCGCTGCGCTGCAGCAGGAGAACCTGGAGATACTAACCGCGGACGATCCTGAGGCAGGCTTTGAAATGTTTGTACGGATTCGGCCGAGATTCGTCCTACTCGAGATGGTAATGCCCAAGGTGACTGGGATGGAATTGCTGGAACGCATCGTTGCCGTCGATCCTGGTACTGACGTGATTCTGATGACGGCGGACTACTCTCCGGAATCTGCCGTCGAAGCGATTGATAAGGGCGCGTGCGATTACATGATTAAACCTCTGGACGTTGGAAAGCTCCACGCCCGGATCGCGGCCTTTCTTGCAGAAGCAGAGAAGCGAAAGAAAACCCTGCACTTGGATCGAGAGCTGCTCGGCGCTTTTCAATGCGAAGGTATGGTGGGCCGCAGTCCCCTGATGCTGGAGGTTTTCGCAAAGATACGGAGAATTGCGCCGCACTTCAGAACCGTATTGGTCACTGGGGCGACAGGGACCGGCAAGGAACTTGTAGCCCGTGCTCTTCACAAGCTTAGTCCCTCCTTTCGCGGCGAATTTGTGGTGTGCAACTGCCCGGCGGTTGTTGAGAGTCTCGTCGAGAGCGAATTGTTCGGCTATGTCCGCGGAGCTTTCACCGGAGCAACGCAAGATAAAGCCGGCTTATTTGAACACGCGGATGGCGGAACCATTTTCTTGGATGAGATTGGAGAGCTCTCGCTCACCGCCCAGGCGAAGCTGCTGCGGGTTTTGCAGAGCCGTCAGGTGCAGAGAGTCGGATCGCCCACGCTTAAAAGCGTCGACGTGCGGGTCGTGGCCGCTACGCACCGCAATTTGAAAAATATGGTGCGCGACGGACAGTTCCGAGAAGATCTCTATTACCGGCTCGGCATCGTGAACATAACGTTGCCGAATCTAGGAGCACGGCGAGAGGATTTGCCACTCCTGCAAAGATACTTTATTGAGAAGTTCGCTGCGGAATACAGAAAGCCGATTGCTGGCCTAACCCGCAGGGCGCAGACTCGAATGGCAACGTATCCCTGGCCGGGGAACATCCGTGAGCTTGAGAGCGTCATCGGGAACGCCTGCATGATGGTGGAGGGGAGTGTCGTCGACATTGACGATCTACCCGAAAGCCTTCGCGACCCATTCAGTGACGACTCATCCAAAGACGAAACGTTCTTGAGTCTGGAAGAGCTGCAGAGGCGTCACATATTGCGTGTGTTGCAAGCGGTCGGCGGCCGCAAACCTCGAGCGGCCGAGATCCTAGGTATTGGCCGCGCGACCCTCTACCAAATCTTGTCGAGGATGAAAGCAGGCAATGAGACCGCCTAGGCCAAGCTTTGGCTAATCCGTACTTGATCCGCGGTTCCCGACAGGCCGGTGTTCGACTACCCGGCCTCCGTCACAGTCCTTTGCACCGACGTTATGTCAATGGTGCGTCCCGACGGGGAAGTCGTTTTGTTCGGTTTTCGTAAAAAACATCTCACGGCCCATCAAATAAGCGAGCAGGCATCATAATATTTCCGCGCGGGAGGAAAATACCAATGGCGAAAGTCCCCGTGTACTACTCCGTTTAAGAAACCAAAAAGCCGATCAAAAAGCGCATTTATCACGACGATGATCAGTGTCGTGTAGCCCGCGACATACCGCAGAGCGAGCACCGAAATGGCACAGGCGGCTGCGGGCAGTGCCAGGAATGCACTGAGGCCAGTCTGGTATCTGCCGCTTCAATACATCACTATGAACTGCGATTTTAAGGTCGGAGACGTTGTTCGATTGAAAGCCGGGAGCCCCGACATGATTATCGAAAGCATCGGCCCACAAAGTCATGGTTTCACGAGTGGTGCGTGGTGCATTTGGCAGGTCGGAAACCAGAGGAAGAGGGGTTTCTTTGAGTTTATGACGCTCTGCCATGCCGATACTAAACCGATGAAAGAGTAGAAACTGAGACAGTATGTTGGAGCATTTTCATGCAGCAGGTGCGGATTGGGAGTTCTAGAACGGTGCCGATATTTTGGCAACCGCGCCGATAGTTCGGCAGCGCGGAGGACACCCATTGCGCCACTAATGGATTGGACACGGTCACCCGGGAACGAGGTTGATGGCATCTAGGTATTCAGCCAGAACGTTTTCCCCATTGTCATTGAATTCAAGGAACTTGATGCCGTTGCCGAACTGGGGGTGGCGGGTGACGACGCGTCCCCGGATGCGCACGGGGCAATTGCTGACCCAGAGCGTGGCGGTGACATTGGTATTGACGGGAAGTGTCATCATCAATTCGACGTAGCAGCCGCCGCGGCTGAGATCTGTGGTCTTCGCACGCATGGGAACGTCGCTGCCATCCTCGCGAAGTTCGATCTGAACCTGAACGGAGTGGCGAGGATAGCGACGGCGTTCCGGTTGCGCGACAACGTAGCTCGAAAGCGGCTGGTCGAGATAATTCATGGAATCGGTTCCTCTCCGGGTTGTGAATTCCCGGACTAAGTTGGTTTCTTGCTCGTGCACTTCACCGTACTCGTCTCGGCCCGACCAGGTCGAGCGAAGTCATCGCTCGTGGCGTCCTTACGTCTGCGCACGACCTGGTTTGCGAACTTCAACCGTTACTCCGCCGTAATCGACTTAGTGAAACAAGCCATCAATTCCAGTCAAGCGCCCCGTTACAGCTCACCGAGCCCGCCGGATAAACCCATACCCCCTCGTCCGTCAATATTTGATTCGAGTCGATCACCAGCAATTCTAGGTAGGGATACGGTTTTGGGTTTCGTTTCTCCAGCAGCGAAACCGCTTCTTGCCATTGAGAACAGCTTTTCCCTTGAGTCCCATCCTGGATCCAGAAGTTGGCACTTCCTCGGCCGGAGCACCCGCTACTGGTGGTTGAACAGCCCATCTGGTGGAGCCTGATCGTGACCTCCCAGATAGTCATTGGAACACCGTTTACGTGAAAAGTAGATTTCTGGGGAGCTCGCGGTGTTCCAAACCAAACCAGTGCCGAGGTATCAGGAGCGGCATAGCAAATGGTCGTGAGAAGTAGCAAACAGCAAAATAGTGATTTCATGTGACCCTTCCTTAAGTTGCGATTTTTCTGAATCCTCAGGAAAGACTAGGGCAACTAGTGTGCCATAACGAGTCATCCCATCAATCTCTTTCAAGAATAATGGTTTAGTCCTCTGACGCTGTGATTGTCAGTCGCGTTGTTGTGAGACGATTCCTGGACATCAAGTATGAAATCCAGACAGGCAAGACTTGCTCGGTCGCAATGGAACGCCGAGGCGATGGCAGCACCCGGCCTCGCGGGAGTTATTAACTGGAGTCGAAAGTGTAGCTTGGCCCCTGGGCCAAGCTGGTCTCACAGGACGACGAACACCTACAGAACAGGTGACAACCTCATCCTTGGAGGCCCTCCAAGCTTACGGTTTGGGCAACAAGGCTTTGGACGAACAGGGCGACCTCGCTGCCACATCCTACTTCAAGCGCGCGGTCGAACTTGATCCGAAGTTTGCTTACGCTTACATGCGTCTTGGCGCTCTTTATGGGAATCTTGGCGACGGCAAACTGGAGGAGGAGAACGTAAAGAAAGCATATGCCCTCCGCGATCACATCAGTGAACGCGAGAGGTATCGTCTAATGTTCAACTATTTCGGCCTAATCACTGACGAGCCGGACAAAGCCAAACCCTTGCTCGAATTGTGGGCCAGGACTTATCCCAGAGATGCAACTCCCTATGTGGAAATGGGCGCACTCGCTCAATGGACTGGGCAAGTGACAGATGCCGTCAAAGCGGGGGAAAAAGCGATACAGCTTGATCCCGGTAACTCAGTCGCTTATGAAAATCTCGCAGCAATCCATGTGGCTGTAGATCGTCTCGATGATGCACAGGCCGTGGTCGACCGTGCCAAATCGCGCAAGTTCGATCCAGAGTACATCCACTATGCTCAGTATCAGATTATGTTCCTCCGCGGCGATGTCGAAGGCATGCAGCGGGAACTTACTTGGGCCAATGAGCATCCGGGGTCAGGCTTGGTTTTTGCAAAAATTCTCCGGCATCGCGGACTGATCGCGAGCCAACCAAACGCGGCCCTCGCCCACTTAGGTCTGGCCCGCGCTTACGCTTTGCAGGGCGAGGGATCCAAGGCGAAGTCCGCCTATCAAGACTTCCTAACCCTCTGGAAGGATGCCGACCCCGACATCCCGATCCTGAAGCAGGCTAAGGCCGAGTACGCGAAGATGCAATAGCGCTCTCGTTCGCCGATGCGTCCCGTCTATGCCAGACAAGGAGTGGGAATTGTCAATTGACGCTATCAGGCGTTTACACTCAAGTGCCCCGTCGCCGGGACGATGAGTGTAATTGAGTGTAATTGTAATTGAGTGTAATTGATTCCATGACAATGTCGGCTCCGACGCCCGAGTAAAGTTTGGTGGTGCTAAAGCCAACCAACAGCTCGGGAGAAAGGAGCCGAACGATGATCATTATAGGAGTAGATTTCCACC
>Ga0326727_10007214_pt1 | contig 29622 bp, 25 predicted proteins | sample MB2enrmetagenome_FD_207643 | JGI IMG/M metagenome (GOLD analysis project Ga0326727, IMG submission 207643) | Lab enriched peat soil microbial communities from McLean, Ithaca, NY, United States - MB29MY | ecosystem: Environmental > Terrestrial > Soil > Wetlands > Peat | place: USA: New York... | reverse complement strand
ACAGAGACTTACATGGATGTCGCTTATCCGGAAGTTACTCGCACAGGCGGACAAAGACAAGTCCAAAAGCGACTGATGGTTTCGATTGTAGGTGATTGAAACGCAGGCGCTTAGTATCTTGGTCGGGACAGGCAGATTTGAACTTTCGCGCTCTCGCGCCGCAAACGCCTTCACGGTATTTTCCACCCTTCCCCACGGCTCGCCCTGATATGCTCTCTGTGCAGTCTTTACATGGATTTTGCCACATCCGGAAGAGACAAAAATGAGATGGGAGTCGAACGCTAACCATGACAGCTGATATCAGTCCATCCAAGTCCGCCCCTCCCTTTGAGCTTAAGTTTCATCATGCAGGCGTCAGCGTCCCCAATCTGGAAAGTTCCATTGCATGGTACAGCGAGATGCTGGGCTTTGAGCTCGTGGGGAGGGATTATCTTCCTCAGGCGAAGGCCAAGTTGGCTTTTCTCCGGCACGGCGACCTGCGGGTCGAGTTATTCGAGGTTGACGGCGCGGCCCCACTGCCCAAAGAACGGCGCGACCCCGACACGGATGTGGGCACCCACGGCAACAAGCATGTTTGTTTTGCGGTGAAAGACGTTCGCGCTACAGTCGAGGAATTGAAACGGCGCGGGGTTGATATTGTGTTCGTCGTGGATGTGTCACCCACGATGACGGTTTCATATATTCGCGACAACGCCGGAAACCTGATTGAATTGGCGCAACAGCCGGATCTCTGGAAGTAGGTATCCATTCATGGTCGCAGGTGCGGACGGGTCTCAAGGTCCAAAGCCGGCAAGACGGGCCCCCTGGGGCAGAAGAACACGGTAGTTGTCGATCGGGTAGATCGGTCAACTTCGAAGAGGCGAATGGTGTGATTCACGACAAATTTCCAAATCTGTTTTCGCCCATCAAGGTGGGGACCCACACCTACAAGAACAGAATCGTCGGCGCGCCTATTTATTGCGGTCCCTTTGTCTCTCTCCCCTTTCTGTCGGACGTCATGGCGAAAGCGGTGGAGGAAAGATCCAGAGGCGGATGCGCTCAGGTGACGGTGGGAGAAACTCCTGTCGATTTCGAGTACGCCAACAAGGATCCGTTTCCGCCCATCGACTTCAGCGATTACAAGGATCCGGCCTTTGGCAAGCTGGGCGCGCTCGCGCAGTCCATCAAGAAGAACGGCGCCATTGCCATGATCGAGCTGAATCACTGTGGCGGGGCGCGGTTGCCTCTTCCCGAACTAAAGCCTCCGATTGGGCCGATGACACGTGTGAACGAGTTCGGGGCGAAAATCACGGCAATGGATCGGGCCATGATGGATACCGTAGTCGACGAATTCGCCACCTGTGCCAATTTCATGATCGCGGCCGGATTCGACGGCGTTATGGTTCATTGCGGGCACGGCTGGCTGTTGCACGAATTCCTTTCCGCCAGGACCAACACCCGCACCGATGAATACGGCGGATCGCTCGCAAACCGCGCGAAGTTCCCCATCCGCGTCATTCAGGCGGTTCGCGAGGCGCTGGGTAAGGATTTAATTCTCGAAGTGCGGGTGAGCGGCGACGAGCGGGTCGAGCACGGCATGGGCGTGGAAGAAACTGCGGCCTTCGCGAAGATGATCGAGCCGCTGGTGGATTCGATCCATGTTTCCGTGGGAATTTACCGCGAGCCGGTGCTGAGTGGCATGTTCAATTCGCTCTTTGAGCTGCATGGTCTGAACGCGGAACTCTCCGCCGCCATCAGGAAGGCGGTCTCGATTCCGGTAACGGTTGTCGGCGGCATCAATTCTCCGGAGCTGGCCGAACAACTGATTGCCGAAGGAAAGTGCGATTTTGTCGCCCTGGGCCGGCAGTTGACGGCGGACCCCGACTTTGCTGTCAAGGCGGAAACCGGCCGTGAAGACGACATCGTCCGCTGCACGCGCTGCTTCAAGTGCCTGCCGGGGACTCTGGAAGACGTGATAGACGATCTGAGCACGCTGTTCGGGTGCTCGGTGAACCCTGAAGCGTTCTTGTTCGATAAGGCCATCCTGGAGAGCAAGCCTGCCGCATCGCGCAAAGTGGTGGTGGTGGGGGGCGGCATCGCGGGTATGGAGGCGGCAGTGGTGGCAGCGGACCGGGGCCACCAGGTGACTCTGTATGAAAAGGACAATAAACTGGGCGGGCTTTTGATATTCGCCGATGCCGATGACCATAAAGGCGATCTGAAGGAGTTCAAGGATCTGATGATTCGCCGCGTGGGCAAGCGCAAAATCGACGTCGTCTTGGGCCAGGAGTTGACACCGGAAGAACTGGGAGCGATGAAGGCCGACGCGGTGATTCTGGCCACCGGATCGACGCCCATCGAGCCGCGCATAGAGGGGCTTGAAAACGCGGTGCCCGTGATGGACATCTACTTGAAGAGTCTCGACGCTGTGGGCAAAAGAGTAGTCATGGTAGGCGGAGGGCTGGTGGGCAGCGAGGCCGGGTTGCACCTGGCCGCGCGCGGCCGCCAGGTCACGATCGTCGAAATGCTCGACAAGGTAGCGCCGGAGTCCTATCCGTTTCATCGCATGGCGTTGGTCCACGAGATGGATCGCATGCTGACCTCTCGCACTGGGCTGAAGGTGGTTTCGATCGCCAGGAACGGAGTGAAGACGGTCAATGCGGAAGGGAAGGAAGAATTCATTCCTGCGGATACGGTTGTCTATGCGCTGGGCATGCGGCCCAACCGCAAGGAGACCGAAATGCTGCGTGACGCTGTGAAGGATGTGCCGGTCTACGAGATTGGCGACTGCGTACGCGCCGCCAAGGTCTATGAGGCCGTGAAAGAAGGCTATCTCGCGGCCATGTCGATTCTCTGAGGCCTCAGGCCGGCTGACTCAATAAGTCTTCCAAACCTGTTTCCGATAGGCTTTGGAACTCAAGCAGAGTGTGCCTGACTCAAACGCACAGGGCGTGAGCGGCGCTGCAGGTTCTCTACAGCGCCACTCTAACGCCCTGACTCACTGGGGATAAATGGACTGACGTGCCCCATCGCGGCGTAACGGCGAAACACTAATATTCTCGCCAGGAATCGCTGCGATGATGCCCTCCGCCACCGTGGTCATGTTGCCCTCCGCCACCGTGGCCATGGTGCCTTCCGTCACCGGAGCCGTGTTGCCCTCCGCCACCGGGGTCACCTTGCCCTCCGGTATCGGAGCTGCCTTGCCCTGCGCCAGTGGTGCTACTCTGCCCTCCGCCTGTGGGCAACTGCGATTGCGACTGCGTCGGCAAAAGCGCATTGCTGATGTTGGTGAACATTCTGTTCACGCTTGTGGACACACCCGTAGCGGACGCAATGAGCGAAAGAGAAATCAGGCTGCACAGCAATCCATACTCGATCAGGTCCTGACCCTCTTCACCTTCCCTCAGGAAGGCAAATCGCGCCAAGAGCTTCAGAAGTGTGCTTCTCATCTTCGTTTCCTCCTATCGTGTTTTAGGAAATGCTTTAGGGCCGAGCCGATAAACTAAAGTCGTCGCTACCCACAGGAAGCGACGACTCTGCAAGCTCGCCAAGACGCCACACGATTTCCAAAAACGCCGTAAGGCTTCCGGACAGGAAACAAGCCTAGGTTTATCTGATCCCTAAAGTAATCCGAGCACAAGATTACTTTTGTTTTGTTTTATGTGCCTCCCCATCAGCCTTGGCAATTGCTGAAATAGAAAGTCCGAAGATTCTCCTTGCGCTGAATCAGTACCCGCCTTACAGTTCTCCGCAGGGAAGGAGTCCACTTAACCTGCTGATTCTAAATATGGCCGGCCCTGGAGGACGATTTTAGAACTTTTCTGCTCCAGCCCGGACCCCTCGAGGCCCCAGAGTACGCTCACGCCTGAGTCGAGCTGTGGCCAACTTCCGGATTGGCGGTGACTCAGGTCGAGCAAGAATTTCGGCAAGGGCTCAGATGCGCTTCAACATGAAAGACGCGAGTAGGGCGAGACAGCAGACAATGAAAAACCAGAAAAGGTACCGTCGAACTCGCAATAGAAGAGTGTGCGGAAAGACCTCTCGATACGTGCTATCGACCTCGTCACCCCCGAGCCTCCACCATAAGAGTCGATTTGCCGGGGACTCTTTCTGGCTCAGTCGAACCCTCATGATTACCTCAGTGAAGGCTATGAGGAGCGCCAAAATCAGCAGAAATGAAAAGAAAACGACGAACATATCGACCCGCCCGTTTCGCACTTCTTCAGAACAGATTCTATGCTGATTGCCTTTGAGGAAAAACGGCAATACAGAGAACTTCGCGTCACGGTTGGATCGTCGCCGGGGAAGCTCTGTCACATCCTCCCGGACTGCTTCGCATATTCGTCCGGATCGGACCTACCCCAAATTGCCCAAGCCATGGCGGCGACCCATCCAACGATGGTGATTGAGAACACGCTGAGGACGGCGATAAGCGTGATATTGGCGTGTTTGCGTTTCACCGCGATCAAGATCGGTATCGCGCTGATTGCCATAACCACGAAATCGAGCAATGTACTCATTGGCGGTCGCCCCGTGGCGGAAAACAGTCCGAGTATAACCCCCACTAGCCCATTCCGGGATGGTTGTCGGCTAACCGGAAATTACTCTAAAAGCAACCTCAGATCCTTCCTCGCTGCGCTCGTCAGGATGACAGACCCTGGGGGGCGGCAGGTGTGATCTGAGTACACGGTCGTGTGGTCGGCGATGGAGAAGTTTCGCGTGAGCCAGATCACCCCGGACGGCCCCGGCGCCTCAAACTTCACCATCGGTAATACTCCCGGAGCTCGAATGCCGGGCGCCCAAGAGCAGGCCCTGAGCTGCCGCGCGCTTTCACTGCACGTTGAACGCCTTATCGACGATGGCGTTAGGATCGCGGCCAGCGGGGAGCAGGGTAAATAGCGATTGCGTTGAGGTGCGCGCCACGGCCACCTCGCCGGAACGGCTGTCGGCCACAAACAGCAGGTGCCCGGCTGCCGAAAAAGCCAGCGCCGTGGGTCCGCCGCCCACGTGGATCGAGCCGGCGAGCTTTCCGTCTTCGATCGAGTACACGCTCACTTCCTGGGAGCGCATGTTGGCCACATAGAGCAGCGAATTATCGCGCGAAACAAGCCCACGCACAGGATCGGCGCCAATCATGTACGTGTCGCCGACCTCGTCAGTGGTGTTGTAAATCTCCGAAACGGAGTCGGACAGCGAATTGGATGTGAAGATCTCGCCGCCATCGGGCTTCATGGCCAGGTCGACGGGCGCGCGCCCAACGTCCATGAGCGCCTCCACTTGATCGGGCTGGGCGGGCCGGGCGTCCATATTCGCATGAGGTCGCGCCAAAGCGATCGCCATTACCTGATGACCGGTGGAGCACGGCACAAAGGCTTTGGAAGAATCGGGAACAATCACCGCGCCGGCCGCGCCGGGGCAGCCCTCGAAGACGGCGCGCACCTTGCGGCTGGCAGGATCGATCAACGTGACGGAGTTGCCGCGCCGGTTGGCCACCACAAGAGTCTTGCCATCCGGCGCCAGGCGCGCAGCCACGGGCTCTTCGCCGGCGCCGATCACCGCCGTTTCGCGCCGGGCCATGAGATCGACAACCGAAACTGAGTTGGACCCGGAGTTGGCCACGTACGCCAGGTTTCCCTCTGCGTCGAGATCGATCGAGACCGGCTGCCGGCGCAGAGGAATGGTTGCCACGACCGTGTTGTGCTCGGCATCGATCACTGAGATCGACCCGTTCGCGTCCCCTGCGCCGGAGTTCACCACGTAGATTTCGTTGCGCGTGGGGCTGGCTGATACGGCGATTGGATTCCGTCCCACGGGCAGCTCGCGCTCTACGCGGACGTCCACCACATCCAGCACGGTCACAGTGTCGCTGCCTCCGTTGGTTACATAGGCGTACTCGCGATAGTTCGGCGGATACTGCGGAAAATCGTGCGTCCGGCAGCCGGTGAGAGACAGCGCCAGCAGGCAGGCACCAGAAATATGGATCAGGCCTTTGATTTCTGATCTCTGTTCTCTGATCTCTGTGCCTTCTTCACTGTCCACCATTCACCGTCCATTGTTTTTGGGCCGCGCTGTCATTTTGCTCCCGCGGCAACAGGAGCTGCTGATCCCCGCGCTAACCTGCGCCCGGCGATGGGCGCGATCTGCTCGATCTCGTGCATCATGGTGGCGAATTGCGCGGGGTAAATCGACTGCGGGCCGTCGGAGAGTGCGTTTTCCGGGTGATCGTGCACTTCCACCATGATGCCGTCGGCCCCCGCGGCCACCGCGGCTCTGGCCATGGGCAGCACGCAATCGCGGCGACCGGTTCCGTGGCTGGGATCGACGAGGATGGGCAAGTGACTCGTGTGCCGCAACGCAGGCACTATGCTCAGGTCGAGTGTGTTGCGCGCATGGTCGGCAAACGTGCGCACGCCGCGCTCGCACAGAATCACTTCGTAGTTGCCCTCGCTCATCACATACTCGGCGGCCATCAGAAACTCTTCCAGCGTGGCGCTCATGCCGCGCTTGATCAGCACGGGCTTGCGCAAAAGGCCCGCCTTCCTTAGCAGCGTGAAGTTCTGCATGTTGCGCGCGCCGATCTGGATGACATCGGCCCATTCCGCCACCAGATCGAGGGTCTCGGTGTCGAGCGCCTCGGTCACGATTCGCAGGCCGAATCTCTCTCTCACCTCGGCCATGATCTTCAGCGCCTCAAGGCCCAGGCCCTGAAAAGCGTAAGGAGAAGTGCGCGGCTTGTAGGCGCCGCCGCGGAAGAACTGCGCGCCGGCCGCGGCCACCTGCCCAGCGATGGCAAAAGCCTGTTCGCGGCTCTCGATAGAACAGGGACCGGCGATGACAGCGAGGTTACGCCCGCCGATGGCGGCATCGCTTCCCGCAAAACGGACGACCGTGTCTTCCTCTTTCACATCGCGGCTGGCCAGTTTGTAGGCTTTTGAAACACGGATGACCTCCGCGACACCGGAAAGCGATTCCAGATTTCCGCGGTTGACCTCACCCTGATTGCCGGTGATGCCGATCGCGGTACGCTGGGCTCCGGGAAGGGGATGTGGCCGGAAGCCCAACTGCACAATATGGTCGCAGACCGCCTGAATCTCCTCCTCGGTCGCCTGCGCCTTCATCACAACCAACATGACTGACCCCCCGATCCCTCAGTCTACCGGCTGGGCGAGCGAAGGGCAATTTCGGGTAGTGAGTCAATTAGTGCGCGTTTTGAAAAGTCCGGGCCTCAGCCTGTACATAGTCAAGCGCAAAAATGGGATGGCTGGGCTCCAGCCTACAGCGGAACCAGAGTAGATGTACCCCGAAAGCACGTCAACTGAGTGGCTTTTTCCCCAAGAAAAAGCCACCTTTCACGACTGAACGCAAGTGTGCACTTACTCTGGTTCCGCTCTACGGCAAAACCAGAGATGGTGTGCCCTGTTGAGTCTCACTCAGGGTCGCTGCCCCCTGTTGGTCGCATCGACTTAGCAATTGAGGCTCCGGGGTACAGCGACTTTGGTTTTGCTTTAGCCATTTAACCACTGAAGGAAGTTTCTCCTGCCGGAGACGGATTGATGCAGCCAACTCGTGGGCTGGCGCGCATCAGAGCTCGAGCCGCGCCGCTCACTTCGAGTCGTCTGTGGCTTCCCTATGGCGAATCGTGGCCACAATCGCGGGAGCGATGACCATACCGATAAAGGCGAGAGCAATCAAAAGATCGTGCATAGGAATTCTCCTCGTACGGCGTCCAGCTATCCTCAAGCTGCAGTACGACAATCCCTGGAGCGCGAATCGGCTTCCTTTTCAAAAAGAAGCCCATTCCTCAAGGCGCACAGTCATACTGCGACTGCAGAAAGGTTTTGTAGCTGTTCTACAAATGAATCATCGGCGAGATAAGAGAAAACTTGAAATAGCACGAAAACCTTGCCGGGTGACGCAGAGGTGCTATTGCTTCTACAACTTTGGTCTTTAAGGGGACAGTGCGGTTCGAGGGCTTGGGTGTGGATTTCTGTGTCTGCGCAGGGACGCAACACCAAGGGCCCCGGCCGATGAGCCAGGACCGCGTCTATCGCGCCGATCTCCGCTTTTGCGACCGCCATTTCAGGCCCAGGCACGCTAAATAGCCCAGCTGAATGACCCAGGTGATTACGTATGCTGCAACCCTGAATTGGTGGTCGAGAATCGCTGCTTGATCCATTCTTTCCCTCGTTCTTTTCCTGGCTTTGGATTTTTCCCGGTCTCGGACTAGCTTCCTGCTCCGAACAGGGATCAGCGCAGCTTGCTGCAATCAGGCGCTCAGCGCCGCCTCTGCTTCAGCCGCCGCGATCTTCTGGTGCTGCCGTTCCACCCGGTAGCGCAACACCAGGATCAGCACTCCCCATGCGAACCACGCCAGCATATTCCAAAGCAGCGCGCCCACCATGGATGGGTCCATTCCCGAGCCTTGCGCGCCTCCGAAGACCGGCGCCGGATGCTGCGTGCGCCACCAGCGGTTCGACATATAGACGATGGGCACGTCGAGCGCGCCAAAGATGCCCAGCACCGCGGCCAGCGTCTGCACCTGAGGCCCCGCGGCGAACCGGCGCAACAGCAGGTAACTCATGTAAATCAGCCACAAAACCAGCGTGGTCGTCAGCCGCGCATCCCAGGTCCACCAGATGCCCCATGCGCGCCGGCCCCAGATCGGTCCCGTGGTCAGCACTACGGTGCAGAAAACCACCCCGACCTCGGCTCCGGACAGCGCCCAGGCATCGAACATCTGCGCGCGCTCGGCGTAGCTGCGCCGTGAGGCCAGGTACCCAATCGATCCCAGGAGGCTAACCGCGAAAAATACGAACGCAACCGACGCCGAGGGCACATGGTAGTAAATAATGCGAAAGATCTCGCCCTGCATCGCGTCATTGGGCGCGACGTAGATAGCCTGGTAATAGCCCCAGGCCATCAAAGCGAGGGTCAGCAAAACATAAAGGCCAATGGCGAGTTTTTTCATAGCGAAATCCTAAAGCTCGTCTTGAACTTTGGCGCGGCCTGTACCAGCGTTCGCCACAAGCCCTAGTAAGCAGTGTACGACGCCGGCGGCGCACCGGTCGTGCTCCAAGCCGAGCAGCAGAGCAATTGCCGGACCGCATGCATCACACGCCACCATCCTATCTCAGCCACTGCCCACTTCTTTCCGCTTCGTCCGGGCTGACAGCAACCCGCAGAGGCAGCTTCATCGCGTACCATGATCTTACCGAACCATCTATGCGCGACCATCTGGCTACTCTGATCGACGATTTTCGCCGCTTCGACCGCGAGATTGCCGTGGTGCGCTACCAGGGCAACCGGAGACGCGTCACCACTTATGGAGAGCTGGCGCGGCTCGCCGGGCGTTTTGCCGCGTTTCTGGCCGGGCAGGGCATCGGAGCAGGCGAACGCGTGCTGCTGTGGGCTGAAAACGGCGCTGAGTGGATCGCCGCCTTTCACGGCTGCATGTTGCGCGGAGTGTTGGCCGTCCCCCTCGATGCCGCCGGAACCACCGATTTTGCCGCTCGCGTGGCCGCGGACGTCAATCCCAGGCTCGCCGTCGGCGATGCGCTCCTGCTGGGAAAACTGGCTGTGGCGCACACCGGGCCGGCCATTCCTGCGCTTGCCTTCGAGGATTGGCTCAACCAGCTTCCCGCCGCGGAGATGGGCCCCATCTCCGGCCTTTCGCACCAAACCCCGCTCCAGATTCTCTTTACCTCCGGCACCACCGGCGACCCCAAAGGCATCGTGCTCACGCATGGCAACGTTCTGGCCAGCGTGGGGCCGATCGAAGACGGCGCCAAGCCCTATATGCGCTACGAACGCCTCGTCCATCCGCTGCGCGTACTGCATACGCTGCCGCTGAGCCACGTCTTCGGCCAGACCATGGGCCTCTGGGTGCCACCCATCTTTACCGCCGAACTGCACTTTGAGAGCCGCCTCGCCGCTCCACGGCTCATCGAGATGATCCACAGCGAGCGCGTCACCGTGCTCGCCGCCGTGCCTCGCGTCTTCGCCCTCCTCAAAGCTCATTTGGAGGCCAACTACCCCTGGCTTGCCGAGCGCGCCACACGCTCGCAAAAGATGAGCGGCTTGCGGCGCTGGTGGCGCTTCCGCACTGTGCACCGCGAATTTGGCCTCAAGTTCTGGGCCTTCGTCTCCGGTGGAGGCGCGCTGCCGGGCCCGTTGGAGCAGTTCTGGAACGCGCTGGGATTCGTGATGATTCAGGGCTACGGTATGACCGAGACCACCGCGCTCATCACGCTGAATCATCCGTTTCATGTGGCCAAGGGCACCATCGGCAAGCCGCTCGCTGGGCGCGAGGTCAAGCTCGCTCCTGACGGAGAAGTTCTTGTGCGCGGCGCCGTGATCTCCAGGGCTACCTGGACTGGCGGCGCGATGCGGCCGCGCGAGGACGAATGGTTGGCGACGGGGGATATTGCCGAGCGGCAGGAGTCGGGCGACCTGCGTTTCATGGGCCGCAAGAGCGAAATTATCGTTACTTCTTCCGGGCTCAATATTCATCCTGAAGACATCGAGGCTGTTATCGAGGAACAGCCTGAGATTGCGGCCTGCGCCGTGGTGGCCATGGAAACTCCTCTCGGTCCCGAGCCCTGCGCCGTGCTGGCCTGCCGCGGGTCCGGAGAACACATCGAGGCAGCCATCGAGCGGGCCAATGCAAGGCTGGCGGAATTTCAGCGCATCAGCCGCTGGGTTCTGTGGCCCGAACCCGACCTGCCTCGCACCTCAACCGGCAAAGTGAGACGCAAGCCGGTTGCTGCATGGCTGGCCAGGATCCAGGCCGCAGCCTCGACAGTCAGCAACGGGATGGCGCACACCGCCGCTGAAGGCGCCTTCGCGCCCTCATCCGACTGGCTGCTCGCCCTCATCGCACAGATCACCGGCGAGGACCACCCCGGCGTGGGCGACGAGCTGCGCCTGACTGAAGATTTGCACCTCGACAGCCTGGGGCGCGTGCAGCTTTCCGCGGCCATCGAGGACCGGCTGGGCATTGTCTCAGGCAACGGGCTGCTCGAAGAGGTGCAGACGCTGGGCGAACTGCGCAGGCTGGTGGCCGGCGGCGCTGCCGGGACCGCGGCGGCTGATGGCGCACCGCTGGCGGAGACAAGCCAGCAGCCAACAGCGCAAGCGCATTCCGGAGCACGCCAAGGGGAGAAAACCGGACCGCAAGGTGAAGCGCAAACTGGAACTGTTCCGGGCGCGACCACTGTGCCTTGGGGCCTGCAAGAGCCGCAGCGTCCAAAATTTCTCTATCTCGAGTGGCCGTGGTGGAAGCCGGTCGAGTGGATTCGTGTGGCTTTCATTGAAGCCATCATGCGTCCGCTTACGTGGCTGCTGGCCGCGCCGCGCGTTGTCGGGCCGCGGCAACCGCTTCCGCAGGGGCCGCTGCTGATCGTCGCCAATCACGTCACGGACTTCGACGGCCCACTGGTGGAATACGCGCTTGCCGGACCAATGCGACGCCACATCGCTGCGGCCATGGCGGGCGAGATGCTCGAGGATTACCGCCATTGGCGTAATCCCGAGTGGCCGCCGGGGCGCAAGGGCTTCTATTTTGTCGGGCCGCCCATCTACTGGCTCATCACGGCGCTCTTCAATGTCTTTCCGCTGCCGCGCCAGCGCGACTTCCAGGCCAGCTTTACCCATGCCGGCAAAGCTATGGACCGCGGCTACAACGTGCTCGTTTTTCCTGAGGGGCGGGAATCGGCCGAGGGCCAACTGGCGCGCTTCCGGCCCGGCATCGGGCTGCTGGCCCGCCAATGCGACGCGCCCGTGCTGCCAGTGGCGATTCGCGGCCTGGGCGAGCTTAAGACCGGCCGGCGCCGCTGGTTCCGCTCCGGGACGATTGAGGTCCACGTGGGCGAAGCCATCCGCTTCCGCCCCCAAGAAACCGAGGCAGCCATCACCGCGCGCCTGCATGATGAAGTGGAACGGCTGCTGGGGGAAGATACGCCAGCTTAAGATTGAGGGCATTCGCGCCTGCGCAAAAGACTCGTCTTGCAGGTGGAGGTTTCTCCTTTGTGTCGCCTTTGACACCACCGGCCCGCTGTACCCAGGATTTCAGACGGCGGTGAAATGATGCGAGGGGATCTCTTATAAATTTGTTTGCTTGGGCGCGATCCTGCTTTGCGCGCGTTCTCATCAGGCGGACGGAGCGCCTGGAATCTTTCGTGCTCGTTTTGTTCGTCGTCGCCGCAATTCTGGTGCGCATCTGGGGCGCTTCCAGAATCCATTTCGGGGACGAGATGGTCTACCTGCAGAATGCTCAGGTGATTTGCTGCCCTCTCGGCGTTTGGCGCGAAGTCCTGCGCCAAACGCCGCTCGGGATGACATGAATCTAAATGATGACTTGAATCTAAATATGATGTAATTTATCTAACTTGGCTCCGAAGCAGCATGACGTTATCGCTGCGGTTTGGGAAGCTTCTGGCGAGGCTGATTGCTGGAAGCGGTCGCCTCCGGAGATTGATCAGAACTTTGCACGGGGCCGCTGTCCCCTATCGCTGCGCCGTTGCCGGCTGGATTCGACGGCGGATTCGACATGGAGGCCAGGTCCGACTGACTGTACTTGGGCGCGCTGACGTAGCCGTGGATGTGGTTCTTGCTGATCTCGTTGATGACCACTTCGACGGGTTGGGGGCTGCCGGGCGTGGAGAACATGACCGGCTGGTAGAGATTGACGTGCTTCTGCGACAGGGTGCGATCGTCGACCAGCAGTTCGAGGTCGGCAAACTGATGCTTAGTGTCGGCTTTCTTCAGGCAAATCTCGAACGGCCCTGCGCGGCGAAAATCTTTCGACTTGAAGAAAAAGCCCTTCGACTCGACGATGTCGAACTCGACATAGTTGCGCTCGCCCTTCTTCTCGAGCAGGACCAGTTCGTCGTGGGTGTGGGCGATGGAACCGGTGAGCTCAGTGCGCGTGTTGGTGAGGTCGCCCTGGGTGCTGGCGAGATCGCTGCGAGTCTGGTCAATCTCCTTGCCCTGCGCGTCGAGTTGCGATTGCAGCTTGTTGAAGCGGGGGTCCACGCGCACACGGCGGACTGCTGCGGGCTTGTCGGCGGTTGCGATGCGGGCGGAGGGAGCCGGCGGAGCGGGCGGCGCTTCGCTGCGCGAGACGAGCATATTCACCTTTGCAGTGAGGTCGCTGACCTCTTGCCGGGTGGTGTTGAGTGCAGCGCTTGTCTGCGCATTCTGCGCCGCTGAGTTCCGCGCACTGTGATGCTCATGAATCGCGTAGCCGCCGAGGCCTGCGGCGAGCGCTAAGGCAGCGGCAATGGAAGCGGCAACGGCGGCTACGCGCTTCTGCCCAAAGATCGACGAGGATTCCAACATAGATGCCTCCAGGTGGCTTCGATGAGACTAACCCATGTGTTTGTTGAGCACGTTGCGTGCCATCTTTCGGAGGCCGGAAGTTAGTGAATTGGCTCAGGTTGTTTTTTGGCTCACCGAGGGGAGGGTGAAAGAACTTCTGCTGGCTGGAAATTTTTACCCGGCAAGACGGTGACGATCGCCAGTGTGTGGAGCTTTACGGCAAAACCAGAGAAGATGTGCCCCAATCAGCTTTTTTGAAGGTCGCCGCTCCTTGGGGTCGCGGCGACTTAGGTGCAGTGGCTTCGGGTTACAGCATCTCTGGTTTTGCTATAGAGCAGATCGACATATAGGTCTGTTTCCCGATGGCGGTTTTCTGGAGGTTTTGTGGTTTTGCAAACATACTGCCGATCCTGCGACTGCGCTTGGCGCACAAAATGCGCCAATCTCCGTTTAGGACTTGAGCATTGTTTCGATGCTACTTTCTTGACCGCACGTCAGTTGGCCTGGCGGGGGCGGTAGTGGCTGGTGCCGCAGGAGAGCACCGGAGTCCAGAGAGAAGGATCGGCAGGCTGTTCGCTGGAGCCGAGAAAGAGAACGCCGTCGGGAGCGAGCAGGCGGTGAATGCCGGCCAGCAACGTGCGACGCGTCTCCTGCGAAAAGTAGAGCATCACGTTGCGCAGGAAGATCACGTCGAAACGGTCGGCGGAGCGGTTGAAGGGCAGCTTGGGACCACAGAGATTGGCTTGGCGGAAGTTGCAGAGCTTGCGGACCGCGGGTTTGACCATCCAGTCCTCGCCTACGTGATCGAAGAACCGCACCACGCAGCGCGCCGGAAGGCCGCGGTTGATCTCGATGCGGTGATAGCGGCCGGCCTGGGCGCGCTCGACCACCTCGCTGTTCAGGTCGGTTCCTTCGATGGAGAGATTCCAACCGACGAGCATCGGAAAGTGCTCGAGAAGCAGCATGGCCAGGCTGTAAGCCTCCTGGCCGGTGGAGCAGGCGGCGCTCCACAAGCGCAGCGTGTGCGTGCGGCGGCGGGATTCGATTAGCGGAGGCAACAGGACGGTGCGCAGCGCTTCGAAGGGACGCAGGTCGCGGAAGAAGCTGGTCTCGTTGATGGTCATGGCCTCGGCGATGGCGCGCTCGAGGTCGCAATTCTTTTGGGAGCGCAGCTTGTGCACCAGTTCGTCCACGCGGCTCATGCCCTGGTTACGCAGAAGCTTGGCGAGACGCGCTTCGAAGAGATAGTCGCGCGAGGGGTCGAGAACATTCTGCGAGAGGTCGAAGACGAGTTGGCGCAAATAGCCGTAGTCGGCGGCGGCGACAGCGGGTTCCATCTCTACACCACCATTCGCTCAAGATCGTGTTGAAAGTTGCAAAGTTGGGGAGGCGGGGCTGCGGCCCGGCTGGCCATGCGGACGATCTCTCCCGCGATTGCGTCGAGTGGAAGCACTTTGTGCGCCAGGCCTGCCTGGGCGACGGCGCCCGGCATTCCCCACACCGTGCTGGTGGCCTGATCCTGGGCCAGCACGCTGCCGCCGCGTTCGCGGACGGCGCGACAGCCCTTCAGGCCGTCCGAGCCCATGCCGGTGAGCACCACGGCCAGCACTCCCGGTCCATAAACGGCGGCCATGGAACGGAAAAGCACATCAACGGCAGGGCGGCAGTGGTTTTCCTGCGGCCCCTGGGCCACACGTAGAGTTGCCGGAGAGCCGATGTGCGCCGCAGCCAGCACCTCCATGTGCCAGTTGCCCTTGGCGATGTAGACGGTTCCCTGACGCACGGGCTCACCCTCGACGGCCTCATGCACCGGCAGGCGGCAGCGGCCGTTGAGTCGCTCCGCAAAAAGGTTGGTAAAGAGTTCCGGCATGTGCTGCACGATGAGCACCGGCAGCGGAAAGCCTTGCGGCAGCGCGGGCAGCAGAATCTCCAGTGCCGCAGGTCCGCCGGTCGAAACGCCAATGGCCAGCGCCGCTGGAATAGAAGAGATGGCCTGTGTTTCGAGTGGAGGCGCCGGAAGAGTATCCTGCGAAGGCCGTGCGCCGCCGGGAAAGCCCTGTTGCTGCTGCTGGATGAAGAGGGCGCGAATTTTTGAGAAAAGGTCCTGCGAGAGCGCCTTGATGGCCGATTCGCGGCTGGCTTGGCCGGCCGGCTTGGCCACATAGTCGCTGGCGCCGCAGGCCAGGGCTTCAATAGTGACCTTGGCGCCGCGCTGCGTGAGTGAACTGCACATGATGACCGGCATTTTGTGCCCCTGCGCGCGCAGTTTTCTCAAGGTCACCAAACCATCCATCACCGGCATCTCCACATCCAATAGGACCAGATCAGGACGAAGAGATTGGAGGACGCTCAACGCTGTTTCGCCATCGCCCGCGGCGCCGGCCACCTCAAGGCCAACATCGGACATGATGACCGAGCGCAGCAGACTGCGCATGACGGCGGAGTCGTCAACAATCAGGATCCGAATTTTCCGGCTGGCCGCCATCGCTCAGGCCTCCACCAGGCCGAGCATGGCAAGTTTCTCCTGGAGCGCCTCGTCATCGAATGGCTTCATCAGATATTCGTCGGCGCCGGCCTCCAGAGCGCGGAGGATATAGTCGTTCTCCGCTTCCGTGGTCACCATCATTACCTTCAGGTCGCTGTATCCGTCGGCGCGCAACTGGAGCAGCGTCTCAAGCCCATTCATGATCGGCATGTTCCAATCCACAAGCGCCAGGTCAAAGTGCATGCCGCTGCGCAGATGTTCCAGCGCGGCGCGGCCGTCGGGCGCTTCGTCGCACTCGATCCCCATCTCTTCAAGCAGACCGCGCAGAAAGTCCCTCACAAAACGGGAGTCGTCGACGATCAGTGCTCGCATGGTTTCCTCCTGACAAAAGCGCCTGCGGCGCCGTTTACCTCCTATGCCGCCTGGCCCGCGCCCGCGCTCAGATGCAAGGGGTCCAGCCTGTCCGGATCGAGCATCACGAGCAGGCTGCCCTTCAGTTTGTAGGCCCCGGCCAACAAGCCCCTGCGGCGCTCGTCGAGAGTCGAGGGATTGGGCTCGTAGTCGGCCGTGCAGACGGTCAGCACCTCGCCCACAGAGTCCACCAGCAGCCCGAAAATTCTCCCTGCGCTCTCCAGCACCAGAATGTCCTGCGCGCCCTCGCGCGGCGGAAGGTCCAGCAGTTGCCGCAGGCTCACGGTTGTGAGCACGTCGCCGCGATAGTGAACCAGGCCGCCCACATAGTCCGGAGCCAATGGAACGGGCTGGGGCTTTGTGGCGCCCACAATCTCAAGAATGTGCGTGATGGGCACGCCCAACAGCGTGTTGCTCAGGCGTACGGAACAAACCTCAACCAGCGCCTCCGCCTTCTGCTTGCGATGCAATGCAGTTCCCGTCGTACTCATACCACTGCCTCCGCCACGGGCTTCCATTCCTCAGGCGAGCTTTCCGCGGCCGCCAGCGGAGCCACCGCATCCAGATCGACCACGCCGGTCACGCGATTCTTGAGCAGCGTGACGCCTTCTGTCCGCTCCCCTGTGCCGGCCTCGAAGAGGCTGCCGCCCGCGGCCACGTCGAGTACATGCGAGACGGCGATGCCTACATGGCGGCTGCCTTCGCGGCATACCACCACCACAATCTGAGCCTCGGGATGCTCCTGTGCCGCGGCCAGAATATCGCCCGCATCCTCGACCGGGAGCAACTGGCCCTCGAAGTTGAGGACGGGCCGGTAGCCGATGTACTCGATGCGCGACAAGGGGAGCTGCTCGATGCGCAGCACGTCGGCCAGCGGCACGGCGGCCTGACGTCCGGCGGCCTCAACCAGCAGATACTCTTTCTTCGCGTCGTCGTCCTCGTTTTCTTCCTCTACTGCGCCTGCGGCCTCGTCTTTGCTGCTCATGGTCACCCCGGCCCGCACGGCGATCGATCCGGGATCGAGAATCAGCGCCAGGTCGCCGCTGCCGAGGACCGTCGCGCCCGAGTACAGGCCGATATCTTTTAGCACCGCGCTTAACGGCTTGACGACGATCTCTTCGGGATCGGCAAGCGAGTCCACGACCAGGCCGAAGCAGCGGCCGTCGGCATCCAGCACGGCGATAAAGTTGTCGCGGCCCTCGGCCAGTTTGGGGGCGAGTTTGCGCTCGGGGCCAGGCATCAGCAAACGTTCAAGAAAGACCAGCGGGAGCAGCCGGCCGCGCAGCCGGTAAAGCGGCGCGCCTTCGATCCATTCGATGGCCGTCGCTGTCCGCTCGGGCGGAATGTGCACCAGTTCGGAGAGCGAGCCTTGAGGCAGGGCGAAACTCTGGCTGAGGCTGCGCACTATCAGCGCGGGAATGATGGCCAGCGTAAGCGGAATGCGCAGCTTCAGCGTGGTTCCATGGCCGGACCGCGAGTCGATCTCGACCTTGCCCCCGATCTTTTCCACGTTGGTGCGGACTACGTCCATCCCCACACCGCGCCCGCTCACGTTGGTCACGGCTGCGGCAGTGGAGAAGCCGGGGAGGAAAATCAGTTGCAGCAATTCGCGCTCGCCGAGGAGCGCGGCGCGCTCCGGCGTAATCAGCCCGCGCTCGATGGCCTTCTGGCGCACCTTCTCAACAGCAATGCCCGCACCGTCGTCGCAAACCTCGATGATGACGTGGCTGCCTTCATGACTGGCGCGCAGCTTCAACATTCCGTCCGGGTTCTTGCCCGCAGCCTGACGCACATCGGGCGGTTCGATGCCGTGATCGAGTGCGTTGCGTACCGCGTGTGTGAGCGGGTCCTTGATGGCCTCGAGCAGGCTCTTATCGAGCTCCGTTTCCTGGCCCTCCATCTGCAGGCAGACGCGCCGCCCGAGCGACTGGGAGAGGTCGCGGACCATGCGCGGCACCTTGGAGAAAACGTTTGAGACTGGCTGCATGCGCGCCTTCATCACCGACTCGCGCAGGTCGGCCGTGACCATATCGAGGCGGCGCGAGAGCACGGTCATGTTGGGATCGGCGGCCGTGGCCTGCAAGACCTGGTTGCGGGTAAGCACCAGTTCGCCCACTAGATTCATCATGCGGTTGAGCAGCGTTACGTCGACACGCAAGGTACTTTCCGCCGTGGTTCCAGCCGCCTGTGTGCGTGCTTTGCCGGTGTCGGCGGCCGCAGCGGAAGTCGTGGCGGGGGGCGCGGCGTCCGCCGGCTCGGACACGGGCTTGGAAGGCGCAGCCCCGGACGGAGCGGGCAAACGAGCGGCCGCGGCCGTGGCCGGCGCAACAGGCCTTGGTGCAGGAGGCTCCCTGCCGGTATACTCTTGCGCGGACGCCGTGCCGCCCTTCGCATGTACCAGCTTCTGCGCTCGCACCGGGGCCTGCAACTCTTCCAGCCGTTCGATGAGCGTAGCGTCGTCTCCGCTGCCCTCGCCTCCCTCGGTCTCGATGGTCTTGAGAATGCCGCGCAATCCATCGAGCAGTTGCAAGAGCGCGGTGATGACGGCAGCGTCCGCGATCATTTTCTCGTCGCGCAGCAGGCCTAGCAGGTTCTCGCCGGCGTGTGCCAGTTTTTCGAGGCGCTTGAAGCCCAGAAACCCCGTGGTTCCCTTGATGGTGTGCACGGAGCGAAAGATTTCGCCCAGCAGGGCCGCATCGCGCGGCCGCTCCTCCAGGTCGGTCAGGCACCGCTCCATGCGGTCCAGACCTTCCTGGCTCTCAATCAGGAACTCTCTCGTCAGATCGTCCATTGCCCACACTCATCCAGCCGGCCGGGATGGCGCACCCCGCATGGCAAGTCACCAATTGGTTTATCGGAAAGACGGCGCTCAACTTGAGCAGAACAGAGAACAAGGAACGAGGGATCAGGAGAAGGGGAACAGGGAAAAGGGAGCAGCGCGGTCATTGAAGATCTGTTACGCCGCTCCCTTGCTGTCGCGCGGTCTGTCGTGAGCACTTGCGGGCAATCGGCCTATCACTTCGCCGGCGCAGCATTGGCGTCCTCGACAATCGAGGAGCGGGCGCCCTCCGGCGAGCGGCGCCATGCAAAATAGCTATCCAGCGTCTTGAGCCCCGGCTCATTTGGAACGGGTCCTGTGTGCGGCGTTCCGGAGAAGTACATCAATTCTGGATTCTGATCGCTGAATGAAGGCCACGTGGGTTCACCTTCGCCGTTCGGATCGCCATGTTTGGCAAAGTTGGTCCAATAGGTCACCATCGCGTCAGAAATGACATGGTCCGAGGCTGTGGCCTGTTGATCCCGCATACCGTTCAAGTGACCAAATACATACGGAAGTTCACTGCCGTGCGGCGAGCCGTAGCCGGCGCGCGGCGAATCCGCCGGATAATCTGGATGCTGATCGAAGTAGTAGAAAAACACCTTGGACTTGCCCACTTCCGATTGCAACCGCGCCCAGATCCAGGTATGCCAGCCGAATGCTGTATCGCGCGCGAGATCGCGCGCGGTCTTGGCTACAGCCGTTTCGCCGCTTGGGTACGCGCTCAGCAGGCTGCCGGCAAAACTGTCGTAGCGCTTATGCACGCTGTCGATATATTCCTGCGGCGTATGCGGCGGAGAGAAACTGGCGCCCTCATCCGAGTTGTATCCAATCAGGACAGGCACGTCGTTAAACTGCTTTGCGGCATACATCGTGTATTGATCCGTGGGGATGACCCAGCCATCGATGTTGGGCCACGCCAGGCCGCGCGTCGCCGCCACCAGCTTTTCCGCCGGCATCTTCCTGAGTTCCGTGATCGATGTGGCTCCCACGCTCCGGGCAAATCGCTCGCCATTGCGCTCGGCATCGGCAAGCAGACGCATATTCTCGCCCGGCAGGCTCGTGGGGCGCGGAGGACCGAACGAGCCGCCGCTCTCTGAAATTGCCCCTTCGAACAATCCCTTAGCCAGCGGTGAAGCGCAAAGCATGCTCACCGCAATGCCCCCGGCAGACTCACCGAAGATGGTTACCTTGCCGGGATCGCCGCCGAAAGCAGCAATGTTCTTCTTAATCCATTGCAATGCGGCGATCATGTCGAGTAGGCCGTAGTTTCCCGAAACATGATGCGGCGATTCCGCGCTCAACTCCGGGTGCGCCAGAAAGCCCAGCGTTCCCACGCGATACGCGATGCTGACCAGCACCACGCCCTTGCGCGCCAGAACTTCTCCGCTGTAAAGCGGAATCGAGGTGGCGCCGGCATTGAATCCGCCGCCATAGATCCAGACAAACACCGGGATGCGGTCGGAAGCCGACTTCGCGGGCGTCCAGACGTTCAAATAGAGGCAGTCCTCGCTCATCGGCTGAGGCGGCCCGGGTGGGGGTGCGGGACCTAAATTGCTCTGTACGCATTGCGGCGCGAATTTGTCGGCCTGCCGCACGCCTTTCCACTTTGCAGCCGGTTCTGGAGCGCGCCAGCGCAAATCGCCCACCGGCGGTGCTGCGAACGGAATGCCCCGATAGACCATCAACCCTTCTTCAACCGTGCCTTGCAACAAGCCCTGCTCAACCTTAGCGGTAGGTTTCTGAGCCGCGCTTATACACGGCAACGCCGCAATTGCGATTGCAAGCAATAACCTTCTCATCTCCCTCTCCCCTTTCTTGCCTTTCGTTCTTTTCGCTGCTCATCCGCGAGCAACGCGTCAAGAACCGTTACAGATGTCAAAATGCTGATGCAAAAAGCGTACGAAAACCACTGCCGATACTTCGGCAATTCATTCTAGGACATTCTGTTGCGATCGGATTTCGACCAACTTGCCGCTTGTAGGCGCCGGCTCCGGTCTATATTATTTCGGGAAACGCTATCGCCTCATATCCTCGCCTCATGCGAACATGAGGGGGACGCGCCGACTATGACGAAACTGACTCAGCCGCAACTCGAAGATCTGGTGGATCGCGCGCGGACGGCCGCGCAAAACTCCTATTCGCCCTACTCAAACTTCCGCGTAGGAGCCGCGCTCCAGCTCACCAACGGCGAAATCGTGACGGGGACGAATGTTGAAAATGTGAGCTTCGGGCTGACGATTTGCGCGGAGCGGGCGGCGCTGGTGCGTGCGGTTTCCCAATTCGGGCCGGAGATTCGGATCGCGGCCGTGGCCATTGCGAATCTCAACGGCCTGGCCAGCCCTCCCTGCGGCGCCTGCCGGCAGGTCCTCGCCGAATTCATTCTGCCCGTCGCACCGGTGGTGTTTCCGATGGCGAACGGAGTGCGGACGATGGCCTTCAGCGAGCTGCTGCCGCTGGGCTTTGAGATGAAATTGAAATAGGGCACTGATTCCATGACGCAGATCGACCGCTCGCAAACTGATACATCCGCCGTTGCTCCGCTGCACATGATCGACATCATCCGCAAGAAGCGCGACGGAGGCACGCTGGATGCGCGCGAGATTGAATTTGTGGCCCGTGGCGCAGCTGCTGGCTCGATTCCAGCGGACCAGCTTGCCGCGTGGCTGATGGCGGCGTGGATCAAGGGGCTCTCGCTCAGCGAAACGCGCGCGCTGACGCTGGCCATGCGCGACTCGGGCGAGAAGTTTTCGCCGGCGCGGCTCGGCAGGCAGGCCCCCAAACGTACTGTCGACAAACACTCCACGGGCGGGGTCGGCGACAAAACCAGTTTTCTCGTCGCGCCGCTTGCGGCGGCTTGCGGCGCGGCCGTGCCCATGATCAGCGGCCGCGCGCTGGGCCACACCGGCGGAACGCTGGACAAATTGGAGGCGATTCCCGGTTACCGCACTGCGCTCACGCTTGCCGAATTCGAGGCAGTGCTTGAGAAATGCGGCGCGTCAATCGTGAGCCAGACACCGACGCTGGTGCCCGCAGATCGCGTGCTCTATGCGCTGCGCGACCGCACCGGGACGGTCGAAAATCCGGGGCTGATCTGCGCGTCGATTTTGAGCAAGAAGCTGGCGGCGGGGCTGGACGCGTTGGTGCTGGACGTGAAGACCGGCTCAGGCGCTTTTCTGCGCAAACTGGAAGACTGCGAGTTTCTGGCGGCGCTGATGGTGGCCACGGCCGAGGCCGCGGGGACGCGCACGGTGGCGCTCCTGACGGACATGAGCCAGCCGTTGGGGCGCGCGGCCGGTAATTGGATCGAGCTGGTCGAGTCGGTCGGGTTGCTGCGCGGGCAGCGGCCTGCGTGGAGTGAAGATTTGCGCGAGCTGTCTTTAATTCTGGCCGGATGGATGATTCATCTCGGTGGGCAAGCGGAGTCGCCGGAGGTCGGCTACAAGCGCGCCGAAGCGGCGCTGATGGATGGCTCTGCGCTGCGCATCTTTTTCGCAATGATCGAGGCGCAGGACGGCGACGCAAGCGTCTTCGACGATCCCGCGGCGTTCCACAAGCCCGGCGCGACCGTGGTAGTGGACGCCTGGGAAAGCGGATTTGTCGCGGAGATGGACACAACCGCGCTGGGCTGGGCGGTGCAGCGCACCGGCGCGGGGCGCGAGAAGGCTGGCGAGCCGGTCGATCCGCACGCAGGTATCGAGTTCTATGCTCGGCGCGGCGCGCGCGTGGAGCGCGGACAACCGCTGGCGACGATCTACGCGACCAGGCCGGAGAGGCTGGCCGAGCCGGTTGCGATTCTCAAACAGGCTATTCGCTTCTCCGAGAGTCCGCCCCAAGCAGTGGTTCCGCTGGTGAGCCGCGTTTTTACGCGCGACACGGCGGAAAAGTATCTGAAAGACAGTGGCCAGTGATCAGTGGTCGGAGGTGAGGCATCTCGAAAATATTCGTTTCTATCTTGTTTCCCGTGCTCGTAGGTGTTTGCATTGGACGGGCTCAATACGCTGCACGATTTCAGGAGCAATCTGCGTCGGTCACAAACGGTGGCGTGGATCCCGAACAGGCCATCTCTGTTTTTCGCGAAATCGAATCTAAGATCCGTCAGACCTCTCAGGTACCATTGGTTCTTCCGCTGTATTTGCCGTACTTTGACAAGGCCAACCCAATATACGCCGTGCTCCGCTCGGCAAATCGCTCATCTTATGATGTGTTATTGGCGAATGCTATTCCCTGCGAAGGCGCAAACTGGTGTCTCTACGGTTCAGTTCGCGGAGCCGACGCACCGTTTGATCACACATTTAACGACCTTAGCCCTAAGGCGAGATCTGTCAGGTTGCATCACGGTATCACCGCCAGGTTTATAGAATCCGAGTGCGCCACATATTGCACCCAAGCCTACATTGAATGGAGTGAGAAGGGCTTCTACTATTCCATCGGTTTAAAGGCTGGAACGCTGGATCAACTCATCAAAATCGCAAACTCTGCGATTGACGCTGGGAAGTAGCGAAGCAAACAGACTGGCGGGTTCCATGAAAGTGGGCGCATCATCGTTGTGCTGAATCGGTTATCATTTTTCATCCTCTGGTTACACGTTTGGCGATCAGGCCCGCGTGCGAACGCAACTGTTCTTGTCGCTCAGGCTGACCACTGATCACTGTCCACTGACCACTGCTTTCAGGAGGCAACCGCATTGGCTCGATTCACAGGCGTTTTGGGAATTCTGGCGGTGTTACTGGCCGCATGGCTTTTCTCTACTGACCGCAGACACATCCGCTGGCGCACGATCGCCTGGGGGATCGGCCTGCAGGTCTGCTTTGCCTTCCTTGTATTGCAGTTCGGGCTTGGGCAGCAGGTCATGAGCTGGGCCGGCGACGTGGTGACTAAAATGCTCGCCTGCACCTTCGCCGGCACCAAGCTTTTGTTTGGTGAGCTTGGCCTTCCCAATTCCGGCGCGTTCGGCAACATGCTGGGGGCGAATAAGGGCGCCATCTTTGCCTTCCAGGTGCTGCCCACCATCATCTTCATCTCCGCATTCTTCGCGCTGCTCTACCACATCGGCGTGATGCAGATCGTCATCCGCGCCATGGCGTGGGTGATGCTCAAGACCATGCGCATCTCCGGCGCTGAAAGCATGAACGTGGCGGCGAGCATCTTCATGGGGCAGACCGAGGCGCCGCTCACCATACGCCCGTTTCTCTCGAAGGCCACGCGCAGCGAGCTGATGACCATCATGACCAGCGGCATGGCGCACGTTTCCGGCGGCATCATGGCCATGTACATTTCGCAGGGCGTGGAGGCGCGGCATCTGCTCTCGGCCGTCATCATGACCTCGCCGGGAACCATTCTGATGGCCAAGATGCTGGTTCCCGAAACCTATGTGCCGGCCACCGAGGGAAAAGTGGTGATTCCCAAGAACGAGTTGCACTCCGACGAAAACTTTATCGGCGCCATCGCGCGCGGCACCATCGACGGTGGCAAGCTGGCCATGAACGTGGCTATCATGCTGGTCAGTTTCCTCGCCCTGGTCGCGCTGCTCGACAGTTTGCTGGGCTGGACGCACTCGCTCGCCTATATGCACTGGGTTCCCGGCTCGCTCGGCCAGATTCTCGGCTTCGCCTTCGCGCCTGTGGCATGGTTGATCGGCGTTCCCTGGCACGACTGCATGGCCATCGGCAACCTGCTGGGCACGCGCATGGCGCTCAACGAGGTGATCGCGTATATCGGGCTGGGCGCGCAAAAGGCCGCGCTGGCGCCGCGCTCCTTCACCATTGCCACCTTCGCGCTGTGCGGCTTTGCCAACCTCGGTTCGATCGGGATGCAGATCGGCGGCATCGGCGCGCTGGTTCCCGAGCGCCGCAACGACCTGGCGCGGCTTGGCGTGCGTGCCATGCTCGCAGGAACGATGGCCAACTTGATTTCTGCGTCGATTGCGGGGATCTTTCTGGGGTGACGTCTATAGCAAAACCAGAGATGCTGTAACCCGAAGCCGCTGCACTTAAGTCGCCGCGACCCCAAAGAGCGGCGACCTTCAAAAAAAGCTGAATAGGGCACACGTCCTCTGGTTTTGCCGTAGTGTGCGGTTCACGCCACTACAACTAGCCCGGATACGCTCCCGTGATGTACCCCTCCAGCGCCTGGATGGTGTGCTCCTGGCCGGAGATCACCCACTTCACCATGTCTCCGATGGAAACGATGCCTATCACTTTGTCGCCTTCCAGCACGGGCAGATGGCGGAAGTGGCGATTCGTCATCAAGTTCATGCAGTCGTCCACAGTGTGCCGCGGGGTGACGGAAACGACCGGGCTGGTCATGATTTCGCGCACTTTGGTACTGATCGAGTTGTGGCCCAACAGGATGCACTTGCGCGCGTAGTCGCGCTCCGACACGATGCCCACCAGCTTCGGCCCTGACATGACCATTAAAGCGCCGACATCGTACTCGGCCATCAGTGTCAGGGCCTCGCGGACCGTCTGCTCCGGGGAAATAGGCAGGATCTTGTTGAACTTCTTTTGCTTGAGCACCTGGTCGATGGTGTCGGTAGTTTTCATCGCGCCCTCCTCCAGCCTTGGGCGGTGGCGCAATCGGGGTGCTCGCTCCGCCCTTTACGGCCTATATCGCTGTGGAAAAGCAGTATACCGCGGCTCGCACACCGCTGTCGCACGAATCCTTCCACATCCTGCGATGGAACAAAAGATCGCGTATTCATGTTCCGGCCCGTTCCTGTAAGTCAGGCGGGCGCACCTTGAGGGTGCGCAGGCGGCGGATGCGGTAGACGACGGTCAGGAAGGTGACCGTGCCACAGGTGAGGAAGCTGGCTCCCAGCCCGACGATAAGGGAATTGTCATGCTGGTAGACGCCATGGATCACGCCGAGAATTTGCAGCAAGCAAAAGCCGCCGAAGGTGACCAGTGAGATGCCTTCGTCGGTCTTCTTGCGCCAGACGGCGATGGCCTGGGGCACAAAAAGCAAAGCGTTGCCCAGGAGGCCGAGCCCAAATGCAACCGCGACAATTTCCTTCATTCCCATCGTCTCCTGCATCGGCGGTGTTCCTCTCCCGACGACCCGTCCGAGGCGTCCTGATTCGCTCCTGAATAGAGATTTGCGCTGAGATTAGTTTTCCGGCCGGCGCGAGCGGCCAAGCAGGCGCGCGCCCAGAGCGCCGCCTCCGACCGCAAAAAGAAGCAGCGTAGCCATCAGAAAGGCAATGGCGCAAAGAACCCACCCGGCGCGTCCTTCCGGGGAAAGCATCCAGGATTTGGCAAGGGCGATTGTCTGCGCATCGACTCCCATGGATGTCCATTGCTGGCTCATCTGCTGGTTCACCAGGTTCTGCCAGAAATTGTCGAAGACATTGCCCTGGTGCAGCCAGTAGCGCATAGCATAAAGCGAGATGCCAGTCATGGCCGCGGCTGTCCATCCGCCCACCACTCCGGTCACAAGGCCGATGCGGGCGCCCGCCCCAATCGTGATCCACGCTGGCCGCTGGCTGCGCATGTAGAGCGCCACCACCCACACACTGGATGCGGCCATCAACAACAGGGCGAAGATTCCCACCGGAGAGAGGAGCGAGCAGACCAGTCCGGCCGGGATGGCCAGCAGGAGGGCCGGCCGCAAAGCCTGTTTCCAGTCGACGCTGCCCGCATCCCGCACGGCCTCGCCCCACCGTTCGGGCTGGCCCGATCCGGCGGAGTCATCCGCTGTGTAGACGAACTGGGGCAGACCGCAGAACGGGCAATAGCAATCCGCGGTCTCGACAGTCTGGTGGCAACGGCTGCAGGTCAACTCCATACACTTAAGAGCCTATAGCATTTAGCCGGGGAGGGGGATTGGGTGCTGTCTCAGTTTGGTTGCAATCGTCTCTCAAGGGCTACACCCGAACCAGAGTAGATGTACCCCGAAAGCACGTCAGTTGAGTGGCTTTTTACTCAAGAAAAAGCCACATTGAAGACTCTTCGTTCGGGCACGTGAATTATGGTTCTGCTCTAGCGTCTGGAGGCCAGCTTTGACTCCACGATGGCCTGGGCCGCGGCGACCGCCTCTTCCAGCGTCATGTGGGTCGAATCCAGAATCACGGAGTCGGGCGCAGGTTTCAGCGGCGAATCGGCGCGGTTGCGGTCCCGTTCGTCGCGAGCGCGCAGGTCGCGGACGATCTCTTCTGGCGGCGGAGTGGACGAGACGCCCTGCTGCCCGAGCTGCTCGTAGCGGCGCTGCCCGCGCACTTCAGGGGCAGCGTCGAGGAAGATCTTAACCTCGGCATTGGGAAAGACCACGGTGCCGATGTCGCGGCCTTCCATGACCACCCCACCCTGAGCGCCGAGTTGCTGCTGCAAGCGGACCATCCAGGCGCGAATGGTGGGAAAGACGCTCACGCGCGAAGCAGCATCGGTGACGATCGGGTTCCGGATCTGGCCTGTTACGTCCTCGTCGTCGAGCAGAACGCGGTTTTCGTCCTCGCCGGCGTCGAGGCGGATGGACGTTTCGGCGGCTAGCTCTTCCAGTCCCTTGCTCTCATCCAAAGGCAGACCGGCCCGGAGGGCCTTGAGGGCGAAGGCGCGGTACATGGCGCCGGTTTCAAGATTGAGCAGACCGAAATGCAGGGCCAGGCGGCGGGCGATGGTGCTTTTGCCCGCGCCCGCGGGACCATCGATGGCGACGATGATTCTGCGGGCCGGCTCTGGAGAAGTTATGCGGCTTTCTTCCGCGCTCATCCGCGTTTCTTCGTTCTCTGTCTTGAAGAAGCGGTGAAGCCGTACCGCGCTCTGTTGCCCGCCTTGGCGGCGGCTGCCAAAGCCGGCTTGCGGCTGCCGCGTGCGGCACGTACATCCGGGCGCGGGTCTTTTCTGGAAAGGCTGGGCCGGGAGGTACTGGCGCGTCTTGACGCAGGCTTCGCCGCGGCTTTCCCGGCGGTGGCGTGGCTCTTGCGCAGACTCCTCGCCGCTTTAGGCTTCGTGTTTCGCAAGCTCGAAGCACCGTTTGCCGGACGTGCTGTATGAGCATGGCCGTTTCCATTGAAGCGGCCTCCGCTGCCGGAAGCTTTCGCGGCGTGTGTGCCGTTGTGCGATCCGTTGGCGCTCTTCGCCCCGCTGTGCGCCCATCGCGCTGGCGGCGCGTGCCGGGAACTGCCGATCGAGTGCGCTCCGGCTGACCGTGCTGATGTGGCGCGCCCGTCGCGGCCCGTAGGCCGGGCCACGCGGCTGCTCGCGGAGCTCTGCGACGGCTTGCGGTCACGGGAACGAGCGGGCTGACGGCTGAAATAGGGCTGCGCCGCAGGCACCTTTTCGCTGGCTGGCGCAGGGCGCTCGGCTGAGATAGGGAGCGCTGGCTCCGCCGCGGCAGACACCGTTTTCAGCACTCCGGCTGGAGTTGGCGCGGGTGCGACAGTCGATGCAGGCTTCGCCGGCTCACGCTCCTCATCCTCATGCTCGTACGAACGCAGGAAGTAGGTTGAAGCAGGCATGGCCGAGCTGGCATAGGCCGTGGGAGGCGCAGTGAATTCCGGCAGCGTGCCGGCTACGTAAAAGTGCGGAGCGTGGCCCAAGGAGATGGTATGCACCTGGCGAGTGGCCAACAGTCCGCGAAGTACTTCGCGCACCTTGCTGCGTGCGGTCAGCGGGGCCAGGAACAGCTCCACCTCTTCCATGCTGGCGGCAATCACAGCTTGCAGGTAGATGGAAGCGAGCACCGAGATCGCCGTGACTTGCGAGGTTGACGCGCCTTCAGCAATCGCTTTCTGAAAACGCAGCCGCAGCAATTGCCATTGGGCAGGCTTGCCGGGAGCGGAGACGACGGGAATGATGCGCAGCTGCTGCCAGAGTTCGGTGATAGCGCGCAGAACAGCGGATTCCGACACCTCGCGCCCGAGCGCATGCTTTAACTGCGGGATGGTGGCGTCGCCAGCTTCAAGGAGTTTATAGGCCTGAATGGCCAGTTGAGATACTTGGCGCGATCCGGTCAATTGCGGGCTTCGCCGCCAGTCGCGATCGCCGCGCAGAGCGTAGACGTAGGGCAATACCCACGCCGCCACAACGAAGTCGGGCTGCTCGCCGGGCTGTCCCAGCAGGTTCAGCCGCACTGCGACACCATCCGTCTCCAGGCGAATGAGCAAGTCTTCGGCCAGGGCCACGGTCTTGGCGGCAGGGGTCTGATTTCGCTCACCGCCTACGGCTTCGACAAAGGATGGCGCGATGAAGGAGGAGGACTGCCGCTTCGGCAGGAAAAGACACAATCCCGTCTCCTCCAGCCACGTCCGGGCGTCCTCTAATGTGGTCGCCCCAATTCCGTTCTGGCGCATCCTTTCGGAGCGCGATGCTTCCAATTGTTCCGCTGTCAAAGAAAAAACCTCGCTTCCAGGTTGGGAATCAAACCCTGCAACACGCCGCTCCTGAGAGCGGGGCGGCCACCTCCATCTCTCCTAGATACGTTGGAAGGCCCGCTGGATCTCTTTCCACGAATACAGCAAAGCTATTGGACGTCCATGCGGGCAACTCGTTGGGTGGCGGGTCTTTGCAAGTTCTAACAATAACCATTCTATACGCTTTTCATCTAAAGCGGTATTCACTTTGATGGCCGAATGGCAGGCAATGGAGGCAGCTATGCGTGTGCGGAGGCGGCTAAG
>Ga0326727_10007212_pt1 | contig 29646 bp, 31 predicted proteins | sample MB2enrmetagenome_FD_207643 | JGI IMG/M metagenome (GOLD analysis project Ga0326727, IMG submission 207643) | Lab enriched peat soil microbial communities from McLean, Ithaca, NY, United States - MB29MY | ecosystem: Environmental > Terrestrial > Soil > Wetlands > Peat | place: USA: New York... | reverse complement strand
CCAGTTCCCCTTCAACTTTATCCTGACCTCCCTCCTCCCACAGCACCTCTTCATTGACATCCTGCCTCCCGGCCTGCAGTGGGGATTTGGCATTGCCCTCGCGGATACCATGATCCTTTCAGCAATCAACGTACTCCTGTTCATCCTGACCTTGTTTGTAGTACCCCTGCTCGTGCTCGAGAGGAAGAACCTGAAAGAGGCGGTGTTGGGATCATGGACCCTGATGAAGAAGATCTGGGATGAAGTGGCAGCCTGCGTTCTCGACCTTGGAATGGTAGTATTCGCTGCCTTGCTCATGTTCCTGCTCTTCCGGTTTTCCGGGGTTGATCGTGTGTGGTGGGATGCCGGCCAGATGTACACTTCGTACACGCCCCCCGGTGTTGAGTGGATCGCTCTCGGCCTCCTGTATGTACTTGCCCTGTCCGGCCTTGTGCTGGTCGTGGCAACGGTCGGGGGGATTGCAACACTGGACCTCTACACATCTGCAAAGACCCGGGAGAGTGCGGCATGACATTCCTCTCAACGGTTTCAGACTACTGGCTCGGCCTGTGCCGGAAACCACCGGCAGTACATGTACTGCAGACGGGTATCGGTATCCCGCCGGAATCCGCCCATGAGGGACTCCCGGATGGCGGGGGCGGGGGATCGGGAACGATCCGTCGGGGGATCGGAGCAGCCCTCGTGGGGATGAGGACACTGAACCGGAACCGCCAGCTCCTCTGGTTTACGCTCCTTGCCGGGCTTGTGCTGGCGGGAAACACCCTTGGCCAGGCGGCACTCTACGCCATCGACTGGACCTGGACCAGGCAACCCCTGAACTTTTTCATCGAGTTTGCAACACTGTTCTCTCTGGTGTTCTTACTGGCGGGCCTTGTCCTGAGCATCAAGTCAAAGAAAGAAGGTTCTGCCTCGTTCTTTGAGGGGCTTGCAGGAGCAAAAAAATACAAAAAAGCACTCTTCCTGTGGTCTTTTGTTCTGGCACTCGCAGGCATACTGCTCGACATTGTTTTCTTTTATGTACCCCTCTGGTTCCCGCATGAGCTCGGGTTCCTCTATGGCTTCTGGCATTTGGAGCCATTCCTTACCACCTGGTTCCTCCAGTTCCCCTTCAACCTGACGCTCTATCCGATGAAAACTATTGGCGATCCTGTGGTCGGGCTGGCATGGATATATCCCTATGGGTTCATGGAGGCCCTAACCTTTTCGGCGATCAACCTGCTCCTGTTCATCCTGACCCCGTTTGTCGTGCCCTCTATCGTTCTCGAACAAAAGACCCTCGGGAAGGCAGTCGTGGGATCGTTTGCCATGATGAAAAAGATCTGGGCTGAGGTAGTTTCCTGTGCAGTCTTCCTTGGAGTTGTCGCATTCGGCGTGTTCCTTACGTATTATCTCGTCCAGGCGGCCCACGGGATGGTCACACCACGCATGTTTGTCTACTCGCGTCCCTCTGATATGTGGTTTGCTTTTGGTGTTCTCTATGATCTCGCACTGTGGAGCGTTGCGTTTGTGGTGGCAACAGTCGGAGGAATCGCAGCGCTGGATCTTTACCTCTCTGCAAAGGGCAGGAAGATCACCGTCTCCGCCGGAACGGAACCACCCGCATAATTTTTAAAATTTTTTTAATTTGTAGTGTCGACGATACTGAGTTTTCACTTAAGAATCGCCACTCCTTTTTCAACATCCTCCATCGCGTTCCCCGATTAATCCCCAGCCTTTCCGCATCACAATAACCGATCTTTCCTTTTTACTCAGCGAGTCCTCCGGGCTTAGAGTCCAGAGGGGGGATTCCCCCCCTCTCCACATGCGGTGCAATGTGGCCCTGTCATCTGATTCAGGGATATAACAGCATGAATGGACTTGATAAAATCAGATTCTTATTCATCCTCATCGGATTCCAAATAGTTCCCATGCACATACCGATCATAATCTTCCCATTTAATTCTGGGTTCTCTCTCATTCTGGTCTAATGTGTAGGAATCCCGCTTATTTCGTTTATATGCAGTTTCCAGTGTTTCATCGGTTGACAGCATGATGACTAAATGAGATATTGTCCCATGAATTTTTACATGCTGGAGTTTGTTCTTGCTCAATAAACTGAATACCGCGGAAATTTCTTCAATCTTATTATCCAGTAACAGTGTTCTCAGCTCACCAAACGAAATTGCCTTGGCTCCATAATCGGGGGACTTCCAAAAGCGTTCTTTTTTTGTCCTTAAATAAAAAAAAGGTTCACATCGGAAATCCCGGGTAAATCCGGGAGGTAAAGAATTGGACCCCTCATCATTATTGGGAAATACAACTAAAACACCGGGGGTCAGTATATTTTTGTCCGCCGTCTTTAAATTGAGCGTGATATCCCCGTAGTCATCGGTTTTTAAAATATATTTTCTGGTTCTTGTTTCGGATAGTACCGGAATGGTTAATTGTGCGTTTGAAAACCATCCTTTTGACCAGCTTAACGGTTTGTCTATGTTGAAAAGAGATGAAACCGCAATATCACATGCTTCGCCACTATCAGGATTGTAGAGTGTCAGATTTAATTTGTTTCCCTCAAAAGAATACTTTTTAATCTGAATATCCGGTTGTCGTTCCGAGAGAAAAAGATCGGTCTGTTTTTTCAGAAATTTGAGTTGTTTATCTGAGTTCCTGATATTTTTGTACAGGATGTACGCTAGTGCTATGATCCCTCCAGCCACTCCAATGTTTACAATGGTCGTGATTGGATCCATGCAATGGGAATGTCTTTTCTCTTATCATCATTCTTTCGGATCTGATTCGTTCATCCGGAGCGGTGCATTGTGCCTCAAAAGGACACGTGCCGCTCAACACCACAAGGCGGGTACCCCCCGTGCCGGTCCCGGGCGGTTAATGCGGTTACCGTCGGAAGTCCACAGGAAACGGTGGCCTGCTTTGTGGAACAATGGGGGTACCCCCTCCGTTTTCCTGAAGGGTGGGGGGGTGCTGCCTCCGGAAAAATAAATGGGGAGGGGGATCCCTCCTCCGGCCCCTTACCGCTGTGCAGGTCTTTGCCTGATCTTATCAGCAGCGCAGGTTATTTGTGGCGACCGGATCCCGTGGAGTCACGAGGGTTCTTGTCCCCGCGACGGACTTCCATCTTCATGGTGCCGTCGGTCTGCATGATCCGGACCATCTCAGGCTCTGCGGGTTCGGCCGTGACCTCCGGTCTGGCCGCGCTCTTCGGGCGGATCACCATATGGGGCTCCTCGGGTGCGGCTGTGGTCTTCTCCGGCGCCGTTTTCAGGGTTCCCTGCACGGTTGGTTCCCGTGCCTGCGGCTGCCGGTTTTGCTCCCCGCCCTGCTGGGCACGCCCCATGGCGATGGCCTTGAGATCGAGTATCTCCGCCATCAGTCCCTTGACGAGCGCTTCCATCTCTTCGGTCTTCTTTTCCAGTGCTGCAATCCGGTCATCCGGCCTGCTGGTTTCTGAAATCTCCATACACGTAATCAGTCTCTTCTGATGAAAGTCTTTGTTCCCCAGAGGTTTGATCTCTGCATCTGACCTCTCATATAACTCACTACAGATGATCCCTGACATGTTAAAGGGAGGAGTAGGCCACAGGCGCGGGACGGATGGCTGGGATGACCGGGGGCCTGTCACAAGGATTTCCTGACAGGACACGGGATGCGAAGGAGTGAGAGCACACCCTCTCATTTAGAGAATCGTAATAAGGAACCGGCCTCCCTCATCGGAATCATAAAACGAAAGGTTAAGGTAAGACACAAAAGAGATCAATGAACTGAAACATCTGGTTCGATATCTCAAAAATACTGTACGATATCGGGGAAACACTCCACGTGCTGAATGTGGGCAACCGTGCGCATACGCCGGATTTTTCAATTTGAGTGATTTCATGGTGAACAATGAAGAAACAAGCAGGAACAATCTTTTCCTCATGGATAATACCGCAAACCCGGCATCGCTCGGGCTCTGCGCATTTGGGACAACTACCATTCTCCTGAGCCTCTGGAATGCCGGGATAATCGGTCTTTCCAGTCCGATTCTTGCAATGGCAATTTTTTATGGCGGAATAGCCCAGATCATTGCCGGACTCATGGAATGGAAGAAGAACAATAATTTCGGGTTTTTGACCTTCGTTAGTTTCGGGTTCTTCTGGATCACCTTTGCCGGAATCCTGATGCTTCCGGTTCTTGACCTTGCTACAGCGCCCACACCCGTCGACCTTGCCGCGTTCCTCGCGGTCTGGGGGATCATCGCGCTCGGTCTCTTGATCTGTTCCCTGAAGATGCACCGCAGCCTTCAGGTAACCGTCCTTGCGGTCTTCCTTTTGATTGTACTTCTTGTTGCAGCGGAGCTGACGGGAAGCGGCCTCATCAAACTGTCAGGCGGAGTGATGGGGATTATTGCCGGCGGCCTTGCGCTCTATATCGGGATAGGTCAGGTTATTAATGAAGTCCACAACCGGAAAATATTTCCGGTCTGATCTTTTTTCCTTAAACGGGCGTTTTTGTTTTCCTGCACACCTGCTGTAACGTGCCGGCCGACATTTCCCGGTATCCCTGTCTTTGCGGGGATCCCCTCAGGATCTTGTTGGTGGGGTATTTTCAAGAAATGCGTTAAGGAGGGGAAGAACGGTCCCCTGTTATGGTGCACAAGCGGATTACGGATACCTGTCTGTGGCCCGGAGAGCAAAATAACACCTCTTTTCCCGGACCGAACGGTACGTGCCGGATATTTCCGGCTCACAAAAACGTAAACGTCTCCGGCACGAGCGTCTGGAGGTCGACCATCACGGCCTGCCCCGGTGTCGGGTTCACGTTCATCTGCTTCTGGAACACGGTCTGGGACTGCCAGGTGCCCGCGTTGATGCCGAGCACCCCGCGATAGGTGGTCAGCCCCGCGATGTGCACGTGCCCCGTGTGCAGGATTTCCGGCAGCGGGTCGATGATGAGGCGGTCGGACTTTCCCGCGGCAATCGGGGTGCGCCTCCCGTACGCGGGTGCGAGGTGCCGCCGCTGCAGGATCTCCTCCATCATGCGCCCGCTCTGCTCGTAGGAGGCCCCCGGGATGAGCCCGATCATGTCATCGATCGACCTGCCGTGGTACATCAGGACCCGCACCCCCTGCAGGTTCACGAGCGCCGGGTTCTCGACAAGCATGCAGTTCTCCGGGAACTTTTTCGTGAACTGCGACGGGATCACCGGCTGGGGCTCGGCACCCCGCACCACATCGTGGTTGCCTGGCGCGACGATGATCTTGATCCGGTGCGGGATCGCGCTGATCATCTCGCCGAACGCGTCGTACTGCTCGTAGATATTCTTGATGGTCAGTTCCTGCTCCTGGCCCGGGAAGACCCCGATTCCGTCCACGAGGTCGCCGGCGATCAGGAGGTAGGAGGCCCCGGAATCCCCGATCCAGTCGACAAACCGGTTCCAGGCGTCCGTGAGGAAGGTATTGCTCCCCACGTGGACGTCGGAGATGAAGACCGCTTTTCCCGGCTGTTCGCTCATAAACGGCTTATTGTCGATCCTGATATCGGGGCGGAATATCTGCTCGGCAAAGAAGAGCTTCCTGTCATTCGAGAGCTTGCCCTTGACGCCGATCACCTCATCCGGGATCAGGCGCTCGGCATCGGCAAAGACCGGCCGGTCCTTCCGGAAGAGTACCGTGAGGTTTGCCGTGGTATCCTCCAGTTCGGCGATACGGTGGCCGTTTGTCGTCGTCTTGACATCGGCGACCATCCCGATCACGGTGCACTCCTCCTGCCGGTACCGTGGCGAACGGGTGAGCCCTTCGATCGGCATCGCCCCGCACCGTGCCCGGATCATCCCGCCGAGACGGCTGTACCGGTCCCGGAAATACTGGAGGTAGTCGGCAGTGCCGTTGATGCTTCCCGATGTGCCGGGGCCCCCCGAGACGATCTCGACCGTCGGGTCAGTTAAAAAACGCATCCCGTCCCGGGTGGCGTTCATGCCCGGGATGTGCCTGGCCGATACCACCACGGCATCCCCCGGGACGGCGGCGATGATGCGGTCGATCAGGTCCGGGTTGTCCTGCTCCTGGATGTAGCGCACGACATCGGGGTGCACCTGGAGCCGGGTATCAAGGAACCGGAGGGTGATCTGCTGCGCATCGAGCATATTGATAGTATATTGCAGCACCGGCAAAATAATCATATCACCCGTGCACGTATTCTCCCGATACCCGTCGCGGGGAATCCTTGATATCATCGTCCGTCAAACCCTGTTCACTTTACGGGCGTTCCTCCACCCCCTGATACCATGCTTGATACCCTCCAGATGTTTGTCCTGGCATTTGCCCTCGGCCTGACCGGCGCCCTTGCGCCGGGCCCCACGCTGGTTGCCACCATCAACGCATCGATCCCCGGTGGCTGGACCATGGGCCCGAAGGTGACGCTCGGCCACATGCTCTCAGAACTTGTCATCGTCCTTTTGATCGTGGCCGGCCTTGCAGCCGTCGCGCTCCGGTACACCACCGCGGTTGCGGTTATCGGGGGCGTGGCACTTGTGATCTTCGGCAGCCTCACGATCACCGGGAGCCGGGGGGCCTCGCTTGCAGGGAGTGGCGGCGGGCAGGCAACCGTTGCAGCAAACCCGTACTTTGCCGGTTTTTTCACGAGCGTCGCCAACCCCTACTTCTGGATCTGGTGGCTCACGGTCGGGAGCGCGATGGTGATTGCCGGCCTTGCCGGTGGGCTCTTCCTTGCCTGCGTTTTCATGGCCGGGCACTGGTGTGCGGATCTCGGGTGGTTTACCCTCGTTTCGACGGGCATTTCGCGGGGAAAGACCATCCTCTCCGATACCACGTACCAGCGGATCATGATCGCGTGCGGCATCTTTCTGGTCATCTTCGGGGTCTATTACCTTGTGCGGGTCGTTTTTCCTACGGGATAGGCGATGCCCGGGAAGGGGTGCGCTATATTAACAAAAAACGCCAATAAAGAGCGCTAAGCAATGGCAGACAAAGAAGAGTCGCGGGATATCCGCACGATGATCCAGGTGTTCCGGACAAGCGAACACTGGGCGGTCTCTCTTGCCCGCGACATCCTCTGGGTGGCGGTTGTGGTCGGGTGCATCGCGCTTGCCCTCTACCTGATCTGCGGGACGTGGCCGGCGGTTGTCACCGTCGAATCGGGGAGCATGGAGCCCCACATGAACATCGGCGACCTCGTCGTGGTGGTGCAGCAGGACCGGTTCGGCCCCGTCCAGACGTGGGAGGAGGCACAGGCAACCGGGTACAAGAAGTTCGGCGATTACGGGGACGTGATCATCTACCGCCCCAACGGCCAGACCGACTTCTGGGCCCAGATCGGCCTGCTCCCGCTCTCCAGCCAGCACCCGATCATCCACCGGGCCATGACCTGGGTGGATGCCGGGCAACCGGAACCGTCGTATCTGAACCCGTACCGCGGGCAGGAGACCCCCACCGAATATATTCCTCTTGTGACGAGCAACGCGACCGCGTTCGGGTACTACCTCCTGTACCCTGTGAACGCCACGCCCCCGGCAAATGTCAGTGCCGATGCCCAGGGTATGGCATTCAGTACGACAGATGCGAAGTATTTTCTTCCGGAGGAGTACGTGGTCCCCAACCAGGGCTACGTGCGGTATTCCGATCCGACCACCCACGGCGGCTACATCACCAAGGGGGACAACAACCCGGTGAGTGATGAAGGGTACCTCACGGTCGGCAATATCCAGACGATCGAGCCGGTGGAAAAAGAATGGGTGGTAGGAAAAGCCCTCTTTACTGTCCCGTATGTCGGCCTGCTCCCGCTCCATATCTGGGAAGTGATCATCGTTGTTATCGTGCTGATGGTTGCCTGGGACTGGTACGCGAAACGAAAGGAAGCAGCCACCGGCAAAAAGGCCGGGAAAGCAAAAAATGTAAAAAAGAGCTCCCGGCAGAAGAAATAAGACGATACCCGTCTGGTCGTGACGATAATGACAACCGCACTTACCACCCTCCTGCGCGACGTGCAGGCCGACCACCGGCTCACCCCTGACGAAGGTGAGTTCCTCATGAAGACGACCGGCCGCGACGTCTTCCGCGTGACGGCGGCTGCCGATGAGGTACGTGAAAAGAAGATCGGCGACATCGTCACCTACGTCAGAAACCAGAACCTGCACGTGACCAATATCTGCAAGAACCTCTGCGGGTTCTGCGGCTTTGGCAAAAAGGTGACCGACCCCGGGGCCTACTGCCTTGAGCTGGACGCGATCCGGGCCGGCGTACGGCAGGCGCAGGAACGCCGTGTCACCGAGATCTGTTTTCTCTCCGGGGTCAACCCCGCATTTGACCTTGACAGCTACACGGATCTTATCACCGCGGTGCACGAGATCGCCCCGGAGATCCATGTCCACGCCTTCAGCCCGGATGAGGTGGCCCATGCGGCAAAGAGAAGCAAACTGACGACCGCTGATGTGCTTGCCGCTCTCAGGGACGCGGGCCTGGGCTCTCTCCAGGGAACTGCAGCAGAGATCCTGATCGAGTCCGTGCGCAACGTGATCTGCCCAAGGAAAGTCTCCGGTGCCGAATGGGCGCGGATCATCAGAGAGGCGCACGCGATGGGGATCCGCACCTCAGCCACCATCATGTACGGCTCGTACGAGTCCGCCCGCGACCAAGTGGACCACATGGACATCATCCGGCAGATCCAGGACGAGACCCACGGGTTTACCGAGTTCATCCCGATGTCTTATATCCACACCAACACCCCGCTCTTCACCCAGGGGATTGCCCGGGCCGGGGCAACCGGCCGGGAGGACCTCCTTATGATCGCCGTCTCCCGCCTCTTCCTGGACAATTTCAACAACGTGCAGGTCTCGTGGGGCAAACTCGGGCTCAAGATGACTCAGCTCGCGCTCCTCTGCGGGGGAAACGACCTTGCCGGCACCATGTTTACCGACGAGGTCTCTGTGGATGCGGGGGCAGGCGATGCCAGTTACCTTGACCCGGCGATCATGGAGCGGATGACCGCCGACCTCGGCAGGACCCTCCGGGAGAGGACGACGCTGTACGACCTTGTGTGAGCCACGGGAACGTCGGGCCCCGGTGTTAAAAACGATATTTGGTCTGTTTTTGTGAATCAGGCCGCGGTCAGAGCCGTTCCAGTGCCAGTTTTCCGGTCATGCCGTTCGTGATCCCGCGTCCCATCGCCCCCCGGTTTGCCTCCTTGACGATGCCAGTGAGAATATCATCTATAGTCACGATTGACGGCCCGGTTGCAGGGCGGACTTTTGCTGCGGGGTAACTGAACGAGTCCAGTGCCGCCACATCGAAGGCTCCGCACCCGACCAGCCCGACATCAGTGATAACGGCCACAAGGTTTGCCGGTCCCAGCGGGATGACGTACCCGTCGGCAACCTTGTGCGACAGCTGAACGGTGACCTTTTCCATAACACTCCTGAATGGACATTGGTGCCATGGTGTTATAAGTACTGCGGGACAGGCAATCCGATAGGTTTACGTTAAGTATGACACAGTGTGACACACAAAGACCAAAGGTGACGGCATGGACAGGGATCTCGTTACCCTCCTCTCCGGTGCAGCGGCCGGGGACCGGATCAGCGAAAAGGACGCGCTGCGCCTGTTTACGACACGTAACCGTGATGTCTGGAAGATCGCCACCGCCGCCGATGAAAAGCGGGAAAACACCGTTGGCGACGCGGTCACCTATGTCCGCAACCAGAATATCAACGTGACCAACATCTGTATCAATGCCTGCGGCTTCTGCGGTTTCTCGAAGAAGCCGGGCGACGAGGGGTGCTATTTCCACAGCGAGCCGGTCATACGGGAGAAGGCCGCCCTTGCAAAGTCACGGGGGGTATCCGAGATCTGTACCGTAAGTGGCCTGCACCCGGCCTTTACCGCCCAATCCTACATCGATGTCTACCGCTGGATCAGCGCGGCGGCGCCGGGGGTGCACCTGCACGCGAGCAACCCCATGGAAGTCGCGTACGCTGCCAAAAGGAGCGGGATCACAACAATAGAAGTGCTCACCGCGATGAAAGGGGCAGGGCTTGCATCGATGTGCGGGACAGCAGCCGAGATCCTCGTCGACCCGGTCCGCACACAGATCTGCCCCCAGAAGATCCCGACCGCGGAATGGGTGCGCATCATCAGGGAAGCGCACCAGCTCGGCATCCCCACGACAGCAACCATAATGTACGGCCATTGCGAGAGTGACGCTGACCGGGTGAAGCATCTCGCCATCCTCCGGGAAATCCAGGATGAGACCCGCGGGTTTACGGAGTTCGTCCCGCTCTCGTTCATCCACATGAATACCCCGATCTTCCGGAGCGGGCAGGCCCGGGCGGGGGCGACCGGCCGCGAGGATATCCTGATGGTCGCCGTCGCCCGGCTCTTTTTAGACAATTTCCGGAACATCCAGGTCTCGTGGGTCAAGGAAGGGATCAAAATGGCGCAGCTGGGCCTGCTCGCCGGGGCAAACGACCTCGGCGGCACCATGTTCGAGGAGAGCATCTCCAAGGGTGCCGGGGCGACCAACACGGACTACCTCGACCCAAAAGAGATGCAGCGGGTGGCAGAAGACCTCGGTCGGACGCTGTGCCGGCGCACGACCCTCTACAAGCGGGCATAACCAAACCTCTTTTCACAAAGGCCGGATTTATCATAGTATTTTATCCCTCCCGGTTCAACGGTGGGATCGGTACTATGCGAAAGAAAGACCGGGAGATCACGGACAGGAAGGCGATGGAAGCGATCATCAGCGGCGCGGAGGTATGCAGGATCGCCCTTTGCGACGGGAACGAACCGTACGTTGTGCCGGTCAGCTTTGCGTACAGAGACAATGCGATCTACTTCCACTCAGCACCGGTAGGAAAGAAGATCGAAATACTCGCAAAAAACCCCCGCTGCTGCGTCGAGGTGGACAGCTCCGGCGGCCCGGCCAGGAGCGATAATCCCTGCCAGTGGGAGATGGGTACAAAAGCGTCATCTCCACCGGGACAGCCTGAATCCTTGAAGATTATAGAGAAAAATGTGCCGCGATGAACTGCATCATCGGGCATTACGCCGGGCCGGAATAACTATTTTATAGAAAAAGAGATTGAGCGGGTCTGTCTCGTGAAGATCCCCATCGATGGGATGACCGGGAAACAGTACGGGTACTAAAAGAAGGTACCCCTTAATCATGGTTGGGCATGAGCAGCCTGACGATCTTGTCCCCGGTTTTTTTTGCATGCGCAAGGGCTTTTGCATCCCCCATAATATCACCGGCGTCCGTTCCCGTGCCGGTGACCGAACCGAGAGATGCAAACTCGTGGGCGCTGAGGAACCCCTCGATGGTTTTTACCGTCCGTTCTGCGCCTTTCGATGCGTTGACAGCGACCGCGATCCCTTTTTTCCCGGAGAGCTTGCGGTCATGATAGAGGGAGTACGTGCGGTCGATGAAATTCTTGAGATGGCCGTTAATATCATAGTAATACGTGGGCGAGCCGATCACGAGCACGTCGCAGTCCAGCACCTTCTGCGCGACGCCCCCCCAGTCGTCCCCCTCTATCACGCACCATTTCTTCTCTTTGCATTTCAGGCAGCCCAGGCACGGGAGGATATGTTTCCCGGCAAGGGAAACGAATTCCGTCTTGATCCCTGCCTCTTTGCACTGCCCGAGGATTACCCTGATGAGCTGTGCGGTATTCCCGTTCTTTCGCATGCTGCCTGACAACCCGAGAACTTTCATAGGATACCCTTTGCGTTCGGAGTTATGATGGTTTTGATCCGGGGAGAAAGACCGAGGCCGGCAAACGCTCCGATAATCTCGTCCTGCGGGTCCCTGCGCCGGTGCATGAGGTGGGACGGGCATTCGCAGTCGCTGCACCCGAACTTCTCCACCCCGGGGCCATCACGGGCAAGAGCTGCCGCGAGCCGGCATTCGAGACGGTCCTGTGTCGGGGCACTCACCGCGTATGCCACAGAAAAACGGGGGTCGGCCAGCAGGTAGTCTATATGCCATTTCGGACTCCTGTCCCGGTGCGCCGCGAGATGGAGGTGGCGTTCGAGCCGCACAAGACCGCCGGGCCCCAGCGCCGACCCGACGTAACAGTGCCAGCCGGCCGCGAACGGGAGGGGGCCGAGCGCCCCGACCCGCACGGTGCAGGCGGGATTTTTTAAAACGAGGCAGTAGATCCCCTTATCCATACCCGCCCTTCATGAGCTGCTGCGCCGCGGCGATGTGCCGTTTCCCGCCGCAGTCCACCGGTTCCCCGTGTCCCGGGTAAAGCCCCTCCACATCGAGCGGTGCGAGCCGGTCAAGGGACGCTGCGAGCGCCTGCCGGCTCCCCCCGGGAAAATCGTAGCGGCCGAACGCCCCGTCACAAAAGACGGTATCGCCGCTGATGAGCACCTTGTCCGCCTCAGACCAGAGGCAGATGCTCCCGGGGGTATGGCCCGGGGTATGGATGACGGTGAGCCCGCCAATAGTGTCACAATCGTTAAGTTTGATATCCGGCACGATACCGGGCGAGCGGGCGCCAAAATGCATCGAGAGGCTCCGTGCGTCATCGATAAGCCCCGCGGCATCCTCCCGGTGGATCGCGACCTTCGCTTTGCACATATGGGCAATCTCCTTGACATGGGCGATATGGTCGAAGTGGCAGTGGGTCAGGACAATGGTGTCTATCCCGTCCCTGTACTGCCGGATGGCCATCGGGAGGATGCCGGCATCCACAAGGACTGTACCGAAAATGTACGAGTTCGCGAATGCTCCCTGTTCGGGAATCCACCTGACCTGCATGCACAATAATAAAGCATACCAACAGATGTTTGTTATGGATGTGCTTGTCCGCAGGTGCTCTTCTTCTGTTCCCGATCACGTCGCAGTAGCGGCTCGGGCGGAGGGCATGGACGCGGGACAGATGGCCCGGAGAATAGGTGCAGGCCGGATCGTGATCCCGGCAAACCCGAAGCGCCACCACGGGCCCTGTGCCATCGGCGAAGGGTGCACGGTCAAGGTGAACGTGAATGTCGGGACCTCCGGCTCACGGTGCGACTTCGCGCTCGAGGAGAAGAAGGTGCAGGCCGCGCTCGATAACGGCGCCGACGCGATCATGGACCTCTCGACCGGCGGGGATCTCGTGGCGATCAGGAAAAAGATGCTTGCCCTCGATACGACGGTGGGCACTGTACCGGTGTACGAAGCGGTGCGCCGTGCGGGAAACGCCGCGGACGTGGATGCCGACCTGCTTTTCAAGGTTATCCGGGAGCACTGCGAACAGGGCGTAGATTTCTTAACCCTCCACTGCGGGGTAAACCGGCAGGCGCTCGATGCCCTGAGACTCGACCCGCGCCTGATGGGGGTCGTGAGCCGGGGCGGGACGTTCCACTGCGCGATGATGATGCTCCGGGACGAGGAGAACCCGCTGTATGCGGAGTTCGACTATCTCCTTGAAATTCTCGCGGAGCACGACGTCATCATCAGCCTCGGGGACGGGATGCGGCCCGGCTGCCTGCAGGATGCAGGAAAACTCGCAAAATCGGTGGAGTACGTGACGCTCGGGACGCTTGCAAAACGCTCCCTTGCCCGGGGCGTCCAGCGGATGATCGAGGGGCCGGGCCACATGCCCCTTGACCAGGTAGGTTACAACGTGCGGATGGTAAAGGAGATCACCGATCATGCCCCGCTTTACCTGCTCGGGCCCATCGTGACCGATATTGCGCCGGGCTACGACCACGTAGTGGCAGCCATCGGTGGGGCGGAGGCCTGCCGGAACGGGGCCGATTTCCTCTGCATGGTCTCGCCAAGCGAGCATCTGGCGCTCCCGGACGTTGAGGATATCGTCGAGGGGACCCGGGTTGCAAAGATCGCAGCGCACGTGGGGGATACGGTCCGGCACCACGAGGGATACCGGATGGAACGCGAGGTAAAGATGGCCGAGGCCCGGCACGACCTTGACTGGGATGCACAGTTTAAGCTGGCTCTCTATGGCGATCATGCAAAGGCGATCCACTGCCGCGACGGGGAGACGGACACCTGCTCGATGTGCGGGGATCTCTGTGCGATCAAGATGGTCCGGGAGTTGTTTGAGGGAAAGGACGGGAGGGGGAAGACCGTAAAGAAACGCAGCACGAAAAAGCGCTGAAACCGCGATTTAACCCTCTTTTTTCTGGCCGGTCATCATTTCCGCGATCAGTGCCGTGCTGACTGGTACGGTCCGGGCAAACGGGAAGGTCTTTGTGATCACCAGGAACTTCACGACCGCTTTGCCCTCGATGGTTACCTCGATTCCACATTTTGTAACAAGAGATACGAGCGCCCCGGCAAGAGCAGCATTATGCGACGTGACCGGTACGTTGAGCATGGTGACGGAACGGGCCGGTATCTTCGCACTTCCGGTGTTGCCCATTGCGATCTGAAAGTTGTTCCCCTCATTTTTGCACAGCACAACAAACGGGCATTCCTCCAGCGTCACACCGACCGGGTTATTGTTCTCCACTCGGATCGCCACCTCAAGGTCAAGGGTCGAGAGTGAAACTTTCCAGAGCGAGACCCCTTCTAAGGTTACAACCGGGTCGGAAAAAACGGGCATGGCATCAGTGTAGAGCTGAAAAAGGGATAACCCTGTTCACCAGTGTGTCCCGGCAATTATTTCTTTGCCAGTTTGAGGATACGGATCGCGAGGTGTGCTGCATTCTCGCCGTTGTCGACTCCCACGCACGCGACCGGCACACCCTTGGGCATCTGGACGATCGAGAGAAGGGCGTCAAGGCCGCTTAAGGTCCCGCTCACCGGAACGCCGATGACGGGCTTATCTGTCTTTGATGCGATAACGCCGGGCAGCGCCGCAGAGAGCCCGGCAATCGCGATATAGACCCTGCATGACGAGGTCCTGACATACGCGTCCAGCTTATCCGGGTCGCGGTGGGCGGAGATTACCTGGGAGTCCCAGGAAACCTTGTGCTCATCAAGAACTTTCTTTGCCCTGTCGGCAATCGCGGCGTCGGATGTCGATCCGCAGATTATGCTTACGTCTGCCATAAACAGCCATCCAAACTTATATCCAGTCTATATAAATATACTATTGGCAGATCCACATGGAAAAAGAACAACTTCTCATGCTGCCCGGCCCGGTCCCGATACCGGAGCGGGTCAGGTTTGCCATGTCGCGTCAGGCGATCAATCACCGCAGCGCCGAGTTCGGTGCGATATACGCAGACAGCGTGCGTATATTAAAGACCGCCTTTGGAACCGCAAACGATCTTTTTGTCATAAGCGGATCCGGAACGGCAGGCATGGAAGCAGCAGTCTCGAACTTTTGCCGGGACAAGGAGATCGCCTGCCTCGTGAATGGCAAGTTCGGCGAACGGCTTTTTAAGATCAGCCAGCGCTACGGTAAGGCCCATGAGGTCAAGTCCGAGTGGGGGACACCGCTTGACCTTGATGCACTCGAGGCACAGCTCGAGGCGGGTGCACAGGCAGTCACCCTCGTGCACAACGAGACCTCGGCCGGGATCAAGAACCCGGCGGCAGAGATCGGGAAACTCGCCCGCAGGCACGATGCGCTCTTCATCGTGGACGGGATCACTTCCATCGGCGGTGACACGTTCGAGGCTGATAAATGGGGTGTTGATGTCGCCATCGTCGGTTCACAGAAGTGTCTTGCCGCCCCCGCCGGGCTTGCCGCGGTTGCGGTGAGCGGCCGGGCATGGGAGCGGCTCACGAAGAACCCCCCCTTCTACCTCGACCTTGCCGCGTACAAAAAGAGTGCCGCGGGAAAACCGATGGAGACGCCGTACACCCCGGCTGTCCCGCTCTTTCTGGCACTCCGCGAGGCCTGCCTTATCATCGAAGAGGAGGGCCTTGCAAACCGGATCGCCCGGCACCAGAAGATGGCAAAGGCAGTCCGGGCCGCTGCACAGGAATGGGGGCTCTCCCTCTTCCCAAAGCTTGATGCAAAGCACGAGTACTCCACGACGGTTACCGCAGTGTCCTACCCCGAGGGTATCAAGGATGACGATGTCCGGGCCGTGATCAAGAAGATGGGTATCACCATCGCCGGCGGCCAGGACCACCTGAAGGGGAAGATCTTCCGTATCGGGACCATGGGTGCCGTGAGTGCCCCCGAGATCCTCGCAACGCTTGCCGCCACCCAGCACGGCCTGAAAAAAGCCGGCTGGAAGTCAAAGGGCGACGGTGTGGAGGCGGCAGCCGAGGTGCTGGGATGAGGGTTGGTGTTGCCGATACCACCTTCTCACGCGTCAACATGGGAGCGATCGCCATCGACGAGCTCAAAAAGCACGCGAGCGTGGCGATCGAACGGGTGACCGTGCCGGGGATAAAGGACCTGCCGGTCGCCTGCAAGAAACTGATAGAGGACCGGCGGTGCGAGATCGTGATGGCACTGGGGATGCCGGGCGGGAAGGAGAAGGACAAGCTCTGCGCCCACGAGGCATCGCAGGGGCTCATCCAGTGCCAGCTCATGACGAACCACCATATCATTGAGGTGTTCGTGCACGAGGACGAGGCAAAGGACGATGCGGAGCTCGCGTGGCTTGCCGAACGGCGCACCCGGGAGCATGCCGAAAACGCGATAAAACTTGTCCTCCACCCCGAGGCTCTTACCAAAGATGCCGGCACCGGCCAGCGCCAGGGATTCGAGGATGCCGGCCCTGCCCGCAAATGAACGACTGCTACAGGTTTATGAAGATAAAAACGAGATGATCAAGAATATGTGCGATACAAAACCGACAAAACTGGGATTTGTCGTTGCGGAATTCAACCGCGACATCACCTACATGATGGAGATCGAAGCAAGGGAACACGCCGCATTCCTCGGAGCAGAAGTGACCGAGTGCCTGTATGTGCCGGGTGCATTCGACATGCCGCTTGCGATCAAAAAGATGCTTGCCGCAGGCAAGGTGGATGCGGTCGTCACTGTCGGCTGCGTGATCGAAGGTGCGACCCAGCATGACGAGATCGTCGTGCAGCATGCAGCCCGTAAGATCATCGACCTCTCACTGGAGTTTGGGAAGCCGGTAACGCTTGGCATCTCCGGGCCCGGCATGAGCCGGCTCGAGGCGAACGAGCGGATCGACTATGCAAAGCGCGCCGTGGAATCTGCTGTAAAACTTGTCAAACGATTGCAATGAGGCCGCTCTCGGAGAAGGTCGCGGGGATCGCCCCCTCCGCTACTATCGAGATCTCCAACCGGGCAAAGAAGATGCAGCGGGAGGGCACCGATGTCATCAGCCTCTCGATCGGCGAACCGGACTTCGATACCCCAAAGCATATCAGGGACGCCTGTATCGATGCCCTGAACCGGGGAGAGACGCATTACGCCCCAAGCGACGGCATCCCCGAGCTGCTCACCGCGATCAGTGAAAAAATTGTAAAAGAGAACAAGTTCCCCTGTAAACCGGACCAGGTGATCGTCACCTGCGGGGCAAAGGATGCCATCTACGAGGGCATGGAGGCAGTCCTGAACCCGGGTGACGAAGTTCTCCTCCTCACCCCGGCCTGGGTCTCGTACGAGCCCTGCGTCCAGATGGCAGGCGGGAAGGTTGTCAAGCACGCGGTCAATGAACAGACCTTCCAGCTCGACGATTCGATTCTCGAACGGGTCAATGCCCGCACCACGATGATCGTGGTCAACTCGCCGTCGAACCCCTCGGGTGCCGTCTTCGATAAGAAGTCGATGAAACTGGTCGCTGACCTCTGCCAGGACAACGATATCTACGCGATGTCGGACGAGATCTACGAGAAACTCATCTACGGCAAAGAACACATCTCGCTTGCCTCCATCGGCGACATGGCGGAACGGACGATCACCATCAACGGTTTCTCCAAGGCCTACGCGATGACCGGCTGGCGGCTCGGGTACGCGGTGGCACCACAAAAGATCATCAAAGCGATGTCCAAGGTCCAGCAGCACTCGGTCTCGCAGGCGACGACGTTTGCGATGTGGGGCGCCGTTGCGGCGCTCAAAGGCGACCAGCGCTGCGTGGAGGAGATGCGCACCGAATTCGATAAGCGGCGCAAGTATATCATCGCGGAACTGGGGCACATGGGGTATACCTGCGCCCCGGCCGATGGTGCATTCTACGCGTTTGTCAAGGTAGCCGGCGACGATATGAAGATTGCAACGGAATGGCTCGAGAAGGCGCACGTGGCCGCGACCCCGGGCAGCTCGTTCGATGCGCCCGGCTGGATCCGTCTCTCGTACGCGGCCTCCATGGATCGGCTCAAAGACGCGATGGAACGGATCAGAAGGGTTGGCGGGAACTGAACAACCTGTCCAGTACTACCAGCATTTTTCCCCGGTCCTCTTGACACCCGGTCTGAATAATGAGGGAATCCGAAAAAGGGTCAGCGCTTCCAGACTTCCAGGCTTGACATATTCTTCCCGTGGTACGTGATCTCCCCTGCGGTGAACACGAGCACGACAAAATCGGGATTCTCCGGTGTTTTGAAGTACTGCTCGAACATCGGGTTCCAGTACTTCTTCTTGGTTGCAACATCCTCGTGGATCTTTCCTTTTGCCCTGATCTCAACGTAGGGGTCGGAGTATTCCTTTCCCGACCAGATGGCAAGGGCCGTATCAGGGTTTTTCTTCAGCTGACCCACCTTATTCGAGGCCTTCAACGTTGCTCCGACAAGGGTCATGTCGGGAAAACCGGCAAGTACCATGAACCGTACAGCCGGAAGCTTCCCATCCAGCGTGGCCACCGCTGCTACGTGCGGCCCCCCGATAACATCCATGATCTGCTCTTTGAGTGGCATGGTGGGCATTCTCACTTCCCGGTTATATAAATATATCTCATTTTTTCGCCCTTTCGACAGGTACATTAACCAGCTCCGGTAATGTTTTCAATGAGATACCGCATGGACACAAAACAGAAGATCATCATATCCGTCCTGATGCTCGGTACGCTCATGGGGTCGCTTGATTCTACTATTGTTATTCTCGCTTTTCCCACTATCTCCGATTCCCTGCATGCCAGCTTCATCGCAACGCTCTGGGTGATCCTGATCTACCTTCTTGTCGTCGCGGTCTGCACCACCCAGCTCGGCCGGCTCGGTGACATCTATGGCCGGAGCCGTATGTTCAATGCCGGATTTGGGATCTTTACAGCGGGGTCCCTCTTCTGCGGCCTCTCCCCAGCCATAAACTGGCTGATCGCGTCCCGTATTATCCAGGGTGTCGGCGGGGCACTGATGCAGGCAAACAGCGGCGCCATCATCGCTGACACGTTCCCACCCAACGTGCGGGGAACCGCATTCGGGTATCTCTCCCTTGGTTGGACGAGCGGTGCGATGCTCGGTATAGTGCTTGGTGGCATCATCACGACCTATATTGGCTGGGAATACATCTTCTTCATCAACGTCCCCATTGGTATCATCGCGACCATCCTTGGCTTCCGTTACCTGACGGAGAATACCCGGGTTCATGCAAAACTGGATCTCACGGGCATGGTTCTCCTGGGTGCAGCGCTCACCCTCCTCTCTTTTTCCGGGGTAGACTTTGCAACCGAGGGAACCGCGTTTACCAACATCATCGCGTCCTGTACCGGCTTTGCCCTTATTGTTCTCTTCGTACTCTTCGAGAGATGGACCGCACGCCCCATCATCGATTTTTCCGCGTTGCGCAGCCGGATCCTCCGTTATTCCATGATGGCGGCATTCTTTTTGAGCCTTGGGTACCTCTCGGTGGTATTCCTGATCACGATGTACCTGCAGGGCATCCGTGCCCTGTCGCCCCTTGATGCCGCGCTCCTTCTCACCCCGGGTTACGTGGTGGGCAGCCTGCTTTCCCCGTATATGGGCAGGCTCTCGGATCGTTACGGGGCACGGGTGCTTGCGACCTCAGGTACCGCGATGCTGATCCTTGCCACGCTCATTTACGTGACGTTCAGGGTCGATACCCCCCTCTGGGAGATACTGGTCGCATCGGGGATCTCCGGCCTTGGGACGGCGATGTTCTTCCCGTCCAACAACAGTGCGGTCATGGCAAACGCTCCTCAGGGATCCTACGGCGGGATATCCGGCATCCTGCGGACCGTACAGAATATCGGGGTCCTGGGGAGTTTCATTATTGCCATCACGGTCTCTGCGGCTTCAATACCCCGGGATGTGGCGTTTCAGGTCTTTATCGGCACAACCAATCTCGAAGGCGGGGTTTCCGATGCATTCGTCCATGGGATCGATGCCGCCCTTCTTGCCTCGGTTGTTATCATCGGTGTCGCCGGGGCGCTGTCGTGGATGCGGGGACATGAGACGCGGGGTTCCGCACCCCGGGGAGGTTCCCGCTAAAAAAGATGCCTCCGGGCAGGAGGAAGATCCCCTGCCGGGGTTTAATCCCTCGTTCTCCACCAGATCTTCGCAAATGTTGATTCTCCCGAAATGACGACATCCTCCCCATCGGTGCGCATGAGCCGTGACAGGTACTCGTCCAGCACCTCTTCCTGCTCCCGTGTCGTCACACCAAACCTCTTTTTGAAAAAAGCTGTCATCTCCCCCCGGGATGGGAACCGGTACTCCTTATCCATCGGGAGCATCCGGACATCTGCATAGATCCCTGCCTGGTACAACACGTTCCAGAGACAGTCCGCTTTGGGTCCGGGATAATAGGGCCTTGCGTGCAGCGGCATGACAAGGTCGGCATACATCCGCTCCCAGAACGGCAGATCCACGAACCAGTACAGGCAGACCTCGCCACACGAGACAGCGTCCATCTTCTGCACCGCCTCCCGGATATTGTGCATCGTGAGAGAGAGCGAAGCGATGACCAGGTCATACGGCCCGGCAAGGTCGCGGCCGGGATCCACATCCTCCCATCTCTTCTGGATACAAGTGATGCTGGTGATCCCTTCAAGTGCTGCCCGATCTTTGAGGGCCGCAATCATCCCTGACCCAGGTTCTACCGCGGTGACCTCTCTTACCTTCGCCGCAAGCGGGATTGCAAGGGTTCCCGGCCCGGCACCGATGTCCAGCACCCTTGTTGTACGGCTGAGAGAAAGACCATTCAGGGTCATCCGGATTCGTTTTTCGAATTCACCGCCAGACTGCGCCGCGTACCGGTCCGCGTTCTTCTTCCTGTCCCAGTCGTGCGATGTGTCCCCGGTTATCCGTGCGGCGTCGTACCGCTCCTGCCGGGCCTTCCAGACCTCGTTCCAGTCAATGTTGGTATACGCTCCGGGAGGGACTGGGCTTGTCATACCGGAGAAAAGTACACCCCGCGGGTATTAGAAGCATGCACCCGGAAAAAAAGGATTATTCGTGCCGGAGAGCGTCGATCGGGTTGAGGTTTGCCGCCTGCCACGCCGGGTACAGGCCACAGAGGATACAGATGATGATGCCGAAGCTGATCCCCTCTGCCACGGAGAGCATGCTGGGGAGCGTGAAAAGGTACTGGGTGGTCTTGAGCATCAGTGCGCTGATCGCATATCCCCCGGCAAGGCTGAGTATCCCCCCGATCAGGCTTCCCACAACGCCGATAATTGCCGCTTCGTAGATGAACATGCTCATCACCTCCCTTTTCTGGGTACCGATGCTGCGCATGATGCCGATCTCCTTGATCCGCTCGTTCACCGACATCATCATGATATTGAAGATGGAGACCCCGGCAACAAGCATGGAGATGCCGCCGATGGCCGTGACAAAGGTGGTGACCATGCCAAAGGTATCCATGATAGTGGCAAGCGTTGCCTTGCTGTCGATCACGGTCACGGACTTCACCTTGGTGTTCCGGTTAAGCTGGTTTTCGATCGTGGTCTTGACATCCGCCGTATCCCCGTTCGTGACCTTCACGACCACTTCGTTGTACTGGTACTGGTCATTGTACGTGCTCTCGAACCAGTCCTGTGTCACCACGATGGCATTATCGGTGCTGATATCGAAACTCATGCCTCGCTCCTTGATGATACCGGTAACCCGGAGCGTGCCGTACTGGCCGTCTTCCCCGATGGAAATCCGGGAACCGACCTTGACGTTGTGATCCGTTGCAAAGGTCGCCCCCACGAGGCAGCCGGAGTTCCCGTTGTTGTAATCGCCGGCGGTGAGATCGGGGAGAAGATCTTTTGTCTGGTCGGGCGGGAGCCCATAGATGGTAGCAACGATATCATCGCTTCCCACCCCCATCGTCATATGTTCGGAAGTCGAGTGGACGGGAATTGCGATCTCCGGGGCAACTGCCCGTTTGATCTGCTGGTACTCCTGTTCGGTAAGCATCAGGTTTGCCGAACTTGCGCCTCCGCCCCCGCCAAAGCCGGTACCGCCTACATAGGGCATCACGATCACGCTGTCCCCCACAGAAGAGAGGCTCGAAGATACCGCCTGGACGATACTGTTCCCGAGAATTCCCATAGACGCGATGGCAACGACCCCGATGATGATCCCCAGCATGGCAAGGCTTGACCGGAGCATGTGGATCCGGATATTTCTCTTGGAGATCTCCCAGAAGATGGTGCTCACGATTCAATCCTCCCGTCTACGATCTGTATCGTCCGGTTCGTGTAGCTGGCCACCCGGGGGTCGTGGGTCACGATGATAATGGTAGTGCCGTTCCGGTTGAGTTCCGCCATGAGTTCCATGATGCTTGCCCCGGTCTTTGAATCGAGGTTACCCGTCGGCTCATCGCACAGGAGGATGTCAGGATCATTGATGAGTGCCCGTGCAACCGCAACTCTCTGTTGCTGGCCTCCCGAAAGCTCGAGAGGGGTATGGACATAGAGATGCTCATCGAGCTGGACGGCCCGGAGCACCGCGGTCGCTTTTTTTTTATCAACCTTTGACCGGGATTTGAGCATCTGGGGAAAGTTCACGTTCTCGATGACGTTTAGGAGTGGAAAGAGGTTGAAGTACTGGAAGATGAAGCCGATATGGTCACGCCTGAGGTTGGTGAGGTCCACATCGGACATGTCCCGTATCCGGGTACCTCCGATGAAGATGTCGCCCGAAGTCGGGGTATCAAGGCAGCCCATCAGGTTGAGGAGGGTTGATTTTCCCGAGCCCGAAGGTCCCATGATCGAGATGAATTCGCCCCGGTTTACGGTAAAGGAGACATGGTCGAGGGCGGTAACATCCCCTGCAGGGAGGGGATAGACCTTGACCACGTCGCGGAATACAAGGACCGGGCGGTCTTCCCCGGGCAGCGCTTCCGGCATCACTCTTTGTACCTTCTCATGTAGAAGTACCATCCGCCAAGAAAGATCCCAACGACAATGACGACCGCAAGTACCGGGAGCATGCCTGGCTGTGAGGCAGGTTGTGTAGTGGTCTGGGTCAGATCGATATTCTGGATGGAGGAGATGAGATTGCCGTCACTGTCTTTGTATGATTGCTGGAGGGGAACGCTTGTCATGCCAGCCGGTACGGTAAAGGTGATCTCGAAACTGCCAAAGTCATCCGGCTTGAGTGTACCGATGACATAATTCCTGTCAGGTTCCTGGGGTATGGCAGGTGAAAGCGATGTAACCGTGACACCATTTGCATTCGAGAGACCGGCATTGGTTACATCTCCGGTAACGTCATAGGTCCCATTGCTGAGTGCAATAACAATATTGCTCATCACCGGGTCGGCCTGCATTTTGTCGGTGGTAAACGCCACCGGGATCTGCAGGTCCACCGCATGGTGGTTGTCCCCGTTGTCGTATTTCACGGTAACGTTGAGCGTTGTCTCGACGTTCGGTGTTACCGTGAAATTCACTACGGTACTTGTGCCTGAGGACAGCACCCCGATATACTGCGTGGCGGGGAGGATATCCACGCCATTTCCGCCATCAATATCAACAATGACGTTTTTCACATCATTGTTCCGGGGATTGGCAAGCTGGAGCGAGAGCGTACTCTTGGTTGCCTGGGTAAATGCATCCGGCTTGTCAAGCAGGGTCGCGACGATCGGCGTGTTGTCCACCTTCACGATCCCCTTGTAGTACAGGCTTTTTACATCGGCGAGAGTAACCGAAAATGTCGGATAATAACTGCCTTCCGGTGCTTGGGTAACCACCGAGAAGGTATAGGTCCGTGTCTGGAGCGGGCCGATATTGGAGGATGCATCATAGCTTCCGCTCGTGAGCTGGAAACTATTGTCGAAGCCAAATGTCGCATGGTTGGAGACCTCGCTTATATTGGCATTCCCGTTGGTGACCGCAACAGTCACGGTTCCGATATCCCCGGTAAAAAAGGAACCGGGATCATAGGTCACGTTGGATATATAGACATTATCGGCAGCTGAAATTTCGTCGGATGTAGCCATGGCTGCGACCCCTCCTGCCACAGCGAACAGGGCTATGGTGAGGAATAAAACGAGGATAAGAATCTTCATTTATACTCCTGCCAAGGTGTAGCCATGGAAAATGACAAAAAGGATCACCGGGACGCACACGCAGATCGCAGCATGCTTCAGGGACAGGCCGCGGGCCTGTTTCAGTCCGAAGATCCAGATGGTCGCGCTCCAGAGGAGGAAGATGATGGAGACCACCGTGGCGATTTCGGTGAACGCGACCATCGCGGGATCATGCATGAGTGCCATCGTGGCCTCCCTGATCATCTGGGGATCACCCGCGGCTGCTGAGGCGAGGCGGGGGACGGTCACTTTCGGGAGATAGATGAACGCTGCACACATCGTCACCAGCGCCCCGATGACCTGCGGCACATAGCCGTAACCGACTACTTCGAGGCAGCGGGAGAAACTACCCATCCCGCCGAAGATTTTGGAGAGGAGATACAACACTCCTGCCCACACCACCCATGCGACAAACGTCCCAAAGAATGTGGCGACGACGGTCACGACCACGATAAGCGGCTCCATTCCCTGCAGGACCGGCTCCATCATACCGGCAGAAAGACTTCCCGCAAAATAACCGGATATCGCGGTTGCCACCGCACCCGCAAGAATGATGAGACCAGGGACCCTGAGCTGTTCTTTCTCACCGAGAGCCTGCCGGAAAAACCGTTCCGGATTGATCAAAAGATCCTTTAAGATACTACCCATATCACACGCCCATACCTGAAGTTTATCAGAAATTTTCTGCCTGTTCTGGTATCATCACACATTCATCGGCAGAATTTAATAGCCTTCCCCGGATATCCCGGGGACATAAACGCGTCTGGTCATGAGTTCATCGAGGGTGATATGGATTATATGTCGTGATGCGATTCTTTCCCCCCTCCTTCACGCACATAACGCGCATTAAAACGTATACTTACACGCACCAAACAGCAAAAATGTTCCGCAATGTATATATTTGTACAAAACAGAATATCCGGGCATGCAGACCAAGATTCTCCTTGACGAGGAGCAGATCCCCCGGAGATGGTATAATGTTCAGGCGGACCTGCCATCCCCGCTCGATCCGCCGCTCCATCCCGCCACCCACAAGCCGGTCGGCCCGGATGACCTCTCCGCGATCTTCCCGATGGACCTGATCCGGCAGGAAGTGACCACCGATCGTTTTGTCGATATCCCCGAAGAGGTGCGGGACGTGCTGCGGCTCTGGAGGCCCAGCCCCCTGTACCGTGCCCACCGGCTGGAGAAATTCCTCAAGACGCCGGCGAAGATCTACTACAAGTGGGAAGGCGTCAGCCCGGCCGGGAGCCACAAGACCAATACCTCTGTCCCGCAGGCATACTACAACATGAAGGCGGGGATAGAGCGGATCGCGACCGAGACCGGGGCCGGGCAGTGGGGTTCTGCCCTTGCCTTTGCCACGATGCTCTACGATCTGGAGTGCACCATCTACATGGTGAGGTCCAGTTACACCCAGAAACCCTACCGGAAATCGATGATGCATGTCTGGGGTGCGGAATGTATCCCCAGCCCCAGCACCAAGACGAACTCCGGGCGGGCAATCCTGGAGAAGGATCCTGAAACCCCGGGGGCACTCGGCATTGCCATCTCCGAAGCAGTCGAGGATGCAGCGACCCATGCCAATACCAACTACGCGCTCGGCTCGGTCTTAAACCACGTCTGCCTCCACCAGACCGTGATCGGACTCGAATGCAAAGAACAACTCGCCATGGTGGATGATTACCCGGACGTGGTAATCGGGTGCGTGGGCGGCGGTTCCAACTTTGCCGGCATATCCTTCCCGTTTGCAGGGGACAAGCTTTCGGGGAAGCACAAGGATACCGATCTCATCGGCGTCGAACCTGCCTCCTGCCCGACTCTCACCAAAGGACTCTATACATACGACTTCGGTGATGTGGCCGGCCTCACCCCACTTCTCAAGATGTTCACCCTCGGCCATGACTTCGTCCCGCCATCCATGCACGCGGGCGGCCTCCGGTACCACGGGGATTCGCCGATCGTTTCGCGTCTTGTCCATGATGGCGTGATGCGTGCGGTAGCCTACCACCAGAGCGAGGTGTTCGAGGCAGCCCAGACCTTTGCCCGCACCGAGGGGATCATCGTCGCCCCGGAGACCTCCCATGCCGTGAAGTCTGCCATCGATGAGGCGCTTGCCTGTAAAAAGACCGGCGAGGATAAGACCATCCTCTTCAACTGCTCCGGCCATGGCAACTTTGACATGACAGCCTACGATGCGTTCTACAGCGGGGAGCTGGTGGACTATGAGTACCCGGACGAGCTGATCCGGCAGGCCATCGGGAGGATCCCGAAGATTTCCTAAAAAATCTCCTTTTTTATGCGCCGCATCGGTTTACTGATCAATCCTGTCGCGGGTATGGGGGGATCAGTTGGTCTCAAGGGGACCGATGGAAATGTGGACGAAGCCCGCCGCCGCGGTGCCCTGCCCCGGGCACAGGAGCGGGCAGCGATTACCCTTCGGCTTCTTGCAAAAAACCCGGACCTTTTTTTCCTGACCTGTTCCGGGGATATGGGAGCATCGGTGCTGCATGCATGCGGGGTATCGCAGTTCCAGGTTGTGTACCAGTACGGGGGGGCAAGCACTGCCGAAGATACTAAAAAGGCGGTGGCTGCGTTCCTGCGGGAAGGCGTTGACCTGGTCCTGTTCTGCGGCGGTGACGGTACCGCCCGGGATGTCTTTTCCGTCACGCAGCAATCGGTCCCGATCCTCGGGATCCCTGCAGGAGTAAAGATGTACTCTGCGGTGTTTGCGCTCGATCCGGCGGCTGCGGCAGCACTTCTCTCTGGACCTTACCGGATCCAGGATGCGGAGGTAATGGACGTAGACGAGGAAGCGTACCGGAAAGGGGTGCTCGAGACACGCCTGTCCGGCATTGCCCGGGTGCCTGGCCGTGCCCATATGATACAGGCAGCAAAACAGGTGTTCGAGGAAGCAGATGAGGGGCGGGCAAAAGAGGAGATCGCCCGGTTCCTCCAGGAGGTGATGCTTCCCGGCGTGCTCTATATCCTTGGAGCCGGGACAACAACGGAGGCGATAGCCCGGCGGCAGGGAATTACCAAAACCCTGCTCGGGGTGGATGCGATCAGGGACGGGGGCATCGTGGTTTCAGATGCTGACGAAAAGACTCTTCTCGATCTGGCCGGCAGGTACCCTGAAACACGGATTATCATCAGCCCTATCGGTGCCCAAGGTTTTATTCTTGGCCGGGGGAACCAGCAGATCAGCGCAAGCGTTGTCAGGAAAGTGGGACTTCACAACCTGATCGTTGTCGCTACTCCGCATAAGCTGCGGGAGACGCCCTTCCTGTACGTGGATTCGGGCGACCCGGAGCTTGACCGGGAGTTCGGGCAATCTGTCCAGGTCATCTCCGGTTACCGGATCGCCCAGCGCAGGAAGATTGGAATGTCATCGTAACATGCACGGATTATCCCGGGTGCTCGGGGAAAGGAGTTAAAAAAATGCTCTGGAGAATATCTATTTTGAGAAATATTCGACCCCCCCTTACGCCAGCCCTGCCCCCGAGGGGGCGGGGGCGTATGCGATGCCTCCGTATTACCTGTGTCTGGGTGCGGACATGAGGACAGGTAATACAACACTATCGCAACCGGGGGATGCCACAGTGGCGGGGGCGAAGGCGTGCCGGAGTCTCCAAGAGCGTTCGTACAATTCTCTTCTAGGATTTCAACAGAGCAAAAAAAAGAAAAGATCGACCGGTTTACCCGAGGGGTGCAACGGTTTTTTTGTACATCTCGTTTAAGACCTGAGCAAGGCCAGCGTAGACCGCGAGGAACCCGCAGAGGATCCCTTCGTATCCTGCAACTATGGTGATGGTCCCGTTTCCGGTGATCTCCCCGATAGCGAGCAGGAAGAACAGGATCGCTAGCGTTGCAAAGACCAGCTGGAGGGCGCGGTTCGCTTTCAGGGTCCCTACAAACATGACCAGCGTGAAGATCCCCCACATCGCAAGGTAGGCCGCCATGGAAGGCGCATCCGGTGCGGTGGCAAGTCCCAGCTTCGGGAGCACCAGCAGGGCGACGAGTGTCAGCCAGAACGCCCCATATGAGGTAAATGCGGTTGCCCCGAACGTGTTGTTCTTTTTCCACTCCTCGATACCCGCGATGATCTGGGCAAGGCCCCCGTAGAAGATCCCCATGGCAAGGATCATGGACCCGAGTGCAAAAAAACCTGCATTGTGCAGGTTTAAGAGCACGGTGGTCATGCCAAACCCGAGCAGCCCGAGAGGCGCCGGGTTTGCGGTCATATCCAGGTTTTTCACATTTGTTGCCTGCTGTGTCGTTTCATTCTGCATGATCACATCATCCTGTTTTGATTTTCCTCTCAATGTGGTTGGGAGTTCATTTGTTAAGTTACCAGATTTCCTGTTCATCATTCTTCGAGTGTCGAGACATCCCCGGGATCCATGCCGAACTCTTTTGCCTTCAGCACCCGGCGCATGATCTTGCCGCTGCGGGTCTTTGGCAGTTTGTCGACGTATTCGATCTCATGCGGTACCGCGATGGGACCGAGCGTCATGCGCACGTGGTAGATCAGGTCCTGGGTAAGTTTTTCGCTTGGCTTGTTCCCTACCCGGAGGATGACAAAGGCCTTGATCGCGTTCCCTTTGATGGCATCAGGCTTTCCGATTACCGCGGCTTCTGCCACGGCATGGTGGGATACCAGTGCGCTTTCCACTTCAGCGGTCCCGATGTTATGCCCGGAGACGATAATGATGTCGTCGGCCCTGCCGATCACCATGATGTACCCGTCCTTTCCCTTGACGGCAAGATCTCCCGCTGTATAGACCCCCGGGACGGTTTCCCAGTACTTCCGGTACCGTTCGTCGTTTTTGTACACGGTACGAAACATTGACGGCCATGGCCTTTTGATCACGAGGAAGCCCCCTGTACCCGGGGGGGCCGTCTTCCCGTTCTTGTCCGTGACATCCACTTCCACGCCGGGGATCGCTTTTCCCACAAACCCGGGCCGCATCGGTTCGCCGACCATCGTTGTGATCATCTGCATGCCGGTCTCCGTCTGCCACCACGTATCCACAATCGGACACCTGTTTTTGCCGATCACCCGGTAATACCATTCGAATGCCTCGGGGTTGAGCGGTTCTCCCACAGACCCGATGATGCGCAGGGAGCTGAGGTTGTACCGGTCGGGCCATTCCTCCCCCACCTTCATAAACGTCCGGATCGCCGTCGGGGCTGTGTAGAAGACCGAGATCTGCTGTTCCTGGATGAGCTTCCACCAGCTCCCGGGATCAGGGTAATCCGGGGTGATCTCCGAGATAAACACCGTGGCTCCGACAGCAAGCGGACCATATACGATGTAGGAGTGGCCGGTGATCCAGCCGG
>Ga0326727_10007209_pt1 | contig 29661 bp, 23 predicted proteins | sample MB2enrmetagenome_FD_207643 | JGI IMG/M metagenome (GOLD analysis project Ga0326727, IMG submission 207643) | Lab enriched peat soil microbial communities from McLean, Ithaca, NY, United States - MB29MY | ecosystem: Environmental > Terrestrial > Soil > Wetlands > Peat | place: USA: New York... | reverse complement strand
GGCCGCAAAAATGCCGAGACGCGCGGCATGGCCGAGGATTCCTCAAAGAAAATACAGGGCACAATCTGGGTGGATGAGGCCGACCGCCAGGCTGTTCATCTGGACGTCGTTTTTATCGACAATTTTCACATCGCCGGTGGGCTGGTTGCCAGTATTCTGAAGGGCACCAATTTCCATTACGATCAAGCGAAAGTGAATGGCGAGATTTGGCTGCCCAGCGGCGCCGAGAGTAACTTGCAGGCCCGCGTGATGTTGGTGAAGGGATTCCGTCAGCACTTTACCGAACGCGATTACGACTACAAGCGCTTCCACGTGGAGGCCGAGCAGGGGAAGGGCGCGAAGGCCATGGTGGAGAATAAGCCGTAGCCGGTCTGCGGCGCGCCGGCTCGCATCCGTTACATTGGAGGTATGTTCGCGCGCAGGTTCTCGATTCAACGCATGGATGTGAGCGGCCTGCGGCATGTGTGCCCGATTGGCTGGATCGACAACTTTGCCATGCGCAACTTCACCAACGACCCGGTCTTCGACGACACCCTGCCGGTGGCCGACGGAGTGCTGGAAGCCGGGACGCGCGTTCCTCTCGAGCGCCTTCAACCGGCCATGGAAGATTGGTTTCGCCGCAAAGGCTATCTGAAGCCCGGCGATCGGCTTGAAGTGGCGGAGATGGGCGGGGCAGGATTGTGACCTGAGTGGGGCTAGGCTGCATTCTGCCGCGCCTTGGCGTTCTGCCACAGCTCGGCCTCGGCCTTGCGACGGGCCTTCAGGGCGGCGTATTCCTGCCCGCCGGCATGGTCCCAGCGCAGCAACTGCTCGGCGGCATCGTCGTAACGGCCCGCGTTGAGGCACTTGAGCAGCGTGGACGAGGCGAGACGCCCAGCGCCCAGGTTGAAGGTGAAGTCCACCAGCGCATCGAACTGGCCCTGGGTCAGCGGAACCTTTACCATTCGCTGGACGGCCTGCTCGGCGTCGCGCACATCGCAGGCCAGGAGATTGGCGGCTTGCGGCTCGTCGATTCCGTTAGGAAAGGAATCGGAGTGCAGCAGACGGTGACCGTAGCCGATGGTTGGAATACCGGCCACATCCAGATAAACGCGACTACGAAAGCCCTCAGACCTCTTCAGTAGTTCCATTCCGGCGGTGCTGAAATTCATATTTCCCCCTGCTATTTCACGCTAGCAGGAAAGGAGAAATAATCTGCAAAGCGGACTGGCCGTCCAGGCGGGCGGCTCTAGCGCGCCATAAGGTTTCTGGAATCCCAGGTCCCCAAATGCAAGGGACCCGGGGCACCCAGATTTTGTAATGAATTTACTCCCCCGAGACCCGGGCCACCCCGGTGATATTCGGGAGCATCGACAAGGCGGCTAAGCAGGGGTCAGCGGGCTGCGCCGGGGGATTTACCGGCCAGCTTCTCGAAATTCAAAAGCAGAACCAGGAGAGCCTCGTCGAAGTTGCTATCGCAGGTCTTTTGCCGGGCGCAAACCGTGATCGGCTCCAGCAGGGTCCACAGCAGAAAGTGGGTCTTGCGGTCATATATAAGGAGCCTGAAGGAGGCAGATCCGGGGCCCGAGTCGTAGATCTGGAGTTCCAAGACCAGGTCGGCATCGGAGGGATCCCCCACCATCTCGAAGAAGCCTGAGCCCTGAAGAGCCGCATAAAACTGGTTGTAAGCGCGATCTTGACTGCCGCTAAATGACTGGGAAGAGGCTCCGTAATTGGAGATAAATATTTTTTTAGCGGCGAGGATGGCCGGCGGGACGGGGCCAGGCGGAGTGGTGGCCGGCTGCTGGGCCAAGCCATAAACCGCTGAGAACAGGACGAAACAGACGACAAATCGGTATCCATAAAGGATGCGGTCCAAGGGAAGTACCTCCTGAGAACAAAAATACACTCGTTCAGGCACTTCGGCGGCCAGGAAAATGTCGCCGGCAGGGCTGCAACAGAGAAGGCCGGGGAGTCGCTCGCGACGCCAGACTCCCTTTGGAGGCAAAATGTGAGTTCCAGGCCACCCACCGGGCCAACCCTGGGATTCGGGGTTATTAGGAACAAACTCGTCCTCAAGGGCAAAAAAACGCTAATATTGTACTGTTTTTATACAATTTTTAAGTGATAGGGAGACAAGAACTTATATGGGAAAAGCCCGGAAAACCGTGCCATTTTGGTCAGATTTCCTCGTTTGCTTTCTGACAACATGCAGATTAAGTAGTATCGAATTGGTAAAATGGGCAGATGGAGAAAAAGCGAAAATCGAGCAAATCGAACGCGAAAATATCGCTACGGATCTGGCTGGCGGCGGGAGTTTCCGCTGTTCTGCTGGTCGCGGGGGTATTGGCAATTTACCCGCGAACGGTAGAGGCGGATGCCCGGCTTTCCCGGCCGGCGGTAACTGCGCCCCCAGTGGCTCCCATAGCGAGTACGACGCCTGTCATGCTTGCGCCGGAAAAACCGGCGATAACCTCAACCAACCATGCGCTCCACGGTGTCGCCTCTTGGTATGGCGGCGTGTTCAACGGCCGCAAAACGGCCAGTGGAGAACGCTATGACATGTACGCGATGACCGCCTGCCATCCAACCCTGCCATTCGGCACTGTGGTGCGGGTGGTGAACCGCAAAAACAAGCGCTCGGTGGTGGTGCGCATTACCGATCGCGGCTACCTTTACAGCGGTCGCATCCTCGATCTGTCGTATGGCGCCGCCCAGAAGATTGACATGATCAAGCCCGGGCTTGCACAGGTTGATCTGGAGGTTATTTCCTGGGGCAAACCACGCAAAAGCCGCGACTAATCAGCAACCGAAAGCGTTCAACAACAACGGCCAGCCTCAGGGCTGGCCGTTCTGGTTTGTAAGAGGGATTCTGCTGGCGGCTTAGTCCACGCTTGCAATCAGGGTTCTGGCGCTCATTGTTGAGCTCGCACCGGGCCATATGTGCTGGTTCCCGGGATGAATATCACAGAGGCCCCGGGGGAACTGCCGCTGTAATCCTGCCATTCGTTCACGGTGCTGTCGGCGGGCGTTCCGTCTCCCTCTAATCCGAATCCCGACCCGGCCACGGTATAGGGGCTGGCGGAACTATCCGTGACGGTTCCCTTGAGATCTCCGTCGACATACACAGATAAGGTGACCGGGAAGGCGCCTGAAGCGACCAGCCGGAGAGTGTGAGTGGTGGTGGCGGCAACCGTGCCGCAGTTTCCGTTGCCCAGGTATTTGAAATTCTTCATCACATAACATGCGGTGTAATTCCCGCTGGACACGGAGCTGAAACCCAAACAATACCCTAAAATGCCCTTTGACAATCTTACACACGCCAGCTTTTCGTAATTGATGGTGGTGCTGGAGGGCGCAACAGTGATCTGCGATGTGTCCGAGGTGGACGCGGCGTAGTAGTATACGGAGGCGGCAGTACCAGAGACCTGCGCGCTGCTGGAGCCGGTGGTGGAGATGGAGTTCGTGCCTCCCGCCAACACCCAATGGGCGTTGTAAGTAGGCAGCGGCGTTGCTGAAGCTCCCGCAAAAACATCGAAACAACTGCCGCTCCCGGACGGGCACCCGTAGATAGCCGGATTGATGGTGTAAGTGGCCGAACCTGCCGCGCTTTGCGAAGAGGCGGAGGCAGTGGCGATGGCTTCGATGGTCTGTGACGCAGACACAGTGATTGCTCCGGTGTAAAGGGTCGAGCTGGCTGTCGGCGGGGTTCCGTTGGTGGTGTAATAGATTGTCGCGCCGGGAGTGGCGTTGGCGATGGTTACCGTTAGCGCTGAGCCAAATATACCGGTTCCCGGGCTGAATGTCAGAGATGATCCTGGGGAACTGCCGCTGTAATCCTGCCATTCGTTTACGGTGCTATCGGCGGGCGTTCCATCTCCCTCCAATCCGAATCCCGATCCGGCCACGGTATAGGGGCTGGCGGAACTATCCGTGACGGCTCCCTTAAGAACTCCGTCGACATAGACGGATAAGGTGACCGGTGAGGCGCCGGATGTGACCAGCCCCAGAGTGTGAGTTACTGATGCGGAAACCGTGCCGCAGCTAACGACACCCATGTACTTGAAGTTCTTCATCACATAACATAAGGTGTAATTCCCGCTGGATACGGGGTTGAACCCTACGCAATAGCCCAGTATTCCGGCCGACACTCTCACGCACGCCAGCTTCGAGTAATAAATGGTGGTGTTGGATGGAGCGACCGTAATCTGCGACGTGTCGGAGGTGGATCCGGAATAGTAATATTCGGCGACGGCCGAGCCGGAGATCTGCGCGCTATCGACACCGGTGGTGGAGATGGAGTTCGTGCCAGCAGCCAATACCCACCTGGAGTTGTAAGTGGGCAGCAGCGTTGCTGAAGAGCCGGCAAAAGTATCGAAGCAACTGCCGCTTCCGGACGGGCACCCATTCACAGATGAGCTGATGAGATAAGCGGCCGAACCTACCGCGCTTTGCAGATAGCCGGAGGAAGTGGCGATGGCCATTACTGTCTCGGAGGAAGAAACACTAATCGGCGTGCTATAGAGGGTCGAGCTGGTGGTCGGCGGGGTTCCGTTGGTGGTGTAGTAGATTGCCGCGCTGGGAGTGGTATCGGAGATGGTCACGTTCTGCGTCGCAGTATAGACGCCGGCTACCGGGCCGAAGGTGGGCGCAGCCGCGGGCAATCCTCCGCTGTAATCCTGCCACTCATTTACGGTGCTATCGGCTGGCGTTCCATCTCCCTCTAATCCGAATCCCGACCCCGCCAAGGTAAACGGGCTGGAGCTATCCGTGACGGTTCCCTTAAGAACTCCGTTGACATAGACGGATAAGGTGACTGTGGAAACTCCCGATGCAACCAATCCCAACGTGTGTGTTGCGGTGGCCGAAACTGTGCCGCAGCTTCCGTTGCCCAGAAACTTGAAGTTCTTCATCACATAACATGCGGTATAATTCCCGCTGGACACAGCGCTGAAGCCCACGCAGTATCCGCCAATGCCATTTGACACTCTGACGCACGCCAGCTTTTCGTAATTGATGGTAGTGCTGGAGGGGGCAACAGTAATCTGCGCGGAGTCTGAGACGGACCCATTATAGTAATACACCGCGCCGGCAGAGCCGGAGACCTGCGCGCTGTTAGTGCCGGTGGTGGAGATGGAGTTCGTGCCTACCGCCAGCACCCACCTGGAATTATAGGTGGGTAGCGCGGTTCCCGCAGAGCCAGTGAAGTTATCCACGCAAGTGCCGCTTCCCGAGGGACATCCTAAGAATGGAGGGCTGATAGCGTAAGTTGCCGATCCTACCGGGCTCTGCAAATATCCGGGGGCCGTGGCGATGGCCTTTATTGTCTCTGATGCAGAGACGGTAATTGGTGTGCTATAGAGGGTCGAGCCGGTGGTTGGCGCGTTTCCATTGGTGGTGTAGTAGATGGCCGCGCCGGGGGCAGCGTCGGAGATGGTCACCGTCTTCGCCGAAATATATGCGCCAGCTACCGGGTTGAAGACGGGCGCGGGCGCTGGCGAGATGCCGTTGTAATCCTGCCACTCATCCACGGTGCTATCGGCTGGTGTTCCATCTCCCTCTAATCCGAATCCCGACCCGGCCAAGGTATCAGGGCTAGAGCTGTCCGTGACGGTTCCCATGAGAACCCCGTCGACAGAGACGGATAAGGTGACTGTGGAAACTCCCGATGCAACCAATCCAAGAGTGTGGCTCGCGGTGGCCGAGACTATTCCGCAGCTTCCGTTGCCCAGAAACTTGAAGTTCTTCATCACATAACATGCGGTGTAATTCCCGCTGGATACTGGGCTAAAGCCCACGCAATAACCCAGTATTCCGGCCGACACTCTGACGCACGCCAGCTTTTCGTAATTGATGGTGGTGCTGGAGGGGGCAACAGTAATCTGCGCGGAGTCTGAGACGGACCCATTATAGTAATACACCGCGCCGGCAAAGCCGGAGACCTGCGCGCTGTTGGAGCCGGTGGTGGAGATGGAGTTCGTGCCCCCCGCTAACACCCAGTGGGAGCTATAAGTGGGCAGCGCGGTTCCAGCGGAGCCGGTGAAGTTATCTACGCAACTGCCGCTCCCGGTGGGGCATCCGTTGACGGCCATGTTGATGATGTAAATGGCGGAAGCAGTCGCGCTTTGCAGGGAGCCGCTGGCCGTGGCGATGGCCTCAATGGTCTGCGACGCGGAGACAGTGATTGCTCCGGTATAAAGGATGGAGCCGGTAGTTGGCGCGGCTCCGTTGATGGTGTAGTAGATTGTCGTGCCGGGAGTGGCATCGGTGATGGTCACCGTCTGCACCGAGGAGTAGATTCCCGAGGGCGTCGTGAAGATGGGTGTGGCGGCGGGAGTCGCAACGGTGTAGGTTGCCGAGATCACGGTGGAGGGCGCGTAGCCGCTGACGACTGCGATGGCCTGGATGGTTTCAATTGTGGAGACAGTAAAGGCGCCGGTGTACCTGGTGGAAGAGACGGTTGGCGTGGTGTTGTTAGTGGTGTAGTAGATGGCCGAACCGGCGGTGGCGTCGATCAGAGTGACCTGCTGCGCGGTAGCGTAAATTCCGGGTGTCGGGGAGAAGACAGGCGCCGCGACCGCCATAACGCGGACCAGAATCTGCGCGGTGTGCACGTGTCCGCCGCCGCTGGCAGTGATGGTGAGCGGATAGATTCCCGATGCTGTGGAGGCGGCGACCTTTAACGTGAGCACGTCCGTGACGGGCGCGCTGAGGGCCAGGGAGGCCGAGGCCGGAGTTACCGTGATGCCCGCGGGCGCGCTGAAGGTGAGCGTGACGGAGCCGCTAAAGCCGTTGATGGGCGCGAGCGCCATAGTGCTGGTTCCCGACGCGGAGGGCGAGATGGAGAGTTCGGCATTCTGGGTAGTGAAGGAGAAATCCGATTGGGTGACGGAGACGTTTACCGCATTGGAGGCAGCGGCGTTGTAATTGCCGTCGCCCTGGTAGACGGCGGTGAAAATATTGGTGCCGTTGGCGGCGGCGTAGCCGGGAATGGCGAGAGCGGCCGTGCCGCCGCTCAGGTTGACGAAGGCGCTGAAACTCTGGCCGTCGGAGAGAAAGGCGACTGTGCCGGTAGGGTTTGGCTTGCCAGAGGAGCCGGCAACGGTGGCCGTGAGGGTAAAGGTTTGGCCGGGCGCGGGGCTGGCAGAGCTGGTAGTGAGAACAACAATGGGAGTGAGTTTGCTGGCCAGCGAGATGATAGTTCCGCCGTTTGCGGCAGAACCCAGCCAATTATTGTCGCCCTGGTAGTAGGCGATGAGGGGCAGAATGCCCGCCGGGACGCTGCTGAAAGTGACCACCGCCTCCAGGCTGGCGTTGCCGGTTGCGCCATAAGGCTGCCAGGGGACTGCGATCGATTGAGTGCCCAGAGTTACGGTTACGTTGCCGGTGGGCAGGGTTCCGTAGAGGGAGAGGTAGCCGGTATTCAAAATCACATCGACAGCCACGCTGGCTCCCGCGGTGACAGAAGAGACCAGCGGCTTTATGGTGAGGCTGGTGCTGCCCGGAATCACGGTGATGGAGGCGGCGGAGAGGGCGGAGGATGGGTTATAGCTTGGGTCGCCAGAGTAGGATTCGCTGACCGTGTGGTTGCCGGGCGCAAAGACACCGGTTGACCACTCCGCCACGCCGGAAGCGTTGAGCGGCTGCGTCGTTATGATGGTTGCCGATCCCAGCCTGTCAGAGAAGGTGACGGTTCCTGTGGCTGGGGTGGGCTCGGAGGCGATGGTGGCGTTGGCGCTCAACGGCTGCGCGTCCAGAAAGATTTGCGCTCCGTAGGGCAGGGTGATGCCGGCGGAGAGCGGGTAGAGATTCAGGTCGTAGGGATTCCAGGCCCAGCCGGTGGTTGTCAGCGTATTGTTTTCCGGAGTGACAGTGACGGTGATGGGCGCTGATTTGCTGGCGGCGTAGGTGCCGTCGCCGCCATAAACAGCGGTGAGCTGGTAGGTGCCGCCGGGCAGGTTGTCCACCGAAGCGTAATAGCCGCCCGCTGAGAGGGCAATGTCGTCGATGGCCGCGTAGTGAGGAATGCCGTCGTTGCCGGTCAAGCTCACTGAACCGGATGGCGTGCCCGAACCCGAGGAGCGAGAAACCGTGCCGCTGATAGTCGTCGTTGTGCCGTGGACCAGGCTGCTGGGGCTGACGCTGAGGGTGGTGGTGGTGGAGGAGAAGGTCACCGAGCTCCAGTACGTGATCAGGTTAGCAACGTCTACCGAGCCCAGTCCGGTGGCCAGATCATAGCCGGCGCCGGCGGAGTAACCGTTTTCCACGTAGAAGCCGCTGGAGTTCGAGGCCGAGGCGCCAGCCACGCAATTCGCCGTGCCGGGGTAGCAGAGCACCTGGTTGCCGCCCCGGGTCACGTCGTGGAAGGCCGACGGATGGCTGGTGGCCAACGGATAGTAGATGAAATTGGCTTGTCCGGCCCATGTGCCGGTGCTCTGGTTGATCAGGGTCTGGATGGCAGCCATGGCTGGAGAACTGGCGGAGGTGCCGCCTACGCCGGTGATGACCACCGCTCCGGCCGATGTCAGGTTAGCGCCGGAGCAGTCGCCGGGACTGGCGCAGATGGGATAGAAGCTGTAGTTGTAGCCATTGGCCGCAAACAGGGAGATGTCGGGAAGGTCGCGCACATGGTCGGCGGGTACGCCGGTTCCGGTCTGCCAGACCGGTTTGGCGTAACCCGTCGCGACACCGCTGGGATAGAGCGCGGCGCTCGAGGCTCCGCCGCCGCCGGCCACGATCATTTCGCTGGGCTGGTTGGCAGGATTGCCGCCGTCGTACATATTAAAGCCGAAAAAGTCGTTCCAGGCCTGCTCGGGGATAGTCTGCAGTAGGGATACGGCGGGCGAAGTTGTGGAACTTGTGGACCAGTAGGTGTTCAACTGAGTGGCGATGGCTGAAGGCGTGTTATAGCTGCTGTAGAAGAAGTCGGTGCCACCGACGGCGACGTTATAAGGAGTGGAGGCTATGCCGTTGACCGCTAACCCGCCGTAAGCGACCTGCTGCGAGTCGAAGTTGTCGCAACCGGCCGAGCCGCCGTCGCCCGATGAAACAAAGACCGTCTGGCCCTGTGCGGCGGCCTGCTGCCAGAGGGCGCTCCAGAACGCGTTGCCGTTCTGGCCCAAATAAGACTCGCACTCGCCGTAGCTGACGCTGATGACCCCGGCCTGATCGTCTTCCACAGCGCGCATGGCAGCCAGGGCGAGGCCGTTGCTCAACGCCGTTCCGCCTGAGGTATACAGAAGGACCGTGGCTCCGGGCGCGACTGAGCCGGCAATCTCTATGTCCAGATATGCCTCAATAGCATTGCTGTTCTGGCCGGGATCTACGCCGTCGACCACTACCGTGGGCAGGTTGGAGCTCAGCCCGAAGAGGCTTCGATAGGCCTGGACCAGGCTCAAATCCACGTTGGATGCGCTGACGATGGCGATGGACTGCCCGCTGCCGGTGGTTCCGGCCGCGTAGACCGAATTGATGTCATACTGCGTGGCAAAATCGCCCGGCGCCACTACGAAGACGACTCCTCCGCTCTCCGGATATGTCCAAAGCGGCGTTGCCTGATGGGTTTTGGGGTTGAAATTCGCTTGTCCCAGAACTTTCAGGCGGGGCTGGGGATGGAAGTCGTTCAACGGCGCCAGGCCGGCAATGACCGGGGCAAGCGCGACGGGGACCGAAGGGTCGGTCGAGTTGGCCATGTGCATCTCGCCATTCACCTGATAGCGGTGAATCTCGGTCTGAAAAGTCTCGCTGACCTGGCCCGCTGTGCCTGAAAATTCAATCGCCTGCCGCCCGGCATGCACCTGGTTGATGGTGAGGCCATGCGACTCCAGCCAGGCGGTGACAGCAGCCACATCGGAATCGGCCAGCCCGTAGAGGCGGCCAAACTCCTCCGGTTTGAGCCACTGGTGAAAGGAAGGGCTGCCCGGCGTGTGCGCTGCCTGGATGAAATCGGCCAGCGCCGACTCCTGCTCCGGGGAGCGCTGCAGCAGGAGCAGCATTCGTCCGGCGGGCAGTGAATCTTCGACCGCGCCCAGGTCAACTCTGGCCTGGCCAGCCGCGGCGTGGATCAGCGGGTGCATATTGCCGTGGAGAACTGCGCGCGCGGCATCATCAACGGAGCCTTGAACGCGCGGCGCGGCCTCGGAGGCCGTGGCCGGCGAAGACGGATTGCGCGGCGCGGCAAACGCGGCCACGACGGCCAGGTTCAAAGCAACCAGCAACACGACCCGGATGATGGAACGCAGCAGATTCATGCATAATTCATCGGCAGTTTTCGTAACGAGCTATAGCTGGTAGGCAAGAACTGAACAGGATGTTGCAGGAGTGTCCGCTCCGAGTCAATAACACGTCTTAAAGCAAAAAAGAGCAGCAGGAAATCTGCCCTGCAAAGAGTATGTGTCCGCATCGGACCACGTTGACTCTGTGTTGGCTATGTATGCGCCAAAGTCTGCATCCTGCACGGGAGCTCATTCCCTGTACGAGAATACCGGGTCATCAGAAGGATTCAATCTTCATCAGTTCCAGCGCCACAGCGGCTACGCGCGCGATGGCTCCGCCGGTCTCGCCCGCGCCGCCCACTGCGCCGCCCGCTGGCCGGGTACTCAGCAAGCCGCGTGTTCGCGCCAACTCCTCCATCATGGATTGGCGCGGCGGGCCGTCGGGGAGCAAAGGCTCGATCTCGCGGACGATATTTTCCGCCGTGAAATCGCTCTGAATCAACTCCGGCACAACGAGCTTGCCGGCAATCAGGTTGACCATAGCAACGTGAGGGACCTTCACCACTTGCTTGGCGATGGCGTAGGTCAGCGGCGAGACCCGGTAAACGACGACAAAGGGATTGCCGGCGAGCGCCGCTTCCACGGTGGCCGTGCCGCTGGCGACGATGGAAGCGCGGGCGTGCATGAGCGTGGCGCGGGCTTCGTCAATCAGCTTGACGGTCAGGCCGGAGCCGTGAAGATCGACCAACCGCCGCACCTCGTCGCGCTGCTTGGCGTTCAGGGTCGGCGCGAGGGGGATGATGAACTCGAAGCTGCCGTGCATTTTTTGCGCCGCCCGCAGGATCGTCGGCAGATGGTCGCGAATCTCGCGGGGACGGCTTCCCGGTAGCAGACCAATCCAGGTCTTGGCGAGGTCGTGGCCGTTTTCAGCGGCAAATTGCGCGCGGCTGACGGCGGGCAGCGGAAGCTCTGCCAGCGGATGGCCGACAAACTCAGCCTCGACGCCCTGCTCGCGGTAGAACGGCTCCTCGAAGGGGAAGATCACCATCATGCGGTCGATGTACTTGCGCACCAACTTGATGCGGTGCTTCTTCCATGCCCACAACTGCGGGCTGACGAAGTAGAGAACCGGAACGCCCAGCCGGTGCAACTCCCTGGCCAGCCGGAAGTGAATCTCCGGAAAGTCGATGAGGATGGCCACGCTGGGGCGGCGCACGCGGATGGTCTTCTTGAGCTTGCGGAACTCGCGCCAGATGCGGGGCAGGTGATGGACGACTTCAGTCAGTCCCATGACGGCCATCTCTTCGGAGCGGACGATGCAATCGAGACCCTCGGCGGCCATGCGCTCGCCGCCCATGCCGAAGAAACTTGCCGTTTGGGCGGAGTCCTCAAGTCGTTTCTTGAGTGCGTCGATTACCAGCGCGCCGTAGTGCTCGCCGCTGGCCTCGCCTGCCGAGATGAAGATCATGAGTGGCATTTTTTCTGGTTACGCCGCCGGATTTGTGCTGATGACATGATAGCGGGTTGGTCAGTGTGACAAGAATTCCACAGTTTCACGGTTATGCGTATTCATACTCCAGCGTTTCCGAATCGACCTCGATTCGATGGGGAGATGCTGTGCTTTCCTCGTCGATATGCTCAAAATCCCTTGTGATCTGTTCTGCTTTATCGCGCAGACCTCGACCCAGGTTCAAAGCCACAGCGCGAATCAGCAAATCGCTTTTCGAGCCTATGTTCACGGCTCCTGTCTCCCACTTTGAAAGCGTCGATTTATCCGTATGCAAAATGCGCGCGAACTGCTCGCCGCTCATTCCCAGATACTTGCGCAGATAACGCACTTCAGTTCCGGACAGAGGCTGCTTGCTGGTCACAAGAGCGACAGCTAAAATGCGCAGCAAACCATCCAGGTTTGGAAGGATGGGGTCTTCATTTCCGCAGGCATGACACTTGATTGTTTCGATTCCCTTCAACACTACGTTGTCGAGGCCGCTTTCACGGAAGCGATAGGTCCCTCTTTCCACCCGCGCTTCGCTCCCACAATCGGAGCAATGCGACACGATGCTTGACGACTTCATTTTCTTTGGCATCCCCATATCCCTTCGAGCAAAGGGAGATTTGCAATCGGAGATCATCTCCGCATGCTGAAGACCGTGATCAGGAACCCTGTAGCTACATCCTTGAAACAGAAGACCACTGCCAATGGCTTTCCTTCAAGATCAGTTCCTTCGATCCTGTACTTCCAATCTCCGGAGCGAATATCCGGTTCCGGTTCTTGAAAGATAATCCCCGTCCTGAGAACGTTGTGAGCATCCAGGATGTCAAGGCCTTCATTTGCCAGCTCCTCTCTGAAATGCTTACCGGAGATCAATCTTCCGGCCGACAGGCAGTGACGGACAAGATCCGTCGCTTCTGCCCGGGTTAAGCACCTCACTGGCATAGTTGTGTTTTATACGATAAGTGAATATATGTCAACTATAATCATGGGAACCCAATTGCGTTCTGTTCTATTGCGGGACTGCCTGCTACGCGCTGCGCCGCGCCCGCACGGCTTCGGCAAGTTCTTTGAGGAGCGCGTACGTTTCCTTCCAATCGATGCAGGGGTCGGTGATGCTTTGGCCGTAGACCAGCGGCTGGCCGGGGACGAGCTGTTGCGCGCCGGCGACCAAATTGCTCTCAAACATAACGCCCAAAATGCGCATGTCGCCGCGCTTGTCTTGAGAGCCGGCGATCTGCTGCGCGACATCGTGGCCGACGATTGTCTGGCGGCGATAATCCTTGCCGCAGTTGGCGTGGGAGAAGTCGATCATGATGCGCGGCTCGATGCCGGCTTTTTCCATCTGCGCCGCGGTTTCGGCAACGCTCTCCGCGGTGTAGTTGACCGTGCCCCGGCCGCCGCGCAGGATGATGTGGGTGTCGGGATTTCCCCTGGTGATGAGGATGGCCGATTGGCCGGTCTTCGTCAATCCGAGAAAAGCGTGGGAGCAGGCGGCGGAGAGGATGGCGTCGATGGCGATCTGCACGTTGCCGGAGGTGCCGTTCTTGAATCCCACCGGGCAGGAGACGCCGCTGACCAGTTGGCGATGAACCTGGCTTTCGGTGGTGCGCGCGCCGATGGCTCCCCAACTGACCAGGCCGGCGATGTACTGGGGCGAAATCATGTCGAGGAATTCTGTGCCGGTGGGAACGCCCATCTCGGCCAGGTCGAGGAGTAGATGGCGCGCCAGGCGCAGGCCGTCGTTGATTTTGAAGGATTGATCGAGATGCGGGTCGTTGATGAGGCCCTTCCATCCGATGGTGGTGCGGGGCTTCTCGAAATAGACGCGCATGACGATGCGCAGGTCGGCGGAAAACTCCGCGATGGCCGCTTTGAGCAGGGCGGCGTATTCGCGGGCGGCCGCTGGGTCGTGAATGGAGCAGGGGCCAACGAGGACGAGCAGGCGCGAATCGCGGCCGTTGAGGATGGCGGAGATTTCGTTGCGGGCGTTGAAGATGGTGTCTGAGGCGGCTTCGGTGACGGGGCGCTCTTCTTCGAGAAAAACCGGGGGCAGGAGGACCCTGGTCAATTGAATGCGGAGATCTTCGGTGGTGTGGTACATGGGGGCTTCCTTGTTATGAATCTATCAGCTTGAGGGTGGGGATGAGATGAGGCGTGGCGGGTGTCGGCTCGCGACAAGCGAATTTTCTCTGTTTTGCGTCTAGCATAATGTTGAGCTGTGGGTATAGGTGTAGCCTGTAAATGGGTTTTCAAAGACAGCGTATTCTCGAGTTAGCGCAAAAGGAGCGGCATGAAGATGGGGAGATGGGCACGGTTGTTGCCGGCGGCGGCGCTGCTGCTGGCAGGTTGCGGAGATTTCTGGGAGGCGCCGGGCGGTAACAGCAGCGCCAGCTTCACCCTTTCCAACAGCGGCAACATCACCATGGGCCAAAGTGCGACCGGCACCTCGACCATTACCGTGACGCCAGCAAGTTCTTTTACCGGGACGGTTACACTTTCCTGCGCGGTGACCGCGCCAACGGGCGCTTCCAATCCCGCCACGTGCGGCCTATCTCCGGCTTCACTTACCTTCAGCAGCGCAACGGCACAAACCTCCACGCTGACCGCGACCACTTCATCCTCGACGTCCGGAGCGTATCAGATTTTGGTAACTGGCGTTTCAGGCAGTGTTTCAGAGACCACCTCTGTATGCGCTGCGGTGGGCACAGGCACATGCACCACGGCCGCCAACAGCGGGCAATTTTATATTCTCAACAGCAGCACCACTAGTAGCAGCTCGATTGCCGGCTATTCCATCAGCGGCGGCAAACTGACCTCCATCTCCGGCAGTTCCCCCACTGTGAACGGCGTAGCCCTCGCTATTGCCATAGCTCCCAACGGCAAATTCCTGTGCGTGAGCTCAAGCTACGGCGTCTATGCGTACCCCATTACTAGCGGCGCATTGGGTACCGGCGTGAAGGTCACCTCTGATCCGGCCTATGCCATCCAGATCGACTCGACCGATTCGTGGCTGATCGAGGCCATCCCTGCCACAGGCGGCGTGACGTTTGGCGCGGTTCCCATCAATTCCACTACCGGCGTGAACACCGGCAGCGAAGTGACGGCTACGTTTGCCGTTGCCAACGCTTCCTTGCCGCAGGGTCAAATGGTCATTTCGCCGGATAACAGCTATATTTTTGCCGCCCTGGAAACTGGCGGCACGATTGTGGTCCCATTCAGCTCGAGCTCGCCTTTTCCGTCCGGAACATCAGCCAAGACGATTGGGGTGGCAAATACCGGCGGTTCTGCGCTTTCGGTGGCCGTGGACCCCAGCAGCACCCCTCGCATGTTCTATATAGGCGAAACCCTGGCTGGCTCAGGCGGCACAACTGGCGGGCTGCGCGCCTTCACCTATGCTTCTTTGAGTACCTCTACTCTGGTCCAGGCCACAGGCTCACCCATCCCCAGCGGCGGACTGGCGCCCACCTTCATCCTGCCTGTTGCCTCTCCCAGTTATGTTTATGTCGCCAACGGAATCGGCAACATCACCGGATTTGCAGTGTCATGGAGCGCTTCTCCCTATTCAATAGCGACGGGCACCGTCATCACGGCCGGCGCTCAACCGGCCGGCATGGCTTTGGACTCGACAGGCTCCTGGGTCTTTGAAGTGGGTTCGTCCGGCAGCCCTTACTTCGACGCCTACACCTTCGACGCATCTATCATTGGCCAGCTAGACTCGCAGGTCACTTCCACCGCCCCGGCTACCTCCATCGCCATCGTCGCGGCGCCGTAGGCTGAGAGCGGCGCGCGCGCTGGAACCGGTACCGCGAATCGCAGACCGGTATGCGGATGTGGTATTCAATTAGATGATCAACCCATCGGTCCGGAGGGTACCGCACATATGCTGTTGCAGAAGCTGCGTGAAGAAGTGCTGGAGGCGAACCTGGAGTTGGTTCGCCGCGGCCTGGTGCTGTATACCTTTGGCAATGTGAGCGGCATCGACCGCGAACAGGGACTGGTGGCCATCAAGCCCAGCGGCGTTGCCTACGAAGAGTTGTCGGCGGAGATGATGGTGGTCACTGATATCGAGGGCAAGATCGTGGAGGGAACATTACGCCCGTCTTCGGACCTGGCCACGCATCTCGAGTTGTACAAGCACTTCGCGACCATCGGCGGCGTAGCGCATACGCACTCGGAGTACGCCACCGCGTGGGCGCAGGCGGAGCGGGAGATTCCCTGCCTGGGAACCACACATGCGGATTATTTTCATGGGTCGGTGCCTGTTACCAGGCGGTTGAGCGAGACAGAGATTGCCGGCGATTACGAACGGGAGACCGGCGTGGCGATCTGGCAGCGGTATACGGTGCTTGACCCCAATGCGATTCCGGCGGTGCTGGTGGCCGGACACGGTCCATTCTGCTGGGGAGCGAGTGCGACAGAGTCAGCCCACAACGCCGCGCTTCTGGAATACATGGCGCGCATGGCCTGCCACACGCTATCAATCAACGGCGAATCCGGACCGCTGCCGCAGGCGCTGCTCGACAAGCATTTTTTGCGCAAACACGGCAGCCACGCTTATTACGGGCAGGCAAAGGCGTGATGAATCCGGCTCCGCCGGGAAGGTTTTCGGACCTGATGTGGAATCGGGCAGATAAAATTTTGAATGAAAGCTGACGGCCGTGTGCCGCGGCGGAAATGGAAGAGAACGATGAGCATTGTCGCGGGAGTTGATTTTGGCACGTTGAGCGTGCGCGTTTCGCTGGTCGACAGCGAGCGCGGATTGATTAGTTCGGCTACAGCCGAGTATCCGCTGCATCGCAAGCGCGAGGACCCGGAGTATGCCACGCAGTCGCACAGCGACCATATGACGGCGCTGGCCGCCGCCACGCGGCAGGCGCTGAAGGAAGCCGGAATCAGCGGCGACAAAGTCGAGGCTATCGCTCTCGACACCACCGGCTCCAGCGTGATTCCCGTGGCCGCCGACATGACCCCGCTGGACGACTACTACCTGTGGTGCGATCATCGCGCGAAAAAAGAAGCTGCTGAGATTACGGAGGCGGCGCACCGCGAGAAGCTGGAAGCGATCGAGTGGTGCGGAGGCGTCTACTCCTCGGAGTGGGGATGGGCGAAGCTGCTTCACTGGCTGCGCCACAATCCGGATAAGCGCAAGAATTTTGCCAGCGCCTTCGAGCATTGCGACATGGTTGCCGCCACGCTGTGCGGGATTACCAGCCCGGTGCTGGTCAAGCGCAGCATCTGTGCCATGGGCCACAAGTGGATGTGGAACGCCGCCTTGGGCGGACTGCCTCCGGAAAAGTTTTTAGTGAGTGTGGACCCGCTGCTGGCCGGCGTCAGAGCGAAGATGGAGGGAGAGTACGCGACTTCGGACAAGATTGCCGGAAAACTTGCGCCGCAGTGGGCGGAAAAACTTGGGATTCGCGCCGGCATTCCCATTCCCGTCGGCGCCTTCGACGCGCACTGGGACGCCATCGGGGCCGGCGCGCGGGAGGGTGACGTGGTGAACGTGGTGGGCACCTCCACGTGCATCATCGCCTACGTGAAAACTGCGCGGTTGATTCCCGGCGTTTGCGGCGTGGTCCCGGGCAGCGTGCATCCGCAATACACGGGTGTCGAGGCCGGGCTGTCGGCTACGGGAGACATCTTCAGCGCCATCGCGGGCCGCGCCAACACCACGGTCGCCGAATTGAGCAAAGGGCTGGAGGCATATCGCGCCGGGCAAACCGGGCTGCTGCGCATGACCTGGGACAACGGCGACCGCACCGTGCTGGTGAATCCGAATCTGGGCGGAATCACGCTGGGATGGAACCTGCAGCACACCGCGCAGGACGAGCTTTTCGCGGCCATCGAGGGAACTGCGTTTCATACCCGCGTGATCCTCGACCGGATGAGCGAATACGGCGCGCCCACGCTGCGCGTCATCAATGGCGGCGGCATTCCGCAGAGCAATGCGGTGCTCAACCAGGTCTACGCGAATGTTCTGGGCAGGCCGGTGCTGGTGCCCTCGAGCAAGGTAACGGGAATCGGCTCGGCGGTCTTCGCGTTTCTGGCCGCGGGCGCCTTCAAGACCATCGGCGAGGCGCAGGACAAAGTCTGCCCACCGCACAAGGTCTACGAACCGGAGCCGGCGGCGCAGAAAACGTATGAGGGATTGTACCAGCATTTTCGCCTGATCTATTTTGCCTTTGGCGAATTGGGAAAAAGCGAGTTTGGTCCGGTGCTGCCGGATCTGATTCGGGAAGCAAGGGCGGCACACTCGCACGGTTCCTGAGCCACTGTTTCCAGAAGTGCTATCCTCAACGAGGATCGCCACAGGCTGTGTTCACGCAATCTTCCAACACATTCGTCTCTTTCACGCGGCGCTTGAAGGCTCCCGCCGTTTCGCTGCTTCTCGCGTGTTTTCTTGCGTTTTCTTCGGGATGCAGCCACTTCCACCGAGAACGGCACGACACGGTGTACGTTTCCGCGCGGCAGATGTACCTGCATGACCGGGTGGCCGCCGTCTCCAACCGCGTGGCCGAGGTGACCAACGGCCAGCGATTGGAAGTGCTTGACCAGAACCGCCGCTTTATCAAGGTGCGGACCGATAAGAACGAGATCGGCTGGATTGAAGAGCGGGCGGTAATCGACGCCAAAACCTTCCAGGCATTTGACCAGCTAGGGGTTCAACACCGTCAAGACCCGGTGGTGGCCAGCGGCGTTGTGCGCGACGACATCTACCTGCATCTGACGCCCGGCCGGGATGCGGAGCGGTTTTATCTGTTGGGTGCGAACTCCAAGGTTCAGCTTCTGGAGCGCGCTTCGGTTCCCAGGGCTCTGCCCGGCTCTGAGCAGGCTCCCAGTCCGATGGCGCCGAAGCCCGGCGCGCCGGCAAAAACTCCCAGCCAACGCTCCGGTTCCAAATCATCGGCTAAATCGGCTGTTCCCGGTGGCGCGGCGCACATTCCTGGCCAGCTTGATGCCGGACCAATCATGGAGGACTGGTGGCTGGTGCGCGACGAGCAGGGTCACACCGGGTGGATGCTCGCGCAGCGCATGGATATGGATGTGCCCGACGAGATTGCCTCCTATGCCGAGGGACAGCGGTACGTGGGCGCATACGTGTTCAACACGGTTCACGATCCTCAGGCGGCAACGCCCAACCACGAGGTTCCGCAATACGTGACCGTGCTATCGCCGAACAGGGCCGGGTTGCCCTTCGACTTCGACCAGGTGCGCATCTTTACCTGGAATACCCGGCGCCATCGCTACGAAACGGCCTTCCGGCTGCATCCCATCCAGGGCTATTTGCCGGTGCGGGTCACGCCTGCTACGAGCGGCAGCGCGCCAACGTTCAGTTTCCAGATCGCCAGCGGTCCCGACATGACCACGGATCCAGTCACCGGCATCACGCGCCCGGTCTCGCCGCGGACCATTACTTATCAGATGAACGACACGCGCGCCGTGCGCATCGGCTCCGACCTGGAGACAATTCCCTTCAGCCACCAGCCCGAATCCAAACCCACCAAGGCCAAGTTGGGGAAAAAGCATCGGCGGTAAACCGCATCCTTCAGTTTGGGGGATAATTTGTCCTGCTTTACGGATGACGAATTGGGGGATAGAATAGAGATGGAGCAGCGGATATGTCCTCAAGAGCAGAACCGATGCAGAGAGCCGCAAGGGTGAAGACGCCGCGCAGAGCCTTGCGCGGGCGGAATCGAACCAAGCTCTCCACCACCGTGGCGGCGGAGAATTTCACGTTTCTCGAAACCATGGTCAGCACGGGCCGCACCGATTCAATTGCCGAGGCCGTGGACCTGGCCATAGCGCGGCTTCGCCGGATGGAAAACCGTTCCCGGCTGGAGCGCGCGACCGCCGATTACTTTGACGGCCTGACCGCCAAGGCGCAGGCGGAAGAGCAGGCGCTGGCGCGGCTGCTCCATAAGAACGCCGGAAGCGTGGATTTTGATCGTGAGCCCTGATGCAAAACCCAGGCGCGGAGAAATCTGGCGCGCCGACCTCGGAGACGGCAAGAAGCACGCCGTGGTTGTCGTCTCTCTCGACCAGAGGAATCTCAGCGACCGCACATCCTCCGTGCTGGTTGTTCCCTTCGGCAGTTATGGCGCTGAAGGGCCGACGGTGCTGCGGATGCTCCCAGGCGAAACCGGCCTGCCGGAACCGTCTTATTTGAAGGCGCATTTTATTCAGGTGTTGCCCAAAGACAAATTACTGGACCGCTTGCCGCGCTCGCTCACAGCCACGCAACTGCGAGAGGTAGTCCTGATGATCCGGCGTGCCGTTGACCCGGATGCTCCGTATGAGCCGACATAGCGGTGAAGTTGGTCTGGAGAGAAATCCACTGACGAGCGCATGGAAGTGGTGGCGACGTAGGGAGTGTGGGTCTGCGAAATCCTAGATCCCAAAATTGGGACCTAGTACAACTGGCCTAAGCGCTCATTCCTTCAAATGCGGATATGAGCTATCTCTTTATCAAAGTGTTTTTCCTCATCTGAGCGTCTTTTTTCAATGCAACGTTTACGATCAAGAAATATCTTGTTCCGTAAGACGAGAAAGTCCGTGAATGTTTCAGGGCAAAAAGCATCAGCGGGCGCTTTATACCTGTTGCAAAACCCATTGCATGCTCCGCATGCAAGAACCGCATTCGCGAGGGACCTGCACCATTCCATTTTAATGCCAAGTTTTCTGCAGACGCTTATCGGAATTGCATGATCTAGCGTCATTGTTAACCAATTGCTGAATTCAGAAATGCAAGCACCGCAATAAGCACAACGATTCTGTTGGGTTTTCTGAATAAATTTAAGTCCATATTCGTGCCGAAAGTTATTTCCAACCCAAATTGACTTCAAGAGCTCATTTTCATCTTTGGGGTAGGTATGGAACGGTAACGTTTGATCTTGATCAATTGATGGTAATGATGTCATTTTGCATATCTTCTTTCTTGTGTAAATTGTTATACCAGTTCTCGATTCTGAGAACTGTGTATTGATACTCCCGTCTTCTCACCCGCGCCGTCTTAGCTCCAACTCCACCACCCGCATCATCTCCGCTTCGGGGGCGGGTTTGCCGGTCCAGATTTCGAATTGCCTCGCGCCCTGCTGGACGAACATCTCCACCCCGCTGATCGTCGGGAGGCCGCGCTCTTTAGCTAATTTCAATAGCGGCGTTTCCAGCGGGTTGTAGACCATATCGAAGACCAGCGAGGCGTTGAGCTCGTTCTCCGCGATGGGCATCGTCTGCTTGTTGCCGGCCATGCCGCAGGGGGTCGCGTTGATGAGCACGTCGAAACTGCTCTTGGCGAACTGGTCGCGCTTGAGCACCTTGGCCTTGGCCTGCTTGGCGAGCTTCACGGCGTCTTCGTGGATGATGTTGACGACGAAGACCTCCGCGCCCTGTTCCACCAGGCCGAAGACGGCGGCCCGCGCCGCGCCGCCCGCGCCGATAACAACGATGCGCGCGCCTTGCAGCTTCAGGCGCCTTTCCAGCGGGCGAACCACGCCGGCCACGTCGGTGTTGAAGCCGTAGAGCTTGCCGTCAACGCCGGTGCGCAGGGTGTTGCAAGCGCCGATGCGGGCGGTGATGGGGTCGGAGTTGGCCAGATGCGGCAGGACTTCCTGCTTCAGCGGCATGGTGACGGCGGCGCCGGCCAGCGGCAACTCGCGCGCCACAGTGATCAGGTCGTTGATCTTGCGGGTCAGAAGCGGGAGCAGAATCGCATTCACATTTTCGCGGCGGAAGGCGGCATTGTGCATCAGCGGCGAGAGCGAGTGGGCGATGGGGTCGCCGGCCACGCCGAAGATGCGCGTGGCCTGGTCCAACTGCTCGACGCGGTAGAGGTCGCGCAGGGCGCGGACGGTCAACTGGCCGGGAGCGGTGGCCAGAGCGGGGCCGGTGGCCGGGCCGTCGGAGGGTGCGGCAAAGGTGAAGGGCGCGCCGGCCCTGAGTCCCAGCACGCGGCTCACCAGCCCCTCCTCTCCCATGGCGAGGCCGACCACCTCGGCGGAGCGGGAGTGGCTCTCGATGAGTTTAAGGACAGCCAGGTTATCGGCCAGCGACTTAGCCGTCGAAACCACTTTGACGAAATCCGGCTGGAAAACCGAGATGCGCAGGGCCACCTGGTCAAGATTCTTGGTGCGCGAGAAGTCGTGAAAGCTGATGATCAGCGCCGTGCTCGCGGCCCGCAACCCGTCGCGCAGCTGGTCCAGCTGCCTGGGAGCAGCCTCCTCGGCCGACTCAACCTCCAGATCGACGATCTGGCAGCCAGCCTCAGCGGCCTCCAAAAGGACCTCCATTTCGGCCTTCAACGAGCCCGTGAACTGGCCGCCAAAATGCTTGCGCCGGCAGGTGGCCAGGACCGTTGTATCGCGGTGAGCGGCAAGGAATTCCTTCACTTTGGGCAGGGCAGAGGCCGGTTTGGGCAGCGAATCCAGGCGGAACTCAAGGAATTTGGAATCCGCCAGGGCAGCCTCGGCGCGCTCCATCAACTCCGCCGGCGAGGCGGCCTGAATGGCAACGCAGAGCTTACCCAGGGTGCTCAGGCGCATCCTCGGAGGGGGGGGCGCGGGCGCGGGAGGAGGCGGATTGGAGCTAAATAAAGGCATGAGTATCAATTGACGCATCTTATAGCGGTTTTGGCCAGGATGCAACTGGAAAACGCAAATTTCGGGAGTAAATATTCATACAAAGGCAGCAAGTTAGCTGAGCGCCGCGATGATCTGATAGGTGGAGCGCACGCGGCCCATGCGGGGGAAAATGCGCTGCACGCTGTTGGAGTGGCCTTCGGCGCAGGAGCCGGTCATGGCATCCTCGGCAAAGATCAGCTCGTAGCCGCGCTGGCGAACCTGAGCTTCACTGCGGAGGAGCTGGCGCGGATAGATGGGATTGTAGGGCAGGCGGGGAAACGAGAGCCGGAGGGAGGCGGTGGTTTAAATCCACACAATGCTCAAAGGTTGCCCGAGCATCCTGCTCGACCAACCAAGAAAAAAATAACTCCAACCACGAAATAACTCGTCTCATCGGCATTCCTTTCCTGGTCCGTTCATAGTCAGATGGGCCATGACACTAATAATGCGATAAGTCACGAGCGGATGAAAACTCCAATTCACAAAAATGGATTGAGGTTATGGCCGCGTCTGGTTATAATTGGCAACCAAATGCCTCCCAGCCTGCTTTTGAGTGCGAAGTGTAAGAGACGCTCGCACTTTGCGGGCGCGTAATGCTAACGATGCAGCAGGTTTCCGGGGAGTGGAGCAAACACGCGACAACAAGAAAGAGGAAATGCATGAAGAGATTATCGATTTATGCCTGGATGGCTGCGGCCTGGACAATCATGGCGCTGCTCGTCCTTCCTGCTTGCGCTCAAATTAGTCTGCCACCGATTAAAGGTAAACCGCCGGTGAAGACGCTGTCGAAGGCCCGGCTGGGCAAGATGTGCGAGGCAAAGAGCGCCGACTTAGAAGCAGCGCTGCTCTGCTGGCTGGAGCAGAACCCGAATGTGGCCAATGCAATGTGGTATCAGCCCGCGCCGAGCCCAGCAGGGTGGAATCAGTGGCCGATCGATGTCAAAAAGGAGTTGGTTGCGGACTTCAAGCAGATGGCTGAGTGGTACCTGGACGGAATGCAACCCTCGAAGGCCCCCCAGTTCTTTCCGGATGTGATTCCCATGTCCACTGCTACGGCAGACCCCAATTGCGTGCGTTCGATGACGGGACAGGCGGGCAGAACAGTATTCCTGGCGGTGGTTGCCAATAGCCTGGCAGCCGAATTGACAGAGAAGTACTCCTGGAGCATCACGACTTATGATCCAACGGAACTGTTTCAATTGCTATCACAGAACGAAATAATGGAACTCGAGCCCGGCCCGAAATGTCCGAACGTGCCGTCCGGCTATTACATCCCAGAAACCATCTCGCTCGTATCGCCGGCCAATCCGCCATTCACCGCCTCATTCTTCCGGACCAATCATCTCATTGGCGCTAACGCGGCCGAAACGATTGCCCTCCTCTTCCAGTGGGAAAAGCAGATTAAGCACGCCGGTGTGATAGCCGGGCATCCTGAACTGGACGATAACCTTTTCCTCTATTACTGGGGAGCGAATACGCCGCCGATTCCTGTTGCTGAGATCATCAACGGCACAACCTATGCAGGACCTAGTTACATGGGAATTGGATTCGGTCACTTTACCTCCGGTTGCGGAGGCACCCAGGCGTTCATGGAATCGGTATTGCGGGCCGTGAACATCCCACTTCTGCCGACGTGGCAGTCTTGCGGGCATTCTACGCCGTACTTTCCAACCGCTGGCGTAGCCATGACTCACGGAGACGATCCCTACGGAAGGGAGGGCTGGGTGACGGCGTACCCCGGCTTCCCCGCGCCTAAGCCGATTGAGTATCTGGTTTCCATCAGCGAGTTCAAAGCACTGTTCCCTTCCGGACAGAGCGTAGCTGATTGCAATACGCATATCGAAAGACGGCCAGCGGACATCGCCATCCAATACGGTTCCGACCTTCTGATGCAAGCGTATTGTCAGGACCAGGCTTCGGGAGCAACCCAGACGAACGGCCAGGTTTTTGCGATTATGAAGACCTGGTACGACCTGCCGACCTTGCAGAGCAAAGGATTGTGGACAACCCTTGCCAATAAGACCGCCGCTTTGAACTATTGTGCGACACAACATTGACGCGGCGGCCCTGCGCCGGGTACCCACCCTTCCTCAGTTTCATCGCGCAAGGGTGGTATCCACGAATCCTGGCAACGGCGACGAGTCATGCCGCTCAACCTTTGAGCGCAGAGATGATCTGTTCGGTTGTGCGCACGCGGCCCATGCGGGGAAAGATGCGCCCAACGCTGTTCGCGTGGCCTTCGGCGCTGGAGCTGGTCATGGCATCCTCGGCAAAGATCAGCTCGTAGCCGCGCTCAAAGGCGTCGCGGGCCGTGCTCTCCACGCCGATCTCGGTAGAGATGCCGCAGAGAATGATCGTGGTTAGATTGCGGCGTCGCAGTTGCAGGTCGAGATCGGTGCCGTAGAACGCACCCCATTGACGCTTGTGAATTATAATGTCGGCGGGCTGACGGTCGAGTTCGGGAATCAACTCGCTCCAATCGGGCGGCCGGGGGCCGGTTGCGCGCATCGGCTGGTCGGAAATGGGTTTCAGCCGGTCCGCGCCATCCGCAGCGCCGCCTACGTGGACCAGGATAGGCTGCGCTCCAGCGGCTCGGGCCGCGGTGAGCAGGCGCGCGCAGTTGGCAATTACATCGGGCTTGGAGTGCGGCGCGCCTCCGGGCATTCCCGCGATGCCCTTTTGCAAGTCGATAACCACGATGGCTGTGCGGCGCGGTTCGAGTTTGAGTTCGAGTTTCTCTTCACTCATTGCGGTATCTCCTCCTCCGCCAGTGGCAAATTCTCTGCCGGAATAATCCCCATCTCGCGGTAGATGGGGCGAATCTGGCTGCGCAGCGCAGGCAACCGCGTCGCGAACCATGCCGCGCCCAACAGCACCACCGAGCCGTTAATGATCACCGTCCAGGGCGCGCCAAATTTGTGTGCCATCGTCCCGGCCAGAAGGCTGCCGAAGGGCGCCATGCCCATGAAGGCCATCGTATAGTAACTCATCACGCGGCCGCGCTTGTCGTCGCTGACGATGGTCTGAATGACGGTGTTGCTGGCGGCCATGCCCTGCATCATGCCCATGCCCGCGATGAAAACCATCAGCATGGAAAGCCAGAAGACGCGCGAAAGCCCGAAGCCGATCAGCCCCGCGCCGAAGACCGCCGCCGCGATGGGAATCATCTTGACCAGGCCGCGCACGTTCCTGCGCGCCGCGAGAGAAAGCGCCGAAAGCAGCGCGCCCAGGCCCATTGCGCCGGTCAGGAAGCCCAGCGTATGCGGCCCGCCGTGCAGCACCACTTTGGCGAATATGGGCATCAGCACCATAAACGGCATGCCCATCAGGCTGACCAAGGCAAAGAGCAGCAGGATGGTGCGGATGGGCAGGAAGCGGGAGACGTAGTTCCAGCCGGCTTTCAAATCGGTGAGCGTGGACCCGGCCTTGCGCCGGACCACGGGCGCATGAAGGCGCATCATCAGCAGCGACGCAATGACGGCGATGTAACTGATGCCGTCGACCAGAAAACACCAGCCCTCGCTGCTGACCGCTATCAATATGCCGGCCAGCGACGGGCCGATAAGCCGCGCCACGTTCACCATGGAGGAGTTGATGGCGATGGCATTCTGCAGGTCGCGCTTGTCGTCCACCATCATAATCATGAAGGACTGGCGGCCGGGCATGTCGAAGGCATTGATGCAGCCCTGCATTACGCTCACCACCAGCAGCAGGGGAATGGTGATGTGGCCGGAGAGCGTCAGCGCGGCCAGGGTCAGCGATTGGAGCATGGAGAGGGTCTGTGTCCAGACCAGCACCTGGCGCTTGTCGAGCCGGTCCACCCAGACGCCGGCAAAAGGCGCCAGCAGAAAGGTCGGAATCTGCCCGGCAAAACTGACCGTGCCCAGCAGCAGGGCCGAGCCGGTGAGCCGATAGACCAGCCAGCCGGTGGCCACGCGCGTCATCCACGTGCCGACAAGCGAGATGGTTTGCCCGCCGAAGAAGAGGCGGAAATTGCGATGGCGCAGCGCGCGCCAGGCATGGGAGATGCCGGTGGCCTCGACCGTTTCCACGCGCTTTGCTTGCTCTTCTCCGCTCAAGATTGCATCCTTATTGGCAGTCTATCGCGGTGGGGGGAGAGAGATTTCGCCAGGGATTGAAGTTAGCGTGGGTAAAGCTTGAAGTTGACCTCGATATTGAGATTTACCGGGACTGGCATGCCGTCCTTCATGGCAGGCTTGAAGCGGAATCTCATGACCGCTTCGATTGCCTTCTGGTCCAACCCCATGCCGAGAGGGCGCACCACCTGCGGATTTCGCGGTATTCCCTTTGTATCGACAATAATCGAAACGATAACGGTTCCCTGGACTTTGGCCCTTCGCGCCTCATCGGTATACTCCGGGGAAACGCTGTACGAAAGAACCGGAGCGCTGACTCTTTGTCCAACATTATAGATAGTGCCAATGTCCGTTGAATCATCAGCCTCCGTTTGCATTTTCTGGAGAGGACTCGCCTTCTGTTCCGTCGGCGCCCACAGACGCACCTGATCTGTCTGCTGGCCCGATGAATCCTTTTTCTCATCCATGCAGGCGTACAAAGTCACCGTCACAATATCCGCAACCGGGACGGGCCGGCCTTTGTAGGTTCCCGGCTTGAACCGGTCGCCAGCAACCGTCATGAGCGCCAACTCATCCAGTTTCGAGTCCTTCGGAGACAGAATAGCCAGATTGAGCGGAACTCCTTCCGCATCGACATAGAGTGAAATCGGGATCGCGCTCTTCACCTTTTTCCTGCATTTTTCGTCAGGGATTGGAGCTTGGGTGACAGGAAGCAGCTCCGGAGCCGTCACGCCCGGGCCCATCGTATAAATCATCACCTTGTCTGGCTGTGCATCCGCCGCGGGAGGCGGCGTGGAAGGACTGGCCTGTTGGCCGCCGGAAAAGCTCGTACCCAAATCAACGAAGAGCGCGACTATCCATATAGCACGCATAGACCCTCCGCAAACTACCAACAGAGAATCTATCACACAAACTCTTAACTGTGTTTATGAAACTGGTTCATCGAGCAGAGCTTTTTCCTTCGCGGGCGAAGCGAAGGGCGCGATGGCGGCCTCGGATATTTTTCTGGTGATGACCTGGAAGTGATAACCCATGACTGCCAAAGTCATGGCCGCACCGACGCAATGGCGATAGCGCGTGAGCACGGTGAGCAGAAACTTCCAGTAACTCCAGCGCTGCCGGCCGAAGACTCCCTGGCGGACGATGGAGGTGACAAAAGCGCGCGCATTGCTCACCGTCATCCATTGCTGCCAGGTATTATGCTCGCCGGATTCCTGCTTGCCGGGCTTTGGCTGGGTGCGGCTCAGGTAGAGCTTGACGCGCTCGTAGTAGGCCTCGCAGGAGTAGATCCGCTTGAGCACCGAGCGATAACCCTCCACCAGCTTGGTGGCGTCCATGCGGGGAAGAAAATTCAGATTTTCGTCAGTATTGTTGCCGTCGCCGGCATCGAGTATCCGGCCCTCGCTCCACAGCCGCCGGAATAACTGGGTTCCGGGCATGGCTTGCAGCAGGCCGACCATGGCGACGGGGATGCCGCTCTTCTGAATAAAATCCACCATGCGGTCGAAGATGTCGTCGCGATCGGTGTCGAAGCCCAGGATGAAGCCGCCCATCACCTGCATGCCGTAACTCTGGATCAAGGCCACGCTGTCCAGCAGGCTGCGCCGCGTGTTCTGCGTCTTGTTGCAGGCCACCAGGGCCGATTCATCGGGAGTCTCGATGCCCAGAAAGACCGAGGTGAAACCGGCGTCCTTCATCAGCTGCATCAACTCCGGGTCATCGGCCAGGTTGAGCGAGGCTTCGGTAATGAAGTTGAACGTGGTTGTATTATTGCTGCGCCACGCGGCGAGCGCCGCGCAGATCTCCTTGGAGCGCGCCTTGTTGCCGATAAAGTTATCGTCCACGATAAAAACCGAGTCGCGCCAGCCGGCGGCGTATATCTGGTCCAGCTCAGCCATCACCTGCGCCACGGTCTTGACGCGCGGCCGCCGCCCGTAGATTTCGATGATGTCGCAGAACTCGCAGTTGAAGGGGCAGCCGCGCGAGGTTTGCACCACCATGGTGGAGTAGCGCTTCATCTTGATGAGGCTCAGATCGGGCAGCGGGCTGCACTCCATTGCGGGCCGCTCATCGGCTTGATAGACGGGTCTGCCCGTTCCCCGCTCCAGCTCTTGCGCCACGCCGGCCATCAGGCTCTCGGCTTCGCCGATGACCACGTGGTCGGCCTTCAGCTCCGCCGCGGAAATGCTGCTGGCGATAGGCCCGCCCACCACCGTCCGCAACCCGCGCGCGCGGCACCGCTCAACGATAACCGCCAGCGAGTCGTGCTGAATGTGCATGGCGCTAATCAGAGCTACGTCTGCCCAGGCCAGGTCGCGGTCCAGCAGCCGCTCCACGTTGACGTCCACCAGCCGCTTCTTCCAGGCCTTGGGCAACAGCGCGGCCACCGTCATCAGTCCCAGCGGAGGCTGCGCCGCACGCTTGCCCAGAAACTTGAGCGCATGTTTGAAGCTCCAATAGGTATCGGGAAATTCCGGATAGATCAACAAGGCGTTCATCGGCCACCTCAGGGGAAAGAAGTGCGGGTGTCGAGCACGAATCGCCGCGTCTGGTTCCAGCTACTGAATTTCAGTGCAGGGAAAACCGACGCTGGCAATCGCAACAACTCACCGCTCTACAATCAGAATATTCTACGGTCTTCTGAAACGTTGTATAAGAAGGACCACATAGCGGGAAAGCGGAGCATTTTTGGGATTCAGATTCTATAATTATTGAACGGACTGCTTGCGCGAAACGGCTTCTTTTGGGGCCGACTTTGGCTAATTCATTGAGCCGCTGCGAAAACGCTCAAAATCAACTCGCCCGTAGTGCCGCAATCGCCCCGTTCCTCAGCGCCGGAGCCGCTAAGCGCAACTCCACGCCGCTGCATTTCGCGGTACAATCTCAATAGGCACGGTTCTGCTGGCTTTGAATCGAAAGCTGTCTCAGCGCGTCCAATTCTTCAGGTGTCCCGATGACTGCGCCCCGCGAAAAACCCGAAACGCGCAAGCTGCCCATGATGCCCCTCCGGGACATGGTGGTCTTTCCCTACATGATGATGCCCTTCGTGGTGGGCCGCGAGTCCAGCGTGCGCGCCCTTGAGGAGGCGCTCACCGGAGACCGGCAGATCTTCCTTGCCACCCAGCACGATGCTTCGGTCGACGAGCCCAAGGCCAAAGAGATTTACCAGGTCGGGTCAATTTGTAATATCGTGCAGAACGTCAAGATGCCCGACGGGAATATTAAAGTTTTAGTCGAAGGCGTGGAGCGCGCAAAGTCTG
>Ga0326727_10007207_pt1 | contig 29662 bp, 25 predicted proteins | sample MB2enrmetagenome_FD_207643 | JGI IMG/M metagenome (GOLD analysis project Ga0326727, IMG submission 207643) | Lab enriched peat soil microbial communities from McLean, Ithaca, NY, United States - MB29MY | ecosystem: Environmental > Terrestrial > Soil > Wetlands > Peat | place: USA: New York... | reverse complement strand
TCTTGTCGCCCCTCACCAGCAGCGCATAGAGATCGAAGTCCGCAAGCACCTTGCCCTCGCGCTTCAACTCGACGTGGCGCATGGAACCTGCGCCGGAAGGGCCGCCGCTCAAAAAGACCGCATTCACAAGCGTGCTGAGCGCGCTAACCGAGTACTCGCCCGGCTGCCGCGCCTGTCCGGTTACATACACCTGGATGGAGTGAATCTCGCCCATATCGACGCTCAGCTCAAAGTTACGGTAGACGCGCTCGAGCGCGGTGCGCAGGTGGCCAGCCACAGAGGAAAAGGCGAGTCCGGCAACATGCACGGCGCCCGCCTTGGGAAGATATATCTCTCCCTCGCGGCTCACGCGCAGATTGGCGCTGAAGTTGATCTGTCCCCAGATGCGGATGCGCAGTTCATCCCCGGCGCCTACAACCATATCCTGCGGAGCGGGCGCCTGATCGAGGGGGCCGAAAGAAGTCGGCCGGACGGCGAAGAGGTGGGCTCCATAGATAGGCAGCATGCGGCCCGTGGAGGCGGCCACAAAGCGCTGAAACTCGGTGGGAGGCTCGGGGGGCAATATTTGAATGTTCCTCGGGCCGGCTGCGTACAGCCCATTGCGTGACGCCTGCTCGGTGTAATTGGCGCCGCTGGAAAGGCTGTTATTAGCCGAGGCGTCCGTGGAGAGGTCCGCCCGTGGTGATACTCGCTGCGGAGTTTCCTGCATAGTCAGCACTGTCGGCGATGCCGGCGATTGGGTTGCGGAAGGCGATGGCGCAGCCTGTTGCATCTGGCAGCCATACGAATCGGGATCGTCGTCGGTTGAACATTGGGCGTGCAATTCAAGTGTGCAGAAGGCGTGAACCGCGGTGCCGGCGACACAGAGCATCATGATGCGGCGAAGGAGTAAGCGAGCAGATGAACGGTTTCTCATAGACTCCCCATTGTTTACACATCTGGCTGGCGGCACGAACGAAAAATTACGAGAGGAGATTGATGCTGTTCCGAAATCGAACAGGTCTGTGAGGGTTTTCCCATAATCGATTTTGCACTGGCAGTTTTCTCCTCTTCTCTGTTCGCGCTGATTCTTTCACAGGTAATCTGAGCGCAGTTTAGGTTGAGTGTCCGGGCAATCCGCTCGCAACTGACCCTTTTTACCAATGGTGGCAGGCAGTGGCGGTGGCTGTCAGTTATTACCCCGGAACAAGCGGCGCAGAACTCGGCATAGGTAGAGCGCTTCACGACCTAAGAAAAAACCTAACCCGCTGCAAAGAGGAAGCTCCGCGTGCCAACAACAGAAGATCAGGAACCCATTGCACTCGCATCCCAGACCTCCACCGGCACTCTGCTTCCGGTGATCCGCGTCGCGATCAAACGCAGGAAGCTAGTCGGCATCGCTGCACTGACCATCGTTGTGCTGGGCTTGGCAGTTATCTTGCTGCTGCCCACCCGCTACACGGCTACCACAGCCATCCTGCCGCCTCAGCAGGGCGGTTCCTCGGGAGCGGCCATGATGGCGCAATTGAGCAGCCTTAGCGCCATGGCCGGAGCAGGCGCAAGCGCCCTGGGCATCAAGAACCCCAACGACTTGCAGGTGGCCCTGCTGAAGAGCCGCACAGTGGAGGATGCGATGGTAACTCGCTTTCATCTGCAGGCGCTCTACCACGCGAAGTACCTGTCGTCGGCGCGCAAACGGTGGGAGAATCACACTTTCATCGACAGCGGGTTGAAGGACGGGTTGATCCGCCTTTCGGTGACCGATGGGGATCCGCGCCGGGCCGCGGAGATGGCTAACGTATGGGTGGAGGAGTACCGGCGCTTGTCGGCGACTCTGGCGGTCGACGAGGCATCCGGGCGAAGACTCTTCTTTGATCGGCAAGTGAGTGACGCGCGCGAGAACCTGGCGCGCGCCGAAGAGGAGATGAAGCAGACTGAGCAACGCACAGGCGTGATTGAGATGGACGGCCAAGCCCACGCGATGATCGCCGCGGCGGCCGTCTTGCGCGCCCAGGTTGCGGCCAAGAAGGTCGAGATCCAGGCGATGCGCCAGTTTGCCGCCGAAGAGAATCCGGATCTGGAGCGCGCGCAGCAGGAATTGTCGGGCCTGGAGGCGCAGTTGGCCACCATGGATGTGACTCATGATCGCCGCAGCGGCGACCTGGTGGCGCCCAAGGGCATGGTGAGCCAGGCGGGTCTTGAATATGCGCGCGCGCTGCGCGAGGTGAAGTATCGCGAGACGGTAGTGAGCCTGTTGATGCGCCTTCAGGAGGTAGCGCGAGTAGACGAGGCGCGGCAGGGCGCGCAGGCGCAGGTTATCGATGCCGCGGTCGTTCCCGATCATCCCACATCGCTGTTCAGAATCTGGATTGTGCTGGGAATGCTTCTGGTGTCCCTGCCGCTGGCGCTGGCGCTCGCACTGGCAATCGAGGCCGTAGAGGTTCTGCGCACTCTCCGCCGCCACGCAGGCTCCTGGCCTATGGCATTCGAACAGGCATGGGGAGAAGGAGCGCGATGAGGCTGCGGAGGATGATGGGTCTGGATGGCGCCGTCGCGTTTACCTCTCTCGCACGGGTAGTGGGTATCGTGGGCAGCACCGTGACGGTTTTGCTGATCGTCCGCTTTCTGTCGCCCGTCGAGCAGGGCTACTACTACACGCTGCTCAGCCTGGTCGCGTTGCAGATGGTATTCGAACTGGGCTTTTCATTTGTCGTTCAGCAATTGGCCGCGCACGAGAGCGTTCACTTGGTACTGCGCGAGGACGGCAGCGTGAGCGGTGATCCGACGGCTCACGCGCGGCTGGCCTCTGCGCTCCAGCTCAGTGTGCGCTGGTACAGCTTGGCTGCCGTGGCAATGGGTTTGCTTCTGGCGCCACTAGGGACCCTCTTCTTTGCCCACCACGCCGCGCCGGCAGCGTCGCAGGTGGCTTGGCATGGACCTTGGCTGCTGGCTATAGCGGCATCGATAGCTGGCCTGTGGTGCCAGCCCTTCTACTCGTTCCTGGATGGATGTGGGCAGATGCGTGCAGTGGCTGCGCTGCGGCTGCGCCAGGCGGTGGTTGGCATGACGCTGGCCTGGAGCGCCATGCTCCTGCATCACGGCCTTTACTCGCCGGCGCTGGTTATCGCGGGCCAGGTTGTGACCGGCCTATTCTTTCTGGCCGCGCGCCGCCAACTGCTGACGGGACTACTTGGATATCAGGTACGCGCCGCTTCCATCCGCTGGAGCCGCGAAGTCTGGCCCTTTCAATGGCGCATCGCTGTCAGTTGGATGTGCTCTTACTTCACGATCCAGATTTTCATCCCCATACTTTTTGCGTTGCGCGGGCCTGTCGAAGCTGGACAGATGGGCATGTCGCTCTCGATTACCGGCTACATGACAAGCCTGGTGCTGCCCTGGATTACGACCAAGGCTACGCCCTTCGGACAATTGATCGCGCAGCGCGAGTTCAACGGGCTTGACCGGTTATTTATGCGCGCTTTGGGCCAGGCCCTGGCTGTCTTCGCCATGATTGCGCTGGCCGCGGATGCAGGAGCGGCTTTGTTGACCGTTGTCGCTCCCAAGCTGGCTGCGCGCATGATTTCGCCGCAACTTTTTGCGGCGCTGGTGATGGCCGCCGGCGCCAACTGCGTGGTGCAGAGTTTGGCCACGCTGCTGCGCTCCTTTAAGCGAGAGCCGTTTCTTTGGCAATCGCTGGCAGTGGCCTCGCTCTCTCTGCTGCTGGCAGCGTTCGCGGCGCCTCTATGGGGTAATGCCGGTGTAGCGCTTAGCTACCTGGCCGTCTCGGCGGGTATAAGTCTTCCTTTCGCATTGACGATCTTTGTGCGCGCCCGCAGGAGATATCTGTCCATGGGCTCGCTGGCCGTGAGGGGAGGCGAGGCGGCATGAACCTCCGATATTCATGCAATGAATTGGTTCGCGGCGGCAATCTATCTCAGGGAGGCTTGTGGCCTGATTTCGCGGCGGCTTTGATACGCGCAGTTGCCCATGTTTCTGGCATGTGGATCTACTGCGTGCAACCACGAGCGGGGAGGCTTTTCGATGGCCTGTAATTCTATCGGCTTCTCGCTGCGGCAGCAGCCCCTCGAATTACCCGGCTCCCTGTCGGCGTCAGTCAGGATCTTCGCCCTGGGCGCGCTGCTGACATTCTCCTTCATACCGCTATCCTTCATGCGCGGCCTGACTTATGGCTACATAAACTACTCGCAAATCCCTCTGTTCGCACTCTGCGTGGTCGCTCTCAGTTGTTATCTCGTCCGCTTTGAAGCCGACCTATTCGCCGCGCTCGCATTAATTTTCCTGATAACCATCTCCCAAGTCATTGGTACAGCCCACAGTCCCGCCGCGCACAAGAGCTTTGTGATGCCCGCTATCTTCATTACCTCCATGTTAATCGCCCCGTCCGTGATGCTTCTTGCCAGATCGTGCTCGCTGCCTACCCTAACTCGCCTGATGCCCCGCATCGTCAACTGGACTCTCGTCTTTCTGGCTATCGAGTGCGTTACGCGGCTTATCTTATCGCCTCTCAATGGAACAAACGCAGATACAGATACCTCCGACAGCTTTTATCTCTATAAGTCGAGCCTGTTTTTTGTCGACTCCAACTTTGTCGGCATTGAGATTCTCTGTCTACTTTCGATCATGTTCGCCTTCAGAGGGAACATAAGAAGAAATCGATGGTTGCTGGCCTACCTGCTTCTGCTTGTCAGCATGTCCAGGGCATCCATCGCCGCCGGTATCTGCCAGCTTATCATTTACAAGCTCTGGCGTTGGCGGGTCTGGACATTTTTCGGGCTGCTGGCGATGCAGGCGCTCATTGTAGTCACACTGTTCATGAACTATACCACACAGGGGTCGGACTCAGTTAAGGCCATCGACGGGAGCCTTTCAAGCAAATTCTTCATTTTTACGATGATGGTGGATATCTATCATGAAGCGGATGCCGCGCAAAAGCTCTTTGGCGTCGGCGCTGGAAATTTCTTCAACTTGAATGGGATATTGTCCGCTCATAACATCGTGGTAACCTTTGTTACCGAGCTCGGTATCGGCGGCTCACTGCTTTTTGCCTTCTACATCTGGGTTCTGTCGAGGAAATGCCCGGTCTCCATCTATCTTCTCATTCTCCCCATCTTCATCAATGGATTTGCGCTGGTAAGCGCCTGGTCGATGCCGTTCTTCTTCGCTGCGCTCGGGCTGCTGGGCGTGCTGCGCGGATTGCCGCGCGACGAAATCGGCGCACCAGAAAATATTACCGCAAGCCGCAAGGCTACGAAAGGATAGGCATGGCCAGGATCAGCGTACTTATGCCTGTTTACAATGTTAAGGACTATGTCGCAGAGGCCTTAACAAGCATCCAGACACAAACCTTCACCGATATTGAGATTGTGGTTGTCGACGACGGCTCGAGAGACGGTACCTTGCAGATCGTCGAGCAGGCTGCTTCCTCCGATCAGCGCATCAGGGTCGTATGCGCGCCACGGAATATGGGACTGTCGCTAGCCCTCAACTTAGGTCTTCCGCTCTGCAGCGCTCCTTTCATTGCACGCATGGATGGGGACGATATTGCCCTGCCGACAAGGCTGGAGAAGCAACTTCAGTTTCTTGCAGAGAATCCCGGTATAGCTCTTGTAGGCTGCGCGACCAGGGCGATTGACCAGTTAGGGAGGCCTATTTTCGGATTAGGCGTTTCGCGAAAGCCCACGAGCGATGAGGAGATTGCCAAGACCATGTTACTGGCTTCGCCATGTAGCCATATCTGGCTTGCTCGTCGCGAAGTATATAACACGCTATCGGGTTATCGGGAGATAGCGGTTGAAGATTACGACTTTCTGCTCCGCGCCTTATCCGCGGGATTCCGCATCAGTAACATTCCGGAACCGTTGATGTTGGTCAGGACACGATCCGGCAACAATTCTTCGCGACTGGAGTCCAGAAAGGCGCACTACTACATAACCAACTTATATCTCGAACGCATGAGAAATGGTCAAGACAGCTTCAGCCGTGAAGGTTATGAGCGTGCGGTAAAGCCCGGCAGAATTGAGAACAGCGTCTTTCAGCTTGCCATGATATGCGTTCAAAGAGGCCTTAGATCCCAAAGCCGGGCGTTGCGCTATCTTCTCTTGGCGATATCCATTCTGATATCGCCATGGCAAGCGCGCTATTACTTTGACCGAATCCGTTTTAGATCTGCAATATCGACATCCAAGCGCGCGTGCGGATTGCGGCGCGCGGGCAAGCGCATCCATGCGGAGTTACTCGGAGGCTGACTTGAAGATATGCTTTATCATTCACGATGTTACCTCGCACGGAGGCACGGAGCGTGCGCAGGCCGCACTGGTAAACGCCATCTCTGTCCGTGGCGAATCGATCTCCATCTGGTCGATGTACCGCGCCGGCCGGACCATGACGTTTCCGCTGGTAGAGAGCGTGAAGGTGAGTTATGGCCTTAAGAAGCCCTGGCCGTTCTTTCTCGACTATCCGTGGCTGGTTTGCGCCTTCGCCCTGCATATTATCCGCTTGCGGCCAGACTGGATGGTATGCACCGGGGCAAACCGAATGATAATCGCCGCGCTGGCGGCTTTCGTTCCTGGAGTGAAAATCGCTATTTGGGAGAAATTTCCGGTTTCCAACAGTGTTACCAGGCCGCGAGGCCGTCTTGCCCGGCGGCTGGGCGCGGCCTTAGCCTCTGTGATTGTAACTCTGACGGAGTTCGACAAGAACCTGTACGCAGCGCTCTACGCGCCGGCCGGAACGCTGACTCGCATTCCGAATATCGTGCAATCGCCAGGCGCATCCGGCGCAATTCGCCGCAAGGAAATACTGGCCATGGGGAGGCTATCGCAGGAGAAGGGCTTTGATCTTCTGCTGGAAGCCTGGGTTCTGGCCGTCCCACGGCTGCCCGACTGGACGCTGCGCATTGTGGGCGATGGAAAGCTGCGTGATTCGCTGGTGCGACATGCGAGCAATCTCGGCATCCGGCATCGCGTAATCTTCTCGCCTTTTTCAGACGATCCATTTTCTTTGTACTCGGAATGCGGAATCTTCGTTCTCAGTTCGCGCTTTGAAGGTTTCGGATTAGTGCTCATCGAGGCGATGTCCTGCGGGGCGGCCTGCATCAGCTTCGATTGTCCCAATGGGCCGCGTGAATTTATCCGTAGTGGAGTAAATGGCATTCTGGTTCCGGCGGGACAGGTGGATGCTCTCGCGGATGCGATGGTAAAACTCGGCGTGAATCCGCTGCTGCGCCAAAGACTTGGGAATGCGGCGCGGAGCGCCTCAAAGCCGTTCTCCGAGCCGCGCGTTGCTGCGCGCTGGCATGAAGTTCTATACGGCCAGATGCCAAGCGCCAAGAAACCTGTAACTTCGGTTACTGCTGACCAAGCCGCCAGATCAAGAGCGGTATGAAGACAAATTATTCCAACCTGGATTTGCTGCGCTCTTTCGCGGTGCTGTCGGTTGTCGCGGCGCATCTCTACCGTCAAAGCGCCGAGTTTCATCTCTGCACCTACAACGCGCGTGTCGATCAGTCGCTGCACAACCTGAGCTTCACCGGGGTGATGTTCTTCTTTGTTCATACCTGTCTGGTGCTGATGCTCTCCATGCATCGTGCGCCGGAGGCTCACCGCGGGCGCAGCTTTCTCATCCGCCGCGCCTTTCGCATTTATCCCTTGTGCTGGGCAACAATTCTGCTGGTGCTTTCGACCGGGCTCTCCGATGTCTCGGGCGAAAGACTCCATGCATTGGGTTGGAGCGGCATACTGGTCAACGCGGGACTGGTGCAGAATGTGATGCGCAATAATGCCAGCGTATTAGGACCTCTCTGGAGCCTCCCATGGGAGGTCCAGATGTATCTTCTATTACCTCCCATCTTTGTTTTGTTGCGGCGCTGCGACCGTCTCTTCGTCGTTTTCCCGCTATGGCTGGGCGCGACCCTTCTGGCGCTGGCGGCCACTCAGCCCGCGCTGCCGCGATTCTGCCATGCGGCAGTCTTTCCGCCCATGTTCATTGGCGGTATGGTGGCATATAAGTTGCTGGAGCGAAGGCCGAAAGAGCCACGCCGCTACACGCTTCCATCCTGGACGTGGCCCATGTTCATCCTGTGCTTGTTTGCCCTGCAAGGCTGGCTCGTGAAATGGAACTCCTTCGAATCTTCCTATGGCGCGGGAATCAATGCCTGCATTTGTCTGCTGCTTGCAGTCGCCATTCCGGCTTTTGACGAGTTGAGTGTTCCATGGATCGTTCGTCCGGCTCAGCAGATCGCCAAGTACTCCTATGGAATTTATCTGCTCCATGTTCCGTCTTTGATCTTTATCCTGCGCTATCTGCCCGCATTGCCTTTGGCGTTTAAGATCGCCTTATTTATTGCTCTCACGACGCTGTTCTCGTTTGTCTCATTCCATGTCATTGAGGATCCGCTTATCAGATTAGGCAAGCGGCTGACGCAAGCTCCAAGCAGACAACGCCAGCCAGCGCCTCCCATCCCAATTCCTTTTCCGGTTCTTATCGGCAGAGTTCGAAAAGATATTGAAGCCGGTGCGGAAATAATCGAAAACGCCATGGCAACGAAGCGCTTACTGGTCCTAACACCGCGCTTTCCTTATCCAGAGATCGCAGGAGACCGAATCAGAATTCTGAATATATGCCGGGCGTTGAGGGCTCACTTTGAAATTACACTGCTGAGTTTGTGCGCAACGCGCGAGGAGATGGACTTTCAACCGCAAGATGGCCTATTCTCAACCATCGAACGCGTTTATCTTCCGCGCTGGCAGTCCTATCTGAACACCGCGATAGCCATTCCGGGGTCTCGCCCGCTGCAGTTGGCTTACTTTGAATCCGAGAAGTTTCGCAAGATGGTGAAGACCCTGCTTCCACAGCACGACCTTGCGCTGGCACATCTAATCCGTACCGGACAGTACCTGGAAGACGAGCCGGGGGTCAGAATTTTGGAGATGACGGATGCAATCTCTATGAATTATCTAGGTATGCGCGAGTTAAGCGGTAGTTATAACTGGAAGCGCCTGGTCTATCTATTGGAGCAAGATCGGCTAAATGCTTATGAGTTGAGCGCGGAGCGAAAATTTGACCGGGTTTTGCTGACTTCCCTGGCAGACCGCAGCTTTCTGGATCCTTCGCATCTCTGTCCAATTGATGTAATTCCCAATGGTATTGATCTAAAAAAAATGCCCTTCCGGCCTCCTGCCTTCGATGCCAACGTAATTGTATTTATTGGTAATATGGTCAGCTTGCAAAACCAGGATGCGTGCCATTACTTTATTCAGAATATATTGCCCAGGGTTAAGGCGCAGGCTAATGTTGTTTTTCGGATTGTAGGAAGCGCCCCGGAGACGGTTCAACGGCGGTTCCGCAGATATTCGGGTGTACAGATGACCGGACGTATCGAGCGTATCGAGGATGGAGTTACGGGTGCCTTCTGCGGCGTATGCCCGGTGCGTGCCGGCGCGGGCATACAAAACAAGATTCTTGAGTATCTCGCTTTAGGATTGCCATGCGTGACTTCCACGGTGGGACTGGGCGGAGTGGGGGCGCTGCCTGGGAAGGAGTTGCTGGTGTATCACGACCCAGACGAAGCAGCCCGGCAGATTCTCATGTTATATTCCGACCCCACTCTACGCCTGAAGCTTGCGTCAGCGGGGCGAAAATTGGTAAGCCGAAAATACGACTGGCAAAACATCTATCATGAGTTCAACGATTCCTGTCTGAAAGTGTTAGGGGAGAAGCGCAAGGGACCTGTGCTGGCGCATCTTGACTTTCAAGAAGCTGCAGCAGGCGACCATCGTTCCAACTTTCAAAGCGCCAAAGCGGTATAATCGGTCCTATGAAGGCGCGCGAGCAAACTAATCCATTGCGGACCGAAATTGCGGAGAACAACCCGGACTGCACACCCGACAGCGGCGTAACGACGGCTCTGAAGCAGCGCGCGCTGGAAGAGCGCCTGGCGCAGTTGGGCAGCCTGATGGTGGCCTACTCCGGCGGAGTTGACTCCGCGTTCCTGGCGGCCACGGCGCATCGCGTGCTCGGCAGCTGCATGATCGCCGTGCTGGCCGATTCTCCCAGCCTGGCCCGCCACGACTTTGAGTCTGCCTGCGATTTTGCCCGTACGCAACAGATGCCGTTGCACATCATCGCGACCGAAGAGTTGAGCCGGCCGGAATATCAGCGCAACGACGCGCTTCGCTGCTTCCATTGCAAGGATGAGCTCTTTCAGGCCCTGGAAGCGCTGGGCCCCAGGCTCGGATTTGAGCACATCGCCTATGGCATGAACGCCGATGACACCAGGGATTATCGTCCCGGGCAGCGTGCGGCCGAGGAGCACGCCGTGCTGTCGCCGCTGGCCGAGGCGGGATTAACAAAATCTGAAATTCGCGCGCTAGCCCGCGCCGCGGGCTATTCTCTGTGGGATCGCCCGGCTGCGCCCTGCCTCTCCTCGCGCGTCGAGTATGGCCGCACCGTGACCCGCGAGGTGCTCGAACAGGTAGAGAAAGCCGAGGAGAGCCTTCGGCAGTTGGGTTTTCGCGAGCTGCGCGTTCGTCATCACGGCGAACTGGCCCGCGTGGAGTTGGCTCGCGCCGAGATGCCGCGCGCCCTCACGATGGAGATGCTGGACGCCATCACTGCCGCTCTCAAGCAGGCCGGCTTTCAATACGTCACGCTCGATTGTCAAGGTTTTCGCTCCGGAGCGATGAACGAAATACTGGGGAATGCAATATTGCCTGTGGAAGCGCTGGCGCGGCGCGGAGCATAGCCGACGGTTTAAAATCATCTTGCGATGAGAATTGGTTATCTGGAATGTTTTTCCGGCATTAGCGGCGACATGCTGCTGGGCGCCCTGGTGGATGCGGGCGTTCCCTTCGCGTGCCTTGAGGAGAGGACGTCTGCGCTGAATGTGGGCGCTCGCCTGGAGATGCGCAAGGTGAGCCGCGGCGGCCTGGCCGCAATCAAAGTTGACGTTATCACGCCCGACACTCCGGCGGCTGAACAGGCACATGTTCACAACGATCATCCGGAACATGCGCATACGCACGAAAAGCACCAACACCATACGCATCACCGCTCCTTGTCGGCGATTGCCGATATCATTCGTTCCGCGCAGCTCACGGAGAGCGTGAAGCAGCGCGCCATTCGCACCTTTCAATTACTAGGTGAGGTTGAAGCCGCGGTTCATTCCATCCCCGTCGAACAGGTGCATTTCCACGAGGTCGGCGCTGTGGACACCATTGTCGATATCGTCTGCGCCGCAGCGGGCGCGGAAGCGCTGGGCGTGGACCGCTGGCTTTGCTCGCCGCTCAACGTGGGCAGCGGAACTGTCGCCTGCCAGCACGGAACGCTTCCCGTTCCCGCGCCGGCCACGCTGGCGCTGCTGGGCGATGCTCCGGTCTACGCGGCCGGCGAGCCGATGGAGCGCGTGACCCCGACTGGCGCGGCGCTGCTGCGGATGCTCGACGTGCAATACGCGACGCTTCCAGCGATGCACATTCTGAAAACGGGCTACGGTGCGGGCGGGCGCGAGACGCCAGGGCAGCCTAACCTGTTGCGATTGCTGGTGGGCGAAGAAGAGTCAGCCGGAATTGCCGCTGCTGAATCGATTGCGGTGATCGAGACAGTTATCGACGATTGCAACCCGCAGGTTCTCAGTTACGTCAGCGAGTTACTGCTGGCCGCCGGCGCGTGGGACGTTTATCGAGCCTCGGTGCAGATGAAGAAGGGACGCGCGGGCGTGCAGGTGACCGTCCTCTGCCGGCCCGATCTTGCGCCGGTGCTGCAAGAAGTGCTCTTCCGCGAGACCACCACTATCGGCCTGCGTTGGAGGCTGGAAAACAAGGTTGCTCTGGCGCGCGAGTTTGTTGAAGTTGAGACGGGTTGTGGCAAGGTGAGGATCAAGCTTGCCCGCTTTAACTCCGGAAAGATTGCCAACGCATCGCCTGAGTATGAAGATTGCCGCAAGATTGCCGCGACACATTCGCTTCCTCTTAAGCAAGTGATGGAGGAAGCCATGCAAGCATACGCGGCGATGAAGGAGAAGCTCTGATGGATCGCGCTCATATAGAAGCTCTTCTCAACGAAGTCCGCGAGGGACGCATGGCGGTCAACGAAGCGCTGGACCGCTTGAAGGATCTGCCCTTCGAGGACATTGGCTTCGCCAAGCTCGACCACCATCGCGCGCTGCGCACCGGAATGCCGGAGGTAATATTTGCCTCGGGCAAAACCGCCGCGCAGGTGGCAACAATCTTTGCCCGCATGGCCAAGGCGGGCGGCAACGTGCTGGCCACGCGCGCGACGCGTGAAATGTTTGAAGCCGTTCATGCAGTCGAGCCGCGCGCCGAGTTCCACGAGACGGCGCGTGCAATCACGCTCACGCAATCCGCGACCACTCCGGGCAAGGGAAGCATCGCCGTGGTCTGCGCGGGCACCAGCGACTTGCCTGTTGCCGAAGAGGCCGTGGTGACCGCGCGTCTGATGGGCAATACTGTTGATTTGATTGCCGACGTCGGCGTGGCCGGCATTCATCGCCTGCTGGCGCAAAAATCTTCGTTGCAATCAGCGCGCGTGCTGATCGTTTGCGCCGGCATGGAAGGCGCTCTGCCTACCGTGGTCGGCGGCCTGGTGAACGCGCCGGTTATTGCCGTGCCTACGAGCGTGGGTTACGGAGCTTCGTTTGGCGGCATTGCCGCGCTGCTGGGCATGTTGAACACCTGCTCTCCTAACGTCTCGGTGGTCAACATCGACAACGGCTTCGGCGCAGCCTGCATCGCCTCGCTCATTAATCGCCTGTGAGCCACTTGCGGCAGGTCCGACGGCGCTTGCGCGCGAAGAGACAAGGTATTCGTGGATTTCCAAGCCCTAAAGCGTATCTTGTGGTACGTGACAGCCTTACTATACGGTGACAATCACCTCGATAAACTTCGGAACGTATTGATTCCAGTAAGGTTCATATAATCTGCATGGTTTTAAGAAATAATTTATACCCCCGGGGGTATGGGAGGGGGGTGGGGGAGGGGGGTCATTCTGCGGGTTTGGGGACTGCAGGCTGGCGGCGGACCGTGGTGAGAGCTACCTGAGCACCATATAGGAGCTTGGTACCCTGATTGTCCTCAATTGCGCCGATGAGCATAGCATTGACGACGCAAGCGATGAAATCGCGGATGTTGTCGTACCCGGAGAGCGGCGGCATGGCTTCGCGGTAAGCTTTTTGGGCTTCCTCAGAGGCATCGTCCTCATCTTTGCATTTCGTGAATTCCGCCTTGTAGGCGCTTGTCCATGCGCTCATGCAGCGGGCTACGGCGGGGTTTTCTGAGACAGCGATGGGTGCGACGGCCTCGATAGGGACAGGGATGGTTTGTGTGGCTTCTGTCATGCAAGATTTCTCCCTCAGTTGCCTGGTTTCAGCAGCTTTTCTTTATTGTGCGCCGGAAGAGGGTAATTATCTGCAAAGAGCGGAGGGGAAGTTTGTGGTTTCCCAGGTCCCAAAAACGGGACCTTGGGCACCCGGCTCAACGTCGGTAGCCTTGATTCTCTTTTTCAAATTCCACGGCGCACTCTGGATGACAAAGCCGCTCGTGTCGACTCGTGCCATCAGCATAAACCGTGATTAGGTCGTCGTGATCGCGAGTGTCCGCCCATGCAATCTCGCCCAACGCTTTCCTGAGTTGCTCCGCCCTCGGCATTTTCTTGCTCGACCCCAGGAAGATCAGACCGTAAAAGAATGACCCCTTACGGAGAGGGTGATCCTTGTAGAAATCAACGAAGTCTTTGTTGACGGTGACTATCAGGCATTTCTTTTCTAACGCTTTCGTAATGACCCGTGTGTCCTCTTTGCCCGTTACGCCCAGATCCCTTGCAGTGTAAATGTGGGCTTTGGCACCAAAGAGACTGCCAAGCTCTTCGCGGCCCAGGCATTCGTCAAGAAACACTCTTTTTTTAGGCATAACCTCAGTTCCTTCCCCGCTACCCCCGTTGATTAAGGAGAGACCATACCCTCCTCGATCATGGTGGCTCAATCGTTATGCTTTGAGAACCATCCGTCAGAGTTCGCACAGTGACACGGTATCCCAGAGGCACTTCGATGTGCGTAGAAGGAAGGTCAATTGTCACGCTCCTCCTCTTCATATTTCCTCACCCGTTCCCTTCACTCACTGTTCCTATCCGTTCTTGTGCAAAGGCATCGAAGAGCCGCGTCAAATCAAACCTGTTCGGTGCGCGTTTCTGATATTTCCGGGTCAGATACCCCTTTTTCTGGAGGCTCTGCGCATAACGCCGTGCCATTTTGTCGGTAACTCCCATAGCCTTCGCAACACGCCCATATGACGGGAACGGTTCTGCCTCATCCCATTTGAACGTCATCAGTTGAAGGACAAATAGCGCCTCCCCGGGGGAAAGCGGTGGCTTCAGTACAGCATAAGAGCGAAGGAATTTCGTCGGTACACTCAACCAACCCTCGCTGAAGAGCTTTGTGGCCTGCCCCCCCCAACGTTCTGTTGCCAATCGCTGTGGCGCCTTGCCAGATGCCAGTGCGACCTTTTCCTCGCGCCCTGAGCCTTCGCGCACGGGGAGTGAAGCTGTTGCAGTATCAGCAACCAATAATCGATTCGAATTTGCTCCGGCTCTCATTGAAAATCAGTATACCACATGTAATGGATAATACATTACTAGACAATTTGTGACCCTATAATCGTCTTTTAGGCATCTTTTATGCTCCCTGCATGACGGATTTTTTCGCCGACTTCCTTGTTGCGACCGAGTGCCAGGGGGCCATCGGTCTAGGAATCGAATGCAGTCGGCCTAAAGCGACCGCAGGTCCTTCAACTCCTCTATGCTCCGCACAGAATGACAATATTGTGGAGGTGCATTCTCTCAGTGCAGGATCAACCGGATCAATAAAATCAACGAATCCGTTGCACAGTCCCAAACAGCCAACCGGTGATGCAGGTCACAGTCTGGCAGTAGTCTGAGCAGTAATTATGGATAATGCGAGAGTAGCTCCCCGCGCGTGGAGGCAACACGTGAACCGGTCCAGATTGCCGCGATTGCGCAGGATTTCGCAGGTATTTTTTCTGCTGCTGTTTCTTTGGCTGCTGCTCTTCACCTCGATTAGCCTCTTTCCCGGAGGCACAACGGAGATTCATCTGAGCGCGCCGGTGCGCCTCTACTTCGAGTGGGATCCGCTGGTGGCCGTGGTGAACGCGCTGGCTGGGCACGGGCTCTATCGCGGATTGATCTGGAGCCTGGTCATTCTGCTGCCTACGCTTTTTCTGGGGCGCTTTTTCTGCGGCTGGATTTGCCCCATGGGCACGCTGCAACACTTCGTGGGCAATATGCCCTCGGAGGCGAAACGCGGCAAGCAGCGCATTGAGGCCAACAGATACAAGCGCTGGCAGACGGTTAAATATGTTGTGCTGATAGCCGGGCTGGTGGCCGCTTGCTTTGGCACGGCGGCTATCGGCTGGATTGATCCCTTCAGTTTGCTGGTTCGCTCCTTTGGGCTGTCGATTTTGCCTGCCATCAACGCTGCCGCGCGCGCCGCGCTGACTCCGCTGGAACACAGCCACGTGGCTGCAATCAAAGCGACTGGCACAACGCTACATTCGATTCTGCTGCACACGGTGGTTGATCTCCGCCAGGCGCACTACAACCAAGGCCTGGTGCTGGGGATTCTGTTCATTGCGATTCTGGCGGCCAGCTTGCGCGTGACGCGGCTGTGGTGCAGAGCGATCTGCCCGCTGGGCGCGCTACTGGGCGCGGTCTCGCGCTGGAGCGTGCTGGGGCTGCACAAGGACGAGTCGAACTGCGACAACTGCAACCGCTGCATGCTGCACTGCCAGGGCGGCGACGATCCTGTCGGCGGCGTTCCGTGGCACAAGGCCGAATGCCTGATGTGCATGAACTGCGTGGGCAGTTGCCCGCACGATGGCCTGCAATTCAAGTTCTTCCGCAAAGAAAAAGAGATTGCGTCGCCCGACCTGGGACGGCGCAGGACAATCACCGGACTCGCGGCCGGCGCGGCGATTGTTCCGCTGATGCGCGCCAACACCGGGTTGGGCAAGAGCCGCAACGAGAGATTGTTGAGGCCGCCGGGCTCGCTGGACGAAAGCGATTTTCTTTCCCGCTGCATTCGCTGCGGCGAGTGCATGAAGGTCTGTCCCAACATTGCGCTGCATCCCACGCTCGACCAGGCGGGGCTGGAAGGATTGTGGACGCCAACGCTGGTGCCGCGCATTGGTTACTGCGAGCCGAGTTGCGTGATGTGCTCGGAGGTCTGCCCCACAGGCGCCATCTGGCAAATTACGCCGAAGGACAAAGGCTGGGTGGTAGGCGTGGGCCAGCAAAGCCAGACGATTCGCCTGGGAACGGCATTCTACGACCGCGGCCGCTGCCTGCCGTGGGCCATGGCCATCGAGTGCATCGTCTGCGAAGAGTGGTGCCCGGTTTCGCCCAAGGCCATTTATGTGCAGGAGGCGCAGGTGATCGATTCGGCGGGCAACACGAAGACGCTGAAGCAGCCGCGCGTCGATCCCAGCCGCTGCGTGGGCTGCGGAGCATGCGAGTACGCCTGCCCATTGCAGGAGCACCCGGCAGTTTATGTCACCAGCATCGGCGAAAGCAGATCGCCGAGCAGCCAGATTTTGCTTAACAGAAAATAAGGAGAATGGGCCGTGAAATTCATATCAAATTGGAAGTGGGCTATTACGGCGTTTGTGATTGTTGCCATATTCGCCGGTACAGGATGCAAGAAAAAGGTTACGGACCCATTCCCCAAATCGGGCGCGGTTGCGGGCTGGGAAAAGAACAGCGAGACACGGGTCTTTGCGGCTAAAGACCTCTACCAGTACATTGACGGCGACGCCGAGCAGTACATTTCGGCAGGCGTTGTCTCCACATCGACATCCGACTACAAGTACCAGGGTCAGCTAGAGGCGACTGTGGATGTGCACACCATGAGCAGCGCGGAGGGCGCGCGTAAGATTCTGGAGACCGGAACCAAAGACGCCAAGCCGATCCAACTGGGCGATGCAGGCGTTGCCTATGCGCAAAGCATCATCTTCCGCAAAGGCACTGCATTGGTGCGTATTGTTGCTTATGAGTCCACACCTGACACACCGCAGGCTCTGCTTGCGCTGGCACGAGGCGTGGAAGCAAAACTGTAATATTTACGGCCAGAGCGCTGGCCGTGCCGTGAAGACGAGGATTGCCATGAAGAGCCGCAGGGAATTTTTGAAGACCGCAGCGACGGGAGCTGTGTTGCTGGGCGCGCAGAGCAGACTGGGGCTGGCCGAGCTGCTCGACCAACACAAATCCAAGGTGGTCGTCGCTCGCGATGCGGCGCTGCACTCGGCCGGAGGACATCTGGATGAAAAGCGCGTGGCCGATCTGCTGGATCGCGCCATCGCTACATACACTGGCGTAGACAAGCCGGCCGAGGCCTGGAAGCGCATCGTGCCTGTGGGCAAGGTGATCGGCCTCAAGATCAACGGCCTGGGAGGCAAGGCTATCGCAACCCATTTGGCACTGACGCTGGCCGTCTGTGAGCGGTTGCAACAAGCCGGCGTAAAGCCGGGCGAGATCGTGGTGTGGGAGTGCCGCCGCAGCGATCTGGAGCGCGCCGGCTACACTATTTCCACCGACCGCAGCCGCATCCGCTGCATCGGCAGCGATATGGATGGCTATGGATTTGAGGAGAAGCCTGCCGCCTTTGGCACGGTGCGCGTGAATCTGGCCAAGATACTTACCCGCGAGTGCGACTTCGTGATTAACCTTCCCGTTGTCAAGGATCACAGCCTTGGGGCCGGTGTCACCTTCTCCATGAAGAATATGTACGGAGTGATCGAGCGCCCATGGGAGCTTCATGGCGGCGGTTGCAATCCCGGCGTGGCCGACCTGAATTGCATTCCTACCATCCGCGAGAAGGTGCGCTTCACCATAGGCGACGCCACGGCCTCCATCTACGAAGGTGGCCCTCAATTTCACCCCGAGCATCTCTGGTATCCCAACGCGCTGATTGTGGGCGAGGATCGCGTTGCTCTCGATTACACCGCATGGCAGATGATCGATCGCAAGCGCGTTGAAGCCGGCCTGCCGACACTCACGGCCGCAGGCCGTCCGCCACGCTACATAGCCACCGCCGCAGATGCAACTCATAACCTGGGCACCAACGATCCACAGCGCATTCATCTCATGGAAGTTTGAGCGGGAGAAACATCATGGCCAGCGAAACCGAACGGAAGCCGGAAGAGACAACGGGCGGCGCGCAGGGCATGACGCGGCGCGAGGCGCTGCTGCAACTGCTAGGTCTTGGCGGAGCAGCGGCAGGCGTTGCGGGCGCGGCTGTCTGGCTCAGCGAGCACAGCTTTCGCCCGATTCCGGCCAGCGCCGAGCAGGCGCGACGCGACCATCGCACTGCGACCGATGCGCAATGGCCGCATCTGACTGTAGTGCAAAACGGAGAGCCGCGAGCGCTGGTTCAAAAAGCACTGGAAAATCTTGGCGGCATAGGCCGCTTTGTCAGCCGCCAGGATGTAGTGGTGATCAAGCCCAACATCGCCTGGGACCGGACGCCGGAGCAGGCTGCCAACACCAACCCCGATGTTGTAGCCGAGGTTGTGCGCCAGTGCTGGCAGGCCGGAGCGAAGCGGGTCATCGTCACCGACGTGAGCTGCAACGAGCCGCGCCGCTGCTTCCATCGCTCCGGCATTCAGGCCGCCGCGCTTGCCGAGCACGCTGAGGTTATACTGCCCGATCCCGAGCTTTTTCGAGAAGTGGATATGGGCGGCGTGGTGCTGAAAACGTGGCCCGTCTTTACACCGTTTCTAGAGGCCGACAAAATCATCAACATGCCCATCGCCAAGCATCACGTACTCACCGGCGCAACGCTGGGCATGAAGAACTGGTACGGCATTCTGGGCGGAGAGCGCAACCGGCTGCACCAGCAGATTCACCAAAGCCTGGCTGATCTGGCCAGCTTCATGCTGCCAACGCTAACCATCATGGACTGCTATCGCATACTTCTGCGCAACGGGCCAACGGGCGGCAATCTGGAAGACGTGGCGCTGAAGAAGACCATCGTTGCCGGAACCGATCCGGTGGCTAATGATGCTTATGTCGCCAAGGCATACTGGAACCTTGACGTAGCGCAACTGCCCTACCTGGAGATAGCCGCGGCGCGCGGCCTGGGCACGGTGGAGTTCGAGAAGCTGGCGGTGAAGGTCAGCCAATTGTAGCGGGTTTGAGTTCGTTATCTACCGGGTCCGAGAAGAGGGAGCTGAGAACCCGGGTCCGAAAGGAGACAGATGCGAAAACTTCTTGCATGCAACCTGCTGATGTGGATAGCGATGCCGTTGGGCGCGCAGATGGCGGAGCGCTCGCGCGCGGAGATTGAGACATTCAACCGGCAGTTTGCAGAAGCGACGAGGCAGATGGACAACACAGCCATCGTAGAGTTATGGGCCGAGGATGGCATCAGCCTGCTGCCCGCGACGAAACCCATTGTTGGCAAGGCGGCGATTCAGGCGTTCATGGAAAGCGTCACATCGCAGTTCAAGGGCGCGCGGATGGAGCGGTTCGAGTTGCAATGCTCCGGCATAGAGGTCACTGGCGATATGGCGTCAGAGTGGTGCGTCGAACACCAGGTGGTGCACTTGTCAGACAGCAAGCCGCCCTTCGACGGACGCGGCCATATGCTGCTGGTTTTGCGGCGCGGCGCCGATGGCAAGTGGCGCTTACTGCGCGAGATGTGGAATCAGGCTGAGGCCGAGTGATTCGTTGAGTGGCGGCGTGTTGGGGTTCTTGGATTCCCACCCTTTCGCAAAATGCGCGAAAGAATGGGGCACCCGGGGACTTACGCAAACTCACTCATGCCGCGTAAGCGGCGTCAGCCCCACCGCAGGTGGTTACGTGTGGTCGTAGAAGCGGAAGAAGAGCGAGGGCTTGGAGACGGGCTCGGCTCGCTTGACCAGTTCCGCCGTCTGGTGGTCGCTCAGCGGCGTAAACTCACGCGCCAGTTGCACGTTCTCTTCCAGTTGTGCAATCGAATCACAGCCGATGATGACCGTGCTTACCGGGCGCGAGAGCGTGTAGTACATTGCCTCGCGCATGGTGAGCGCGCCGGGCGTGGCGGCCTGCACCGTCATGCCTTCCCAGGAGTGCTTTTGCTGCTCGATGGGCGGCGGCGTCCAGGTGGAGAGAAGGCGTCCGCGGGCCGGAATCTTCATGCCGATGATGCCCATCTGGCGCTCAACCGCAAGTGGCAGCAACTCATCGTTGAAGCTGTAGTGGTGCGGGTCGGCGGCGTTCATGGCCATCAGGATGGTGTCGAAGGGGTGGCGGCGGATGCACTCCATCAAGGCGTCGGGGCGGTAGTGGCCGGTGATGCCGAGAAAATGCACCACCTTCTGCTGCTGCATTTCGAGAAGGGCCTCCATCGCTCCGCCCTTGGCGAAGATGGCCTCCACGTTGGCCATGGTACCGACATCGTGCAACTGCCACAGGTCCACGTGATCGGTCTGGAGGAGTTGCAGAGATTTTTCGATCATGCGCAGCGAATCTTCGCGGGTACGCTCGCGAGTTTTGGTGGCGAGAAAAGCTTCGTTGCGGCGATGGGCCATCACCTTGCCCACATATTGCTCGCTCCAACGATCCGGACCGCCATAAATGGACGAGGTGTCGATGTAATTGACGCCAAGGTCGAGCGCTCGCTCGATGATGGGCACAGCCACGTCGAAATTGCTGGGTTGCTCGATGGCCGCCTGGCCGCCCAATGAGAAGATGCCCACGCGATAGCCGGTCTTGCCCAGATTGCGGGTGGGCATGGAGGCTGGGGTTTTAGGATTCGACGGCAGGCCGGGGAGGGCCTTGGGCGTGTCGGCCAGCGCCGCGGGCGCCAGCAATGCGGCGGTGATGGCGCCGCCCGCCTTGAGAAATTCACGGCGGCCCTGAACTGTTGCCGCGTGCGGTAGATTTTTGCTCATAACAACCTCCTCGCAGGGGGAAGCCCTGTGTGGATACATCATAAACCACATTAAGGTCGGAGATAGGTTTGGTTTCGTGGTATCCCAGGTCCCCAAATACGAGGGACCTGGGGCACCCGGCTATCCGTAGATCTTGATGTGACGACAAAGCTGAAGCATCGGATACCCCCACCCATACTTTGGACGCAAAATCCTTGTTTTCTTTGGTTTACAGGCAGGGTTGCGCTGTAAAATATAGAAAACATTGAAGTTCCCTGCAAAATATTCCTGGCAAAGGAGTTACGGGCAGTTTTGGCCTTTGTTGGCAGCTACCGGCTGGAAGGCAGCGCAAAAACGACGTGCCGGGACGATGATTTGAAGGAAGACTTCTGGGATCAGTGTGCAACGAAACAAGGAAATAATCTGCAAGCACTGGCCGCCCGCTCATCACGATAAAGCCGTGATGAACGGGGCACAGCTTCTCATGACTCATGTAATCCGTTGGGCCTGATGATCCGGCCATTTGCCAGGTGATTATTCTGGTTCGATTTCGGGTGGATATGCGTTACAATGCTTACATAAGTGACGATGTAAGGATACTGCCATGAGTACAACATCTTCGATGGTGATTAGCATGCGCCTTCCAGCGGAGAGCGGAAGGCGCCTCAAGCGCATGGCCAGACGGCATGGATGGACCACGAGCGACGCCAGCGCCCGGCTGGTGGAGGAGGGCCTGCGCCGCTCTGAGTTTGCGTATATCGACTTCCGGGACTCAGCGGCGGGGCGGCAGGCCTGTGTGCAGGGCAGTTCGCTGGCGGTGTGGGAGGTGGCCATGCTGCTGCGCGACTACGACGGCAAGGTGGAGGCGCTGGCCCGACATCTGGAGTGGCCACAGCACCTGGCGCAGGCGGCGGTGAATTACATCGAGGCCTTTCCTGAAGAGATCGCCGAGGCTCTGGCCGAGAACGACGCGATGGACTTTGATGCGCTGAAAAGGCTGCTCCCCAACATTCAGAGGCGGGTCGTAAATCTGCGTGAAGACGATGTTGAAGCTGCTGCTGGATGAGCACGTGCCGCCAGCCGTAGCGGCGGGACTGAAAAGGCTGGACGGCGAGATCGACGCGTATGCGTTGCGGAGTTGGCGCGGCGGGATTTATCTGGGAGAGCCGGACGAGCGGATTCTGGAGGAGGCAGTTTCGGCAGGCCTAACTCTGGTGAGCTACGATTTGGACACAATTCCAAGGCTGCTCGGGGAACTTGCGCGTGGCGGACTGTCCCATGGTGGGGTTATCTTCATCTCGCAACGTCAAATCCGGTCGAACAATGTGGGCGGACTGGTGCGAGCATTGGCCAGGATCTACCGGGAGAGTGGAAAGGCAGACTGGACGAATCGCGTGGAGTTTCTGGAGAAGGAGTGAGGGCAGGAGAGATTGCCGGAGGCTGTATTGCCAGGACCGAGATGCCGGATCTGGGGCACACAGCGGATGGGATGCGTAGTCTCCCACCCTTCGCAACGTACACGAAGGATGGGGCACCCGGCTTTAGTGCTCCCTCTGCGCAATCACCCATTTTGTTATCGGGGGTGGACCGAGTGCTCTAGACGGATGTTTGGTTTGTTCTTGTGCTGCGGCCATGGCTTTCCCCTTGGCGATATTGTGAACATTGGTTTTGCTCGATGGGAGGCTTTTAAAGATGCTCTTAGCTTTGTCCATGGTCTTGATGGATTGCTTCATCAGGATCGTGGCGTCGCTGCCGCTAGCGTCTGCTTTCGAAGCGTTTTCTGCCAAGTGCATGGCTCTGCCATAGAGCTTCAGGGCATACTCGCGTTGAGTTTGTTTACGCATCGCATCAATAAATCAACTCCGACTTGAGTGACGCTTCCACTATCGGGCCCGGATTGATAGTAAGTTAGCCCCAGACGCGTGCCATTTTGAGGCGGAAACCGGCTACGGGCTCCGTGCCTTCGACGATCTCCGGGCGGTTGAGGACCACGGGGGCTTGTCCGGGCGCATAGATGGCGACGGTGCCGCCGAAGGGATCTATGCGCCAAGCGAGGCGGACGCCGTTGGAGATCCACTGTTCCATCTTGGCGTCCAACTCGGTGAGCGAATCGGAGGGGGAAAGAATCTCGATGAGGAAATCAGGAGCAAAGGGTAGAAATCGCTCCTGTTCGCGCGCGCTCAACGCAGCAAGGCGGCTTGTCTCGACCCAGCCTGCATCAGGAGAGAGCGTGGAACCGTCGGGCAGATTGAAGCCGGCATTGGAACTGACTACTTCTCCACGCCCGTCCGCCTCCGCCCAGGCAAAGAGCTCGACCACCACATAAGCTTCGCGACGATTGTTTCTATAACCGCTTGGAGTCATCACGAAAATCTCCCCCGATGCCAATCGCTCCACTTTGCAGGGCTTATTGGCCTCGGAAAAGGCCATCAATTCATCGTCGGTCATCGGCACGGGAGGGCGCAGCCGCACGGGCAAGGGAACGTCTTGAAGAGCCGCCTGCATGGTTTCGTCCTCCTCTCAGGATTGAGCATCCGCCCCGGAGCGTGGCGCTATTCACAGTGTAGACCGTCTTATGCGCGTATGCCAGTAACCGCGCGCCCCATCTCAAATCGATTGGGAGGGAACAAATAACAGATGGGCCACTCAGCAGAAGCTGAATGGCCCATCCTGGTTGAGTACAGTCAGGTTAGCTGATCAGTCCCCGGCGACCAGCTCGCCTTGTTCTTTCTTGACGGCGGCCTTGGCGGGAGCGATGGAGCCTAACGGAACCAATCCCTCGACGGGCTTCTCGCCGAGGACGTGCTGGCGGTAGAGCTTGGCCATGCGGGCGTTTTCCGCGTCCTGCTTCAGCTTCTCGTCACGTGCGCGGATTTGTTCTTCGCGGGCGGTCTTGGCGATGCCCAGATCGTCGAGCGTGTGGTTGGCCTCGGCGTTGACGTGCTCCATCTTGAGATGAAGCTTGTGGCCGACTTCGGGCATGTTGACTTTTTTGCCGCCGACGAAGATCTCGTGACGCCCATGCTCCTCATACCACTTGGTGAGCGTGGCGGTCATGTGCATCTTCTCGATGATGTTGCGCCATCCGACGCCGGTGTTATAGGCGCAGAAGCTGATCTCGCCCTCTTGCGTGGCGTAGGGGATGATGCACTGCTCGGTGCGGCGGAAGTCGTAGTTGAATAAATCCTGGAACCACATGCCGGCGATGAAGAGGAAGTTCCAGCGGTCCTGGCGGCGCAGCTTGATGTCTTCCAGTGTGCGGTCGCCCTTGACGCTGCCGTAGTTTTTGCCGGTGGCGTTGAAGGTCTTGTCCATCTTCTTGAGCATGTCGGTGATCTTGAAGTGAGTGGGCGACTGGAAGGGATCGTAGTTGCGCAGCAGAGCCAGCGCAAAGCCAATCACCGAAAGCCACTTGCCGCGAGCCGCGTCGTTGACCTTGGCCAGGTCCTTGGCCACCTTATCCATGTTGAGAAAGGCGGTGACGGGCGCGGCCTCCTTGGTTTCTTTGTCGATCATCATGGCCATGCCGATACCACAGTTTGGATGGCAGCCGCAAGAGAGCTGGCCCCAGTCGGCAGCGGGACCGTGAATCAAATCGGCCCAGTCGGAGAAGGTGCTCATGAAGCTGATGGGGAACCAATCGCGTTCCGGCTCGCCAAAGCCCATCTGCTTCTTGATGTCGTGGGCCATGTGGGAGAGGGTGTAGCGCTGAGCAAAACGGCGCTCGTCGGTGATCTCCTCGTCGCGGCCGGTAAAGCTGACCGGCTGGAAGCTGAGGAAGCTGATGGTCTTGGGGTTGTCGAGGGCGAACTGAATGATGCGGCCCACCTGCTCGTTGTTGATGCCGTTGATGATGGTGGTGACGGGAACGATTTCAACGCCGGCGTCATGCAGGTTGTTGATGGCCTGCAGCTTGACGTCAAAGAGGTTGCCAACTTTGCGGTGAGAGTTGGCGGCGTTGCCGATGCCGTCGAACTGGAGGTAGACGTAGCGCAGTCCGGCTAGCGCGGCCTTGCGGCAAAACTCCTTGCTCTTGGCAAACTCGATACCGTTGGATGCGGCCTGCACGCTGTTGTAGCCGACCTTGCGGCAGTAAGCGACCGCGTCGAGGAAGTAAGGCGAGAGTGTCGGCTCGCCGCCGGAGAACTGCACGCTCATCTGGCGCTTGGGCTTGACCTGGATGGCGTTGTCCAGCATGGCCTTGATCTCATCCCAGCCGAGTTCGTGGACGAAGCCGACTTGATTGGCGTCCATGAAACAGGGGTCGCACATCATGTTGCATCGGTTGGTGAGGTCGATGGTGAGCACCGAGCCGCGGCCGTGGGTCATGGTGGAGGTGCCGTGGGCGCGCTGTGTCTTATCGCCATGCGCGCGCATGTCGCGTCCGGGGAAGCTCTCTTCGAGGTGCTTGAAGAAGGCTGCGTCCATGGACATGATGTCTTCAAAGTGGCCGTGCTTGGGGCAGTCCTTGACCATCCAGATCTCGCCGTTGCGCTCAATGATCTGCGCCTTGATCTCGCCGACTTTTTCGTTGAGCAGGACTTCATAGGGCAGCTTGCCATCGAGAATCTGCTTGCGAATCTCGGGGATGCACTTGGGACAGAGCGAGTCAGTGGCACGCGGCCAGCCCAGCGGGGGCTTTTCCTTCTCGTAGGATTTTTGCAGGGGCTTGTCGGACCATTTAGGTGTGAATCCCGGGTTGGGGCTGATGCGGTTCAGCCGCTCAAAGACGACCCACGCGCCCTTGGCCGCGTAGACGACGGCTTTCTCGGCGTACTTGACTGCTTTTGCCATATGGTGCGGTCTCCTCGAAGAAATTGGCCACGACGGCGACTTCTCGCCCGGCTAGACCCTTGGGCGCCCGTTTGGTGAGGGTCGCCAAGTGTCTGAAAATGCAGTTTTAGGGTAACCGGGGGGTGCGGTCAAGCGAAGGGAGAAGCAGCGAACGGCGGAAATTACGGCTGAATGGTCAAAAGAGAACACCGAACGGCTGGCCCGAAGGAGCGATGCCGCTTCGAGCCGGTGCTGGGGTGCGTCAGTTGATGGTGAGCGAAAAGGTCGTCGTGTGCGTCAGCGATCCCGAGGTTGCGGTTACGGTCACGGTTGATGTGACGGGTTGTGAGCCGCCGCCACCTCCACCACCGCTGGAAGCCGATCCACCGCCGCCGCAACTGGTCAGCAGGCCGAAGGCGACTACACTCACCGCCAGCACTATAAACATCTGCAAGCGCTGCCGCTTTTTGAAGCCAAAGCAACACAGTGCGGCTGCTAGAGCCGAGCCTGGCAGTAAAGGCAGGGAGTCGTGATGGAGAGTTGCAGAGTTCGTGGATGTAGTCACGGTCAGCGTTGTCGAAGTCGTGCCCGGCGGCGTCACGGTTGTTGGAGAGAAACCGCACGAGGCACCGGAAGGCAATCCTGATGTGCAGCTGAATGACACCGTCGAATTGAAGCCATTCACTGGCGTGACAGTCACCGTAGTCGTCCCGCTCTGTCCGCCGGTTACCGTGAACGATGACGGAGATGGTGCGATGGAGAAGTCAGGAGGATTGAAGGTATACGTCGCGCTGGCAACGGCGCTATTGAGATAATTTGGAGCAACCGCTATGGCCTGGATGGTTTCGGCAACCGATACCGTAATTGCGCCTGTGTATAGTGTCGAACTGGTTGTCGGCGTGGTAACTCCATCTGTGGTGTAGTAAATCACTGCTCCGGGTGTGGCGTCGGTGATAGTAACCGACTGCGCGGTAGTGTAATTGCCTGATGCTACTGATAGAAGGGGCTTAGTAGTTGTTGGTAAGGAGAGGGTTGTAGATGGTTGATATACCCACATATCATTCAGATAGCCGTAATTGCCACTGGAATCCTCGCCATAGCCACCAAAGAACCAGAGGTTTCCATTGCTGTCGGTCCAGCTCGCACCGCTGTTGCGGCCTCCAGGAATGTTGCCGGCTGCAGGCGTTCCTAACATACCGTAAGTGCCAGGCTGGCCGTAAAAGCCAAGTAAGCTGTAGTAGACCAACGTACTGCTTCCACCCATCCATGCCCATTCCTCGTTGGTAGGATTGAATTTCCAAAAGTCGTTAAAAAAGCCGCCGCCATTGCCTCCGAAGAGCCAGATCTTACCGCTGCTGTCGGTCCAACTTGAAGCGCCCCCTCGGCTTCCTGGAATGTTTCCGGGCGCAGGTGTTCCCAACGTGCCATAGACTCCGGAATTGGATCCTAAGTTACTTGGGGCTACCCATGTCCATTCCTTCGTGGAAGGATTGAACTCCCAAAGGGTGTTACCACCGTCTTCTCCTCCAAAGAGCCAGAAATTGCCGCTGCTATCTGTCCAGCTTGTTGCTTGCGCGTTGCTTCCGGGGATGTTTCCAGAAGCCGGCGTTCCTAACGTACCGTACACTGCGGCCCGATAAGCAATATTGCTTCCGCCCATCCACGTCCATTCTCCATGTGCGCCGAGCGAAGGATTGAATACCCAAAGGTCATTGAGAAAACCGAGATTGTAATTGGCATCTACGCCATCGCCGCCAAAGAGCCATAGATTGCCGCTATTGTCGATCCAGCTCGAAGCATTTTCGCGGCCTCCTGGAGTGTTTCCGGCGGTAGGTGTCCCTAATGTACCGTAGGATACAGTTGGATTTGCTACGTCGGTGGTTAGGCTGCTTCCGCCCATCCACGCCCATTCTTTTGTAGAAGGATTAAACTCCCAAAGGTCATTGAGATAACCGAAACTGTTATAGGCATCTAAGCCATATCCACCGAAGAGCCAGATATTACCGCTTGTGTCTTTCCAGGTGGAAGCATAACTGCGTTCACCGGGAATGTTTCCGGCGGCAGGCGTTCCCAGCGAGCCATACACTGCGGGTTGGATAGCAATGCCACCTCCACCGACCCACGCCCATTCGTTCGTTGAGGGATTGAACTCCCATAAATCGTTGAGCACGAAGTTTGGCGCCCCACTGTAGCCCCCAAATAACCAGAGGTGGCCATTGTTGTCTGTCCAGTACGCAGCACCTGCACGACTTCCAGGGATGTTTCCGGGGGCAGGAACGCCTAACGTACCGTAAACTCCAGAGCTGGATTTATAATTGCCGCCGCATTGGGCTTCCCCATAAGGACAGGTTATTGTGCTGCTCCCGCCCATCCAGGTCCATTCGTTGGGGGCGGTGGTTTGGGCCGAGGCGGTGAGTGAGAGAGAGGCAGATAGGAGAAGAAGTCCAAACAGGAAACAGGAGAGCAAGCGCAGTTTGCTGGGGGACATGGATTATCCTCGATGAAAATTTACTCAATAGACTACGATTGAAGAGGGCGACTGTCCAGCACAATCTACCGCCGCGTCAAACAATAATTTGTAAATTCCCTTCCACAGGATGCGGAAAAGCTCGTGATTTTGGATGAAATTTGCGGAAAGCATCCCTCAGGGGCTAAAGCCCGACAGTTGTTTTATTGCGTTTACGGCACGACTGAAGTCGTGCCCTTTCAAAGCATTGAGTTTTTCTGCTGCCAGTTTGCGACCACCACCCTCAGGCGATCAGGGCGCGCTGGTCTTGGCGACCTGGTTGATGATGCGCTGAAGGAGGACATCGTGGACGTGAATGCGGCGGGCCACGTCGGGCAGGAACTCGGTGATGAAGTTATCGATGGGCGCGGTGGCCAAGTGAATGCCGTAGCGCTCGGTGCTTGAGGGCAGATTGGTCCGCCGGCCCGGCACGTAGAAGTTAGCGATCTCTTCGTCGATGGCGAAGCCCACGATGTCAGCGTAGTTCACCGCTTCGGGCCGCTACTGGTGTGCGTCAGTTTCCATTAAGCGTGAAGCTGGTCGTGTGCGAAAGCGATCCGGAGGTTGCGGTTACGGTGACTGTCGATGTAGTGGGCTGAGTAATTGTAGTCAACTTACTACAGCCAGTGAACAGACTCAGGCCAGCTACACTCATTGCCAACAGCAAGAACAACTGCAAGCGCCGTCGCTTCCGCAAACTGAAACAGCAGAACGCGACGGCCAGAGCCGAGCCTGGGAAGAACGGGTTCCCTCCGCGATGAAGTGCGGCGGTTGTTGCCGTCGTGTTTACGGTCAACACCGTCGATACTGGCCCTCCCGACGGCGTCACGGTTGTGGGAGAGAAGCTGCACGATCCTCCGGCAGGCAGACCCGATGTGCAACTGAACGAGACTTTTGAATTGAAGTTATAAAGCGGCGTTACCACCAGAGTGACGATGCTTTGCCCCGGAGTGACCGTGGCCGATGCCATCGACGCTGCGATGGTGAAGTCCGGCGGAATGGTGTAGGTGGCGCTGGCCACAGCGCTCGGGATGTAACTCGGCGCCACTGCGATGGCCTGAATGGTTTCGGTAGCCAACACAATGACCGGGCTCGTGTATAGGGTCGAATTGATTGTTGGCGTAGTAACTCCATCGGTGGTGTAATAAATCACCGCTCCTGATGTCGCATCGGAGATGGTTACAGTCTGCGCAGAGCTATAGGTACCCGCCGATACACTAAAGGCCGGCATTGCCGCAGGCGTGTAGGGAGCGACCGGCTGAAACTCCCACAGGTCGTTGAGATAGCCACCATTGCCAGAGGCATCGTAGCCATAGCCTCCAAAGAGCCAGAAGTGTCCGCCGCTATCTGTCCACTTTGATGCGAAATAGCGGCCTCCCGGTGTGTTCCCTGAAGCGGGCACTCCAGGGTTCCCATATTCTCCGGACGGGCTTTGCGGAGGCGCAATGGT
>Ga0326727_10007205_pt1 | contig 29665 bp, 17 predicted proteins | sample MB2enrmetagenome_FD_207643 | JGI IMG/M metagenome (GOLD analysis project Ga0326727, IMG submission 207643) | Lab enriched peat soil microbial communities from McLean, Ithaca, NY, United States - MB29MY | ecosystem: Environmental > Terrestrial > Soil > Wetlands > Peat | place: USA: New York... | reverse complement strand
TGGCAAGTCGCTCGAGGCCCCCCTCGGGGAACTTCGAAAATCCAAAATGGCCGAACCGGTGCAGGCCCCGGTCCCCAGATCGGAAGACGATATTGCACGGATCGTCAAAGAGACCATCGCATCCCTGAAGGGCAGGAGCGCTGAAAACGAGCACGCCAAGACGCAGCACGATGAGATCGTTCGCGCGCTGACCGAATGCAAAGGCCGGGTCGGAGGCACCGAGGGGGCTGCCGTACGCATGGGAATCAACCGCACAACCCTGATCACGCGGATGAAGAAACTTGGAATCAACCCCTACGATTACGTCTGAGCCCACATTCCACGTTGTACTTGCTCTGCTTGCAACCGCCTCCGGAGCAATCGTGCTGCGTGGAGTTATGAGGGTTGCGCTCTGCGTTCTCCACCTGAGAGATTCCGTTTAAGGACCCTGGCTAATGGAATCGGCGGCTTTTTCGCGTTGTCGTCCGGCAGGCGATCGAGCAGGACCACGTTCAGCAGCGACTTGTGGACCCGGATGCGGCCGTTGTATTCGATAAAGCCAAGCTTGCGGAAGCGGTTCATGAAGAAGCTGACGCGTGAACGGGTGGTGCCGATCATATCCGCCAGGGTCTCCTGCGAGATCTTGGGAACCAATGTCTCCGGCTCGCCCGACCGGCCAAACTCCCCCATCAACAGCAGAATCCTGGCCAGCCGCTTTTCGCTGGAGTTGAAGAGTTGGTCCACCAGATCGGCCTGGATGCGCATGCTGCGCTCCAGCAGAAACTTCAGGAACAGGTCGGAGAGGGCATGCTCCCGGTGCATCGCGAGCACCATCTCCTCCCGCCCTATCTTGAGCGCGGTACAGGCGTTGATGGCGGTGGCCGTGGACAAACGCAGTCCAGGCACTGTTACCAGCGATCCTTCTCCGACAAAGTCGCCCTCAGAGAGAAACGTGATCGTGGCCTCCTTGCCTGCGGTCGAAACAACCGTGATCTTTGCGCGGCCCTTCTGCAGATAGAAGACCGCGTCCGCGGGATCTCCCTGGGTAAAGAAGTTCTGCTTGGGCGCCAGTTGCACAATTCTGCGCCCCAGGCCGGCGCTCGCAAGAAAGGCATAGACATCAAATGGGGGCTTTTCGAGTTGGACCATCGGATAGCCTTTCCCGGATGAGGTCTTTGTAGACCACCATAGCGAGACGTGCGCGACCGCATCGTCCGAATAGTTTACACGGGAATTGTACGGTCTGAGGCCAAAACTGGCGAGATTAAACCTTGTTCCTGCCGGCTACAGGCAACAGTGATTTCGAGACCTTTTGAGGCGATCCTGCACACGTTGGCGATCCAACTTTCACGCAGGCGCTGGTGGCTGGCGAATACAACGCCGCATCGGGGAATCGACTGCTTGGATAACGGTTCAATGGGTTCTGGCAGAGTGCTCGAGAACCTGTTGAATATGCACGTCCACCTGCCGCAGCACGGCTGGCGCCACTGCGCAGGCGTCGGTTTCGTAGCTCAGCAGGGGCATGTTGTGTTGCATGCTGAGTGGCTTGAGGATGGCTTCTGAGATGCGGAAAGGAAGACAGTTGAACGGCCCGATCAGGATGATGCCGTCGTAGCCTTCGTATTCGGCGTTCAAGCCCCTGCCTACCGTCGGCGTAATTTCGCCAAATATCCGAGGCGAGATGTGTTCCGAACTCTTTTCCAGCACCGCGGCAACATCGTTGGCTCTGGAGATCAACAGTCCGGTCCTCAGGAATATCTCGCGGTAGTGTTGTTCGGCCTTTCGTCCGGACTGGTATCCCCACCATTGCTGCAGATACTGTTGTCCGTCGGGTTCCAGCATTCTGGTGCAGGCCTTGGCCAGGGCGAAACCTCCCGGCTTCAGGCCCCAGTTATTGGCCATCTCCCTCATCCCATCGTATGTGACATAGAGGAACAGCTCGGCCAGATCGACCGGCTTGAGGATGATTCCCCGCGCCGCATACAGGTCGTGCACCCCATCCATGAAGAACGGACTGAAGCGGGCGTAGAAGTCGCCGGTGACAACCACCCTGGGGCAGTCCCTGGGCTCGCGCGTGCGCGGCAGCGCGGCCAGTTGCTCCACGAAGACGTGCAGTTGAGAGATGAACTCATCCAGTGTTGTTGCCTTTTCCCGGAATTGCTTCCACCCCTGCTGGAATTGCTCGATGCTGCCGGGAGCGCCCACGACGCGCAGCACATGATCGATCTCGACCAGGATATCCGCGATCAGAATCGCCGGCGACAGGTGGTTCAGGAGCAACGTGGGCCCGAATCCCAGATAGCCGTCTTCCGCTCCCGGACTGACCATAAACACATCGGCCAACTGATGCTCGGCGATGAAGCGTTCGAAGTATCCCATGTAGGCATCGGCGGCGCACGGAGCGCCGCCCCGCATCATGAAAAAGCCGACAATCTCGCCCGCTTTGCGGTCGCGCAGGATTTGCAGCAATTGCCCGATGCTGAGGGGCAGCGGCAAACATTCGCGGCCAGAGGTGGACTGCAGGCCCAGATCGAGTTGACTGCGATCCAGCGGCACCACCTGGCCGGCATGCAGACCAAGCCAGCCGAGGGCCATTGCCGCCGACTCCGCGTGGACCTGCGAGAAGTTGAGAAGATGCAGTTTGACCCGCGGGTCACTGAGCGGAACCCGCTCGCCAGCCGACGAGATCACTGCCCCGCCTTTCACCAGCTTGCACGGTGTGAACGGCTGCGCCGCGATGGGTTGGGCCGCGTGGTAGTTCTGCACAATGTCGAGAAATGCCTCCAGGCGCGTCTGCACTCCGGCATCGGCGGTGTGTGCATCGATCTCCAGAATCAGGTATGGCTTGGATCCCAACTCCGAGGCAAGCAACGCATGGGTGAATGCGTCGATGGTGCAACTGAAGTTACTGATGCTGAGCAGAAACAGGTTCGTATGCTGCTTGGTCAGCGAGGCCGCGCTCATGATTTGATTGGCAAAGTGCCATACCGTGGGCCCAGCCCCAGCCGGCATCAGGCAATCGGCGGGAATCACCTGCACGCCCATGCTGGAGAGCTTCTTGCCCACCGATTGCGAGGCCTCGGGCGTGTACGCGTTATAGCTGTGGCCCGCCAACAGGATCGCCGGCTTGCCGTTCGCCAGCGCCTGCGCCAGTGCTTGCCGGCCCATCTCCATCAGCGCGCCTTCGGCCTTGGTCTGCGCGTCGACGGCAGTTGACCATGCCTCTCCGGCCAACTCGCGGGAGACCCCCAACTCGCGCACGGCCATATCGGCCATCGCCGTATTGACCGCGTATCCGTCGGTAAAGTCGAGCACCGGGGAAAGAAATTGCGTATCGGGGAACGCCTTGGCCACAAAATAGGGTCCGGCCTGCGTGATCGGGCAGAGATAGGAGTCCTTGCACGGTTGGTTCTGCGGCATGCGCGCCACCTGCGGCAGGAAGACCACGCGCACGCCCTTTTGTTGCAGGTCCAAAACCGCGCCGTGTGCGATCTGCGCCGGCAGGCAAAAACCGGAGTGCGACTTCAGATCGCCCCGCGGGTCTACCGCCGACAGCACAGCCTTCATCCCCAGGGCAGAGAAGAACGTTGCATAGAGGGGGAACAGGGAGTGGGTTGTCAGCGCGCGAGGGATGCCGATGCGTGTCTCCGATATTTGCGCCTTGCCATTGGGATGGCCGAAGGACTCTTCCAGAAACGACCGGGCGGCCTCCAGCGTCGGCCCAACATCCCAATAAGCTCGCTCTTTCGGCTCATGCTTCGGCTCTGGTTCCAGACACATGGGAGCGCGATAGAGGATCGCTGTCCGCGCTTCCACCAGGTCTGGCGCTGGTGCAATGCGCATCTTTCGCTTCCACACGTTCTCGTACAGGCTGCATCGCCCGCCGAAGGGAAACCGCCGCCCATCGACCTCGAAGCGCTCAATGTTGCAGTACATCTTGCACGCCTTGCATGTGAATTGACCCACCAGGTTCATCTCCGCCGATGCCAATTTCTCGAGATCGGTGGCCGTGCCCAGAACGCCGCCTGAGCGATCGAGGGCGAGCAGCCCAACCCCAAGCGCGCCCAGCAACTCCGGGTTGGCTGGGATCACGATCGGGCGTCCTACGCGATGTGCGAATGCGTATCCAACGGCACGGTTCAGGGCCACTCCGCCTTGCAGCAGCACCTTCTTGCCTACCGGCCGCTGTCCTTTGACCTTGGTCAGGTAGTTTTCCGCAATGGCATACACCAGACCAGCCAGAATGTTGTCGCGCTCCTGGCCCTGTTGCTGCGCGATGCGTATGTCGGAGTTGATGAACGCCGCACAGGTCGTCTTGAACTTCACCGGCGCCTCCGCGGCCAGGGCGTGCTCTGCGATGTCGCGCACGCAGGTCCCCAGGTCGCTCTGCGCGCTCTCCTCCAGAAACGAGCCGGTGCCCGCCGAGCAGGCGTTGTTCATGGCATAGCCGATGGGCACACCGTTGCGAAGATAGATGTATTTGGAGTCCTGGCCGCCAATCTCGAAGATCGTGTCCACGTCCGCGGCAAAGTGTGTCGCGCCGGTGGCATGGGCGGAAATCTCGTTGTACACCTGCTCGGTTCCCAGGCACGCGCCCACCAGTTCGCGGGCCGAGCCGGTGGTGCCAACCAGCCCCACCGGGAGATTGCCAACCTGGCGCATCAGCTCCCGCAGGCACTCGCGTACCGCTGCCACGGGGTCGTCCCGCGTGCGTGTGTAATGCGTGGCCACAAGAGTGCGCGTCGCGGGATCGAGCAGGACCGCCTTGGTCGTCGTCGAACCTGCATCCACCCCCAATACCATCGGGCCGTCCGGCGGCGCCTGCATGGGCGGCGCAGCCATTACATGCACCTGATCCCGGTAACGATGCAGCGGCGGCAGCGTCTCGAACTCCGGCGGATGAGCGATCTGCGGCGATCTGTAAATTGGCCTGTCGCGCGTCAGCAACGCGCTGCCCCACGCCTCGAACCACTCGCTCTCCGGCAGCACCACCAGCTCTGTTCCATCCAGCTTCTCGCGCAATGCCTTCACCAGGGCGCGGTTGCGCGTTACGCCTCCAATCAGCAGCACGCGGCGCAGCGGGTTCTGCCCCTTCTCCAGCAGCGCGGCGACCTTCGCTGCCATGCTGTCGTGCAGCGTCCTCAGAATGTCCGCCGGCGTCGCCTCATGGCGGTTGAGCTTGTGCGTCACGTCGGATTTGCAATGCACCGTGCAGCGCGATGCCAGCGGCACCACCTTGCCTTCGGCCGAGAGCTCGATCGCCGTCTCCAGTTCGAGCCCCATCCGCCCCACCAGTTGCACGAAGAACTCGCCGCTGCCCGCCGCGCACTTGTTGTGCGCGAGAACATTGATGACCCTTCCATGCGCCAGCGTATAGACCAGAAACGATTCGCCGCCCAGCGAAACCACTGCGTCGAACTCGCCTCCCGCCTCGCTCAGGGCGCGTTGGATCGCGGCAAACTCGGAGATGTGGCCCAACTGGCCGGATACGCCGAAGTATTTCGCGCCAGCGAACTCCGGAAGAACGAGCAGTTGCTCAATAACCTCCAGGGGCCGTCCCTGATGGGCCATCACCCTGGCAGTTATGCCGCCGGCCTCCACTGCCACCGCCTTCACCGTCAGTGCGCCAATGTTGATTCCTATGATGGACATGGCGGCTCGGACCTCAAACAGCAGGTGAAAGTGCTTCGCGGGCAGGCGAATACTGGAGTTCCGATCAATTTTTAAACCGCAATGCGAAGGTACTGTACGCCCAAACGAAGGGGAAAGATAGCTCGTTCGGAGGGGTGAAGAACGATCGTATCCATAATGTTTCGCTGCGGAGAATCGCCCGGGCGATCCGGCCTGTCTTTCGCCGGGGCAGATGGATCCGGTGTAGTTCACCGTGGCAGAGGCAGCGAAGCGCAACCTGCGGCTGTGGATTCAGGACGAGAGCGACTATCCTTGCGGGTTTGCCGGCGGCTACATCAGCGAGCGCCTCCCCCATAGCTTCTCCGCGGCTGCAAATCCTGAATCCATATGCAGCTCAGCCCAGTCCTTACAATGTGCCTTCCTTCAAGAGGCTGAAATCTTCCTTGAGTGCGATTCCGGTGAGGCGGCGACTGCGCGCTTCGGTCAGGTACATGCACAATTGCGCGGCGGCCATCGTATAGCTCAGCCCCTCTGTGCGAATGTTCGAGATACAGTTGCGTTCGGCGTCCGTGCGGCCGGGGCGGGGGGCCCATGTGATATAGGCGCCCAGCGAGTCGGGCGAACTGAGCCCCGGCCGCTCGCCGATCAGCACCACCGACAGTTGCACGCCGAGCGCCAACCCAATCTCGTCTCCAATGGCCACCCTTCCCTGCTCCACCACGGCAAGAGGCGCCACACTCCAGCCCTCCAGCCGGGGAATCAGTTGCTGGAGCAAAGCAGGCGCATGCCTCTCGACGGCAATCGCCGACAGGCCGTCCACCACCATCAACGCCAGATCCCAGGAACCGGACTGCAAACCGGCCAGGCTGGCCTCGTTCAGTCTTCGCCCAAGATCCGGCCGCTTCAGGTAGGTTGCGCGATCTGCCGCCATAGTGTGCAGTCGCAACACTGGACCGCCTGTGATTGCAGTTAGCTCCGCCGCCATTGCTGCACCGTTCAACGCAGCGTGTACTGCGTCGCGGGCCTGGGCGTGCGCAAGCTGAAAATCCAGCAAATCCCTTGTCTGGAGACTGACTCCGGTGCGGCCCAACGCCACCCGTGCAGGAGTCAGCGCGCGCATACGCGTGGCAAGCCTCGTTGTTGAATGCAGCATCTCACTCATGCCGACAGCAGCCTCTCCGGATGGCTGGCCTCGAGTGCCAGACGCTGATAACCGTCGCCTGACAGCCACCTCTCAAACTCCGGAGCTGGCCGCAGCCCAAGCACACGCCGCAGATACAGCGCGTCATGGAAGCTCGTGCTCTGGTAGTGGAGCATCACATCGTCCGCACCGGGCACGCCCATGATGTAATTGACGCCTGCCACGCCCAGTAGCGTCAGCAGTGCATCCATGTCATCCTGATCGGCTTCTGCGTGGTTGGTGTAGCAAACGTCGCAACCCATGGGAACGCCCAGCAGCTTGCCGCAAAAGTGGTCTTCCAGGCCGGCGCGGGCAATCTGCTTGCCGTCGTAAAGATACTCGGGACCGATGAAGCCCACCACGGTGTTCACCAGCATGGGCCGGTAGCGGCGGGCCACTGCATAGGCGCGCGCCTCCAGTGTCTGCTGGTCCACACCATGATGGGCATTGGCGGAGAGCGCCGATCCCTGGCCGGTCTCAAAGTACATAATGTTGTCGCCAATACTCCCATCGGAGCACACCGCACCCCGCCGCAATGACTGCCCGGCCTGATGCGCGTCGTCAAGCTGCGCCAGGCTTACCCCAAAACTGCGGTTGGCTGCCTCCGTTCCGGCAATGGACTGAAAGATCAGGTCCACCGGCGCACCCTGTTCGAGCGCCTTCAGTTGTGTGGTGATGTGCGCCAGCACGCAGCTCTGGATGGGTATCTGGAAGCGCTGGCGCACAGCATCGATCAGCCGCAGCAACTGCGTTGTAGCCGTTACGCTGTCGCCGGCTGGGTTGATGCCGATCACCGCGTCGCCCGATCCCAGCAACAGCCCGTCCAGTATGGCTGCCGCAATGCCCGCCATATCGTCGGTTGGATGGTTGGGCTGCAGGCGCGCGCTCAGTCTTCCGGCTAGACCCACGGTGGTGCGGAAGCGCGTCACTACGCGCATCTTTGCCCCCACCACAATTAGGTCCTGCACCCGCATCAGTTTGCTGACCGCAGCCGCCATCTCCGGCGTGAACCCATGCGCCAGCTCTGCCAGCCTATCTCCGGTAGCGTCGTCGGATAACAGCCAATCGCGCAGCTCGCCCACCGTCAGCGATCGCATGGGCGAAAAGGCCTCGGCGTCGTGTGTGTCCACGATCAGCCGCGTCACCTCATCGTCCTCGTAGGGAACCACCTGTTCCGAAAGAAAATGCGCCAGTGGAAGATCGGCCAGAGCAAACTGCGCAGCCACGCGCTCCTCCGCGGATCCAGCCGCCAAGCTGGCCAGTGCGTCGCCGCTGCGCAAGGGAGTTGCCTTGGCCAGCAGCTCGCGCAAATTCGCAAAGACGTAACGCCTGTTGCCTAGAATGTGTGAAAAAGCCATGCGAGTGGATATAGAGTAACCCGGAGTAGAGATGGGCTGCGTGCCGTTTCACTCTTCCCCGGTGCTCCTTCACCCCTCGCAAAACCCGTATCCATCTTCATTCCACCGTCCGTGACGGCCCTCGCCACGGCCAGTATGGCCGGTTTTGTCGTACTCTTTTAGAGGACGTTTTGCCTGGCGCGGACATCCCCGAACGAAACATTCGACAGGAATCTGCGTCCATAGATGGAGTACGCTCTACGCAGGAACAAGGGATTCCCATGAGTTCACTTTGTGCAGCAAAAATTGCGGGTGCATTGGTTTTTTTTGCGCTCGCCGGCGCGACGGGATGCAAACGCGCCCCCTCCGATCCAAGTAAAGAGGGACCGTCCGCGGTCACCGTGCAGCCAGACGCCGACCCCGCGCTGGTGCAGGTGCAGAATCCAGCAGCCTTTCCTCTGTTCGCGGCGGCCAGCTACGTGGCGCCCTCCACGCTCAGCGCCACCGGCACCGTGCAGCCAGACGTCTCCCGCACCATCCCCGTCATCTCGATCGCCTCCGGCCGCGTCGTCGCCATCCACGCGCGCCTGGGCGACACCGTCAAGAAGGGCCAGCTCCTCATGGAGGTGCAGAGCGCCGACGTTTCCTCCGCCTTCAGCGCCTATCTCAAGGCCGTCAACGACGAGCGCCTCACCCAGGTGCAGCTTGATCGCGCCAAATTGCTGCACGACAAGGGTGCCATCTCCACCAGTCAGCTTGAGATCGCGCAGAACGCCGAAGACGATGCCAAGTCCGCACTCGTCGCCGCCGAGCAGCAGCTCCACGTCCTCGGCGTCGATAAGGACCACCCCACCGAAACGGTCAAGGTCGCCTCGCCCGCCAGCGGAATCATTGTCGCGCAGAACGTTACCGATGCAGCCGCCGCGGGCGTCAACTACTCCGGCTCCGCCACCGCCTTCACCATCGCCGATCTCTCCCGCGTTTGGGTCGTCTGCGATGTCTATGAGAACGACCTCGCCCAAGTCCACCTCGGCGAGAAGGCGGAGATTCGCCTCGCCGCCTATCCCGGCAGGGTCCTCACCGGAGTCATCAGCGACATCGGCGCCCTGCTCGACCCATCCCTGCACACCGCCAAGGTCCGCATCGAAGTCGCCAACCCAGGCACCCTGCTGCGCGTCGGAATGTTCGCCACCGCTACCATCTTCGGCAACGCCACCCAGACTCACGCCAGCGTTCCCTCCACTGCAATCCTCCATCTTCATGACCGCGACTGGGTCTACATCCCCGTGGATGGCACGGGCAACTTCCGCCGCGTCGCCGTCCAGGCCGGAGATATGCTCCCCAATGGAATGCAGGAGATCGTCTTTGGCATCGCTATAGGACAGCAGGTCGTCTCCAACGCCCTCACTCTACAGAATGCGGTGGATCAATAAATGATTCGACGCCTCGTCGATTTCGCTCTCGACAATCGATGGCTGATGATCGGCGCTACGATCATCCTCTTCGCATGGGGCATCGTCTCCTTCCACTACCTTCCCGTCGAGGCCTATCCCGACGTCGCCAACAACTACGTCCAGATCATCACCCAGTGGCCCGGCCGTGCCGCCGAAGAAGTCGAGCAGCAGGTCACCGTCCCCATTGAAATCCAGATGGCCGGCATTCCCCACCTGCAACACCTGCGCTCCACTTCGCTCGCCGGTCTGTCCAGCATCATGCTCATCTTCGACGACGACTCCACCGACAAGGACAATCGTCAGGAGGCCTATCAGCGCCTCGGCCAGGTCACGCTGCCTGCCGGCCTGCAGCCCCAAATGGGCACCGACTGGAGTCCCGTCGGGCAGATCTACTGGTACACCCTGCGCTCCACCAATCCCGCCTACGACAGCATGGAGCTGAAGTCCCTCGAAGACTGGAAGCTCGAAAAAGAGTTCAAGTCAGTCCCAGGAGTCGTCGATGTCTCCAGCTTCGGCGGCATTACACGCGAGTACCAGGTCCGCCTCGATCCCGACAAGCTCATTGCCTACGGCCTCTCCATCGCCCAGGTCGAGCAGCAACTCGCCAACAACAACGTCAACGCCGGCGGCAACTTCATCGAGCAGGGCGAACAGCAGATCAATGTTCGCGAGGTCGGCCTATTCAGCAACGTCCGCGACATCGAGAACACCGTCCTCAAGGCCCAGAACGGAACCGCGCTCCGCGTCAAAGACATCGCCACCGTTGTGCAGGGTCCCAAGATCCGCCTCGGCCAGATCGGCAAAATATGCCGAGTCGGCGCAACCCCCATCGACGAATCCGACCCCACCGCGCGCCCAGACCCATGCGTCGAGCAGGCCGATAGCCACGGCAACGCCATCCCCATCGAGAAGCAGGACGGCAAGCTCATCGACAACCCCGACGTCGTCGAGGGAATCGTCCTGCTGCATAAGGGCGATAACTCCGACTCCACACTCGAAGCCATCCACAATAAAGTCGCCGAGTTGAACGGCGACGCCACCCACCCCGGAGTCCTTCCCCCCGGAGTCAAGATCGTTCCCTTCCTCGACCGCAGCGACCTGCTCCACTACACCACCCACACGGTGCTGCACAACCTCAGCGAAGGCATCTTTCTCGTCGTCATCATTTTGTTTCTCTTTCTCGGCAATGTGCGCGGGGCCATCATCGTCGCGCTCACCATGCCCTTCGCTCTTCTCTTTGCCGCCATCTGCCTGGACCTTCGCGGTATCCCAGCTAACCTGCTCTCGCTGGGCGCGCTCGACTTCGGCATGGTGGTCGACGGCTCGGTCGTCATGATCGAGAATATCGTCCGCCATCTAAACCACAGCCGCAGCAAGTCCCTCTCCCCAACCCAGATGATCCGGGAGGCCGCCCACGAGGTCCAGCGGCCCGTCTTCTTCGCGCGTGGAATTATTGTCGCCTCCTACCTGCCCATCTTCACCTTGCAGTCCGTCGAGGGACGCCTCTTCAAGCCCATGGCCTGGATGGTCAGCTTCGCGCTGATCGGAGGCCTGCTCTTCTCCATGCTGAACGCCCCCGTGCTCGCCAGCTTCTTCTTCGAGAAAGGAGCCAGTGAGTGGGAGAATCCCTTGATGGTATGGCTCACAAACATGTACCGCAGACATGTCAAGTGGGCCATCCAGCATCGCTACATCACCATAGGTCTGGCCGCGCTCACACTTGCCTTTTCCGTCTTCCTCACCTTCAGCGGCATCATCGGCTCCGAGTTTCTCCCTCACCTCGACGAGGGCTCCATCTGGGTGCGCGGAACGCTCGCCCCCTCCACCGGCCCCACCGAGAGCCTGCGCATCGTCAACGAAGCACGCATTCGCCTCAACGCATTCCCTGAGGTCACCAAGGTCGTCAGCCAGACCGGCCGCCCGGACGACGGCACCGATACCACCGGCTTCTTCAACACAGAGTACTTCGTCGATCTCAAACCCAAGGACCAGTGGCGTCCCGTCTTTCGGCAGAATAAAGACGAACTGATCGCCGCCATGAACACCGAACTCGGCAAAATCCCCGGTGTCGGCTGGAACTTCTCCCAACCCATCTCCGACAACGTCGAAGAGGCCGTCAGCGGAGTCAAGGGCGAACTCGCCGTAAAAATCTATGGCGACGACCTGCGCACCCTGGAAGCCAAGGGCGACCAGATCGTCTCCATCATGAGCGAAATTAAAGGCATCCAGGACCTCGGCCTCTTCCGCGTCATCGGCCAGCCCAATCTCAACTACACCGTCGATCGCGCCGCCGCCGCGCGCTATGGCATCAACGTCGCCGACGTGCAGGATGCCATCCAGACCGCCGTGGGAGGCAACGCCGTCACCCAGGTCCTGCAGGGCGAGGCGCGCTACGACGTCGTGCTGCGCTACCAGCCGCAGTTCCGCTCGACCCAGGAGGCCATCGACAACATCCGCCTGCTCGCGCCCTCCGGCGAGCGCGTCTCCCTCTCCCAGCTCACCAACGCCAAGACCGTCGACGGCGCCGAGGAGGTCTATCGCGAGGCCGGCCAGCGCTATGTCGCCATCAAGTACAGCGTGCGCGGACGCGATCTCGGCTCAACCGTCGAAGAAGCCATCCGCAAGGTCAACGCCCAGGTTAGCCTACCCGCCGGATACAAGATCGACTGGGCTGGCGAGTACGCCAGCCAGCAGCGCTCCTCGCGCCGCCTCATGCTGGTGCTGCCCATCACCGTCGTCATCATCTACGTCATCCTCTACACCATGTTCCACTCCGGCAAGTGGGCCTTGCTCATCCTCGCCACTGTCTCCATAGCGCCGGTGGGCGGCCTCACCGCGCTGCTGCTTACCCATACCCACTTTAGCGTCTCCTCCGGCGTCGGATTCCTTGCCCTCTTCGGCGTCTCCGTCGAGGTTGGCGTCATCATGCTGGAGTACATCAACCAGATGCGCGTGAGCGGCCACACTATCGAAGAGGCCGCCATAGAGGGTGCCGTCCTGCGCCTGCGTCCCATCATGATGACCATGCTGGTGGCCACCCTCGGCCTGCTGCCCGCAGCCACATCGCACGGCATCGGCTCCGACTCGCAACGTCCCTTTGCCATCGTCATCGTCGGCGGACTCATTGGCGCGCTGGCCATCAGCCTCTTACTGCTGCCCACCCTCTACGTCTGGATCGCGCGCCCCGACGACGTCCTCCCAACGCCCGAAACCGAGTTTGAGAACTAACTATGAAAACGGCAACCCAATCCGTCCTACCGAGCGCGGAGAAGAATCCCCGTATTTCTTCTTTGCCGTTGTCTGTTCTAAAAAGCCCCCTACGGCTCGCAGCTCTGCTCGCCATCTTATTCGCCGCAGCGACAACCTCGTTCGCCCAGAACCTGACTCCCGCGCCCGCGCCTGCAACTCCAACATCCGCCCCGCCCGCCAACGCTCAAACCACATACACCTGGGACCAGATCAAGTCCCGGTTCGAGGCCGTCAATCCCGCGCTGAAGGCAGACGCCGACAACGTGGACGAGATGCGCGCTGAAGAGATCACGGCGTATCTGCGCCCCAACCCGCAGTTCAACACCACTGTCGACGGAACAGAAATCGCTCCTAACAATGGCCATTGGCAGCCACTGCAGGGAACGTTCGTCGAACCGGGGATCAGTTACCTGCACGAGCGCGACCGCAAACGCGAGCTGCGCCTGAAGAGCGCGCAGCAGGGTACGCAAATCTCTGAGTCCGAGCATGAGGACTTGAAGCGGGCCCTCGAGTTCACGCTCCGTTCGGCCTTTGTGCAAACCCTCCAAGCCAAGACCGTAGTCAAACTTGCCCAGGACGACCTCGAATACTACGACCACATCATCGACATCAGCAGGACCCGCCTCAGCGCAGGCGACATCGCCCAGGTCGACTTCGCCCGCATCCACCTGCTCCGCGTGCAGTACGAGTCGGAGCTGCAGACCGCCATCGTAAACCTGCGCACCCAGAAGATCCAGTTGCTGCAACTGCTCAACGACCGCACCCCCGTCGACCAGTTCGACGTTTCCGGCCCCTTCGATTTCTCTGAGGCGCTCCAGCCCCTCGCCGACTTCCACCAGATTGCTCTTGCCTCTCGCCCCGACCTGCGGGCCGCGCTGGAAACCATTCAGCAGGCGCAGACGAACCACAAACTGGCCGAGGCAAACGGATCGACTGACCCCACCTTTGGCCTGTGGTACACCTGGAACTCTGCAGTCAACAACTCGAACCCCAATGACATGCAGACTCTCGGCGGCAGCGTGAGCATTCCGCTGCGCATCTTCGACCGCAATCAAGGCGAAAAGCAGCGCACTCAGATCGACATCGACCGCAGCCAGCAATCGGCCGATGTCACCACCGCCCAGGTCTTCAGCGACGTGGACTCCGCGTACGAGCAAGTCCGCAGCAACATCGCCCTGCTCAAGCCTTACAAGGAAACGTATCTGAACGAGGCCACCCAGGTCCGCGAAACCATCACCTTCGCCTACTTTAGCGGCGGGGCGTCGCTCATCGACTTCCTCAACGCGCAGAGCGACTATCGCGTCGTGCAACTGGCCTATACCCAGTTGGTCGGCTCCTACCTCGTTGCCGCAAGCCAACTGAATCTTGCCGTCGGACGCGAAGTCATCCAGTAACCTCGGTCGCCATCCACCAGCTCATCTTCCGTTACGAGGCGGGAACCATCGCCACCTTCAGCCCCGGCGTCGGATGCGGCCCGGGATTGTATGGGGCTGTCAACGCCGGCGGTGGTACACGCTTCATTAGCGGCTTGGCGTCAGGTGAATCCACCTCAAACCGCACCGCGTCGTACATGATCGATGCGGGCACGGCGGTAAACAGCGCGTCCTTACCCGGCGGGAACGGCTCACTCTTGTCCGGCGCGAGGCGAATCTCGTTTGCTCCCGCCTTCAGCAGCGACGCGTCGAACGTAACCAGGTATGTGTGGTACGGGCTGTCCTGGTTGCCCGATCGGTAAGGCGCCATTCCGGTGTGCGCCGTCGTCACGCTACCCGCCTGTTGTCCATTCACCAATACCTGCAGCACGCCGCCCGATGAGGCCGCCACGCCCAGCGTCAACGTCGCCTTCCCCGTCAGCGCCTTGGGCAGATTGAAATGGATCGTCCAGTAAGGCACCTTGTTGTACCGCGTCCACTGCGAGTAGTTCCAGTCCTTCGCATAGTCGCTCTTGCCGATGGTGTAATCCACATCATTGGGAAAATCGTTGATGTAGTAGGCAAAGTTCTCCCAGTGCCGCGCATCGTCGCCATGCTTGAACTCCGCGCTCGACCGGTCCGCATAGCCAATCTGCCACAGATACGTCCCATACGTCACCGGCTTCCACGCAATCGTCCCCAGATTGACCGCCGACGTGCCCACCACCACATTCTCCTGCCGGAACGGCTCGAACTGGTCCGCTCCACACACCACCAGCGCGTAGGTTCCAGGCCGCACCTTGTCGATCTTGAAGTGCCCTGTTGCGTCCACCGGAGACCAGAAATCATATCCCTTGATGTTGGCCTGCCAATCCTCGCTCGGAGGCACCAGCATCGCCCACGCGCCCTTGGTGCTTGTCCCGTCAGTCAGCTTGATCTGCCCGCTCACCGTGCCGCGCGCCAGCGGATAGTCGTCGCGCTTCAGCCAGGTGTACGGCCACTCGCCCATCTGCACAGCGGCTTGCTTCTTGGCATCCGCCCACAACGCCGCCACGTTCTGTTGCGGGTCGCTCACCTCCGTGTGGTTGTAGTACAGAAACACCGGCCCGAAGACCTTGTCCCACGTCTCGCCCGCCGCCACGCGGATTCCGTTGGCGCCAAAGTGCCCGCCCACAAACATGCTCAGCAGCGTGTTGCCGGAGTGCACCATCAGGTCCTGCTTGTACGGTCCGCCGCCAATGTACTCATTGCTCGGCGTAATCATCCACTCGCCCATTCCATGCCCCACCATGCCATGCACATGGTGGTCGGCCATGAACGCCGAGTAGTTGTACTTGGTATAGATCGTTCCGTCCGGCCATTGCCATGTGGTGTCCTGCACCTGGCGCACGAACCGTCCCTGCGGCGGATCGCCCTGGCGAATGTCGTCCACAATGTGATGGTCGAACAGGGCCTGGCCGTTCGGTCCATACAGCACGAAGCGCGTCTCGCCCACGCTGGCCTCCGGCAGATTGGCCGGGTGCTTGTACACCGCGTACATGTAGAAGCCGCTGACGCCCCGCCGCATCACCACGTGAAACTCCGTCTCAAAGTTGAAGTTGGCCGTCGGCGCGCCCGGCCACATGATCTCCGCCTGCTCCGGCGTGTTGCTCACAATCTGCATATCGCCGTCCGATACGGGATAGATGCGGTCGCCGCCCGAATCGAAGTAGATGGCGCGCCGCTGGTCGGAGAACTCCGTCGACTTGCCGTTCACCGTATACAGAATCGATGCGCCCTCCCCGTTGCGTGGCCCGCTCGGTCCCATCGGCCGCGCGCGCGGAGGCCCTCCCGGAGCATTGCCGCCAGGGCCTGCCATCGGCGCAACTGGAGCCGGTGCAGCCACGGGCGCTGGCGGCGGCATCATCGGCTGGGGGGCCGTGCCCGGCGCAAACTGCGCGCCTTTCTTCCAGAACGTCACGCTGACTATGCCATTCGACAGCGTCACCGTAGTCGGCTTATCGGTCAGCGTCACCGGTGCGGGCGCTGATGTCTGGGCAAGGATCGCCATGGGTACGCAGCAAAGGCCGATGGCCAGGGCTTGGGCAACTACGTTTCGTTTCATCATGGTTGAAAACCTCAAATTCACCCTGCAAAGAGTATAAGCGCCAAAGGTGCGCTCTATACCAGCCTGGGGCGAACGGCCCCCCGGCAAGCTTGCTCGCTGGGGTAGGTAGCCCCAGGTCAGACCCATGCAAACCCCAAGGGCTGAAAGCCCGCTCTATAGATTGAACGTGATGGAAACTGTTCGAGAACGTGCCGGGTGCCCCCTATTCTCGATTCTGAGATGTGGGATTGCGCCCTTGCACTTCTCCTCGCGCTCATTGGGAAGGAAACGGCTCTACCGCTCAAAACCTGAACGACAGCCCACCCTGGATCGTCCGCGGAGACTGCGCCAGAAACAGCGTCCGTCCATCCGCCGACAGAATTGGTTGATAGCCCTCCGCCAGCAGGTTGGTCACATCGATCGTGGCCTCCAGTCCCGGCGGCAACCGGTCTCCCCAGCGCAACTCCTGCCCCACATAGAAGCTCAGATATGCCTGGTTGCTGCTCTCCTCGTAAGGCCCCACCGCCGTCACCAGGTGCTCCGGCTGCCAGCGGTACGCAGCGCGCAGCCTCGTCCCCGTCCGCAGCATCCGCCCCTTCACCGCTACCGTCGCCGCCTGCGCTGCCTCCGCGTGCAACCCAGCCGCAACCTCCGCCAGCCCCTGCGCGCTCGCATGCTGCTCCGCTTGCGCCGCGCCGCTCACATACTCCAGCCCCGCCCACAGGTTCGATGACAGCGGCTTCCACAGCGTAAGCCGCACTCCTAGCTGAGTGCCTCCCCCTCCCAGAAGCCGGAAGGTGCCCGTCGCCGTATCCACCATGGCTCCGCTCTCAGCCAGTTCAGCCGCGCTCATTGCTCCGCCGCCCGCCACCGCCGTACGCCCAATCGCATCGCGGTACACCGCTGCCTCCATCACACCGCCTCCGGCCTTCCGGCTCAGTGCGATCTCCTGGTGGCTGCCGCTCTCGGTGCATAGCCGTGCGCCGCACACCGCCGCCACCGGCAGCTCTGCCGCAATCGAATCCAGTCCATCGAAGCTCTGCATCTCGCGCGAGGTCGCCAGCTTGTAGCGCACCGCCCACACCTCGCCGGGATGCACCATCACGCTCAGAAACGGCTGCGTGGTCAGGGCGGTTCCCGTGGTATGGATCGCGTACACCGTGCCTCCCGCCTCCACCTCCACGGCGTCACCCAACTGCATCTTCTCCGCGCTCGACATGCGCATCGCCTGCATGCCCATCGCGTTGCCGCCGGCCCGGTTGGAACTCATCATCTCCGGATGCGACGCAACGCTCACTGCCAGCCGCGATCCGTCGCCCAGCGCCCCACTGCGTTCGTATCCCGTATCCACTTCGCCCGCCGGAACGCTCCCCATGGCCGTACCGGCCGTCGCAACCTCGGCCCTCAGCGCCACGTCCGAACCGTCGTTCCGAACCCGGTCCAGCGTAACCACGCTGTGCACTCCGCCTCCGCCAAACCCGCCGTTGCCGCTCTTCATGGAGACGCGCGCCTCGATCGGCGCACTGCGCGAAGCCTCCCTTGCACCCTGCGACACCAGCACCACGCTTCCATCGCCCAGCAAGCGCAGGATCGGCCGGTTCGCCGTGGAGCGCAGAGTCCATGTCCAGTCGTCGCTCGGTTCATCCGGTTTGCGCCGCTGGGCCGGCAGCAAAGTTACTGGGTCCGACAGCATGCTCAATGTCAGGTTCACCGTCGCCCGCATCCCGCTGGTCAGCCGTAGATTGCTCCGCGTCGCGGGCATGAACAACGCCGCCGACGCGCGCACTCGATACTTGCCCGCTGCCAGGTTGACGATCCGATACCGCCCAGCCATGTCCGTCAGCGCCGTGCTCACCCGGTTCGGGTCGCCGGAGAGCGCCTCCACCAGCACTCCCATCTGCGTCACGCCCTGCGCATCGCGCACCACCCCGCTGACCGTCGCAGCCGAAGCCGCAGCGTCCATCCCCGGCGACAGCCACAGCAGCAGCTCGCCAAGCGCCAACCCGTATCGTATCCAGCTACGTTGCACAGTCAGCATCATCCTGTGCGTCGTGGCCTTCTCCTCAAATGAGGGCCATAAAAGTTGGCCCGTGTGAACGCTCTGCGCCGGCAACCGATCATCGCTCTGCTATCCACGCAATCGTCGCACCGAACCTCCGCGCATCCGTCCTTAGTTTGCTTTCATCGAGCGCTCTTTTTGACTCCCGCGCTTCGATGCCTTCCTGCTTGCTAACAGCAGAAACCATGACCCTCAGTCCACGGAAAACTTTGCCGACTCCTCCGTCTGCTGCTTGGTCACCCCATCGTTCACCTTAATATTCACCTGGTACTGCCCCGGTTGCAGGCTGGCCAGAGGAAGGCTCTTCTCCAGCGTCACCTGGTCCGCGTTCGGGCTCAGCGTCTTGCTCGACTCCTGGGTATTCAGCACCGGCTTATGGGTGTCCAGGTTCACAATCTCATAGCTGATGATCGCGTCGTTCTGCTTGCTCTTCTCGTCGATCCCCAGGTTATACACCTGCATCCAGAAGTTCAGGTTCTGGGCCCGGCTGAACTTGGCCGGAACCGGCACCGCTCCATTGGGAGCCACCCGTGGACGCACAAACGTGTCCCCAAGCACAAAACTTCCCGTCCCGATCTCCTTCGACGGGACCCGGTACATCTCGTCGGCCAATATCAACGACGAATGTCCTAGAGTGTCGTCGTCGTACTTCGGCACGTTGATCGCCCGCGTCCATCGCCCTACGTGGTCCGGGTTGTTCACGTCCTTGATCACTATGTCGATCTTGTACATCCCGGGTTTCAGAGGAAGGGCCGTCCAGAAGATCGACGCCTGCTTCTGTTTAGTCGGCAGAAGCTCGCTCGGGGTGTTCACCTCCAGAGGATACTCAAACGTCCCATTGGGAACGATCTTGTGCGTCATGTTGGACACACGTCCCAGCACGTTCACCTTCCCCACCGACACCCCGTCCTTGGTCACGAACGTGATGTCCGAGTTGTGTACCTGGATCGTGATCGGCACAATCACCGTGTCGTTGGTCACCTTCACATAGTCCGTCCGCACATCGAACAGGAACGGCGGCCCGGTCAGAATCTTGGAGTCCGCCATGAACTCTTCCATGTCCTGAAACTTGATCGGAGGCGGGGCCATCACCTTGGCCATCATGTCCAGGCGGTCGAACTGCTTGTCCTGCTCCTGCGCCGCCAGGCCGGGTGCCAGACCCAACTGCTCGATTCCGCCCGCGCTCCGGTCCTTCTTCTCCGTCTCCCCATTCTGCTCCGATAGCGTCAGTCCGGCGTTCGGTGTGTTCTTCAGAGCGTCCTTCTCAGACCGGTCGATGGTGTAGTGATAGTCCCCGCACATGCAGGTGTCCACGAACTCCAGATCGATGTTGTCGCCAATCCCTTCCAGATACCGGTAGTGCCATATCTCGAACGGGTACGCCACCGTATTGCCGCCGCCCTCCGCCATCGGACGGTCGTACGAGCCCGCGCTGGGGTGGCTGTCCTTGTCGTCCGGCGGCCCATACGCAATGTAGATGTGCCCGCGGTCCGTCATCCATCCCGGCTTGCCCGCCGCAAAGTGCTCGTTGGCATACGCGATGCGCGCGTAAATCTCATCCTTGTACTCGTTATCCAGGGAGTCGGGGTTGGGGTTGCGCCGTTGCCAGAAGTTCTCGATGAACTGGTCCCGCTCCTCATCGTTGCTCAGTTGTTTGAACGCCTGCCGCTCGGTGTCGGTGATGATCCAGGCCACATCCTCATCCAGCCACGTCTTGTAGACGCCCTTCAGCTCCTCTTTCAGGGCCTTTTGCTGCGTGATCTTTTCCTTGTCCGTCAAGCGCCGCTTCAGAGGGTTCGGCTTCTCCGTCGTGGCCGGCACCTGGGTCACGCCATCGGGCACCGTGGCCGCCTGGGTCGCGCCTGCGCCGGCAGTCGCCGCCTGACCACGTGCGCTGACCCACCCCGCTCCAAGGGACAACAACATCACGCCCAGAACCACTCCGCCTACAGCTCTCATCGCATGCAATGCTCCTGCTTCGCGAACTTCCCCTGTATGGTTCCTTCTCGTGACCCCGCCTCCGCTCCGCTTGGCCCATCGCACGGACGCAGGGACGGAACCCGACTCTCATTGTAGTGCGCCCACCTCCCCGTTACAAGCCGTCTTCCCGCCTCGTCCCTGTTATCATCATCTGAAAGAGTACGCTCGCTATCAGCCGCAGAATTCGTCTCACGACTGGAATGAATGTCCGTCCTCCGTCAACATCGAACAGCGCCAACGGCGCGCTCTATCCCAGCCTGGGGCGCAACCCCAGGAAACAGCCAGGAGCGGCACCAAGGGCTGAATGCCCGTTCTATAGTGTGTGTTGAAGAGGCAGGACCCTTCGACAACGGAACCATCGCCGCCTCAACCGCGTACCTGCTCCCAGCAAACCCTCTCCGTCAGGAGCATGGAAAGATCGAATGAGCACTAAGAAGATCATCGCAGTCGTCGTCATCGTCCTTGCTCTGGCGGGCGTCATCGCAGGCACCATCCTGCACGGCCAGGCAGGCATTATCAAGGTCGCCACCGGCAAGGCCGTGCGCGAAAATCTCGTCTCCACAGTCAGCGGGACCGGCCAGATCAAGCCCAAGACCTACGTCAACGTCGGGGCCACCTCCTTCGGTCGCATCACCCACCTCTATGTCAAGGAGGGAGACCACGTCCATAAGGGAGACATCCTCGCCCGCGTCGAGAGCGTGCAACCCGAGGCTACCGTCGACGCCCAGCAGGCCGCCATCGCAAGCTCCAAAACCGACATCGCCTCCTACGTCGCCGCCGAGAACACCGCTCAGGCCAACATTGCCGAGGCCAAAGCCGACCTCGAACAGAAAAAATTCGACTACGACCGCGCCCAAGCCCTCTACAACGCGCAGCTCATCGCCAAGCAGGACTTCGACGCTAAAAAAGCCGCCTACGACGTCTCCGCCGCCACCCTCGACCAGCGCGTCGCCGCCCTCGCCCAGGCCAAGGCCCAGACAGACAGCCAGCGGGCGCATCTCGACCAGGCAGTCGCCAGCCAGCGCGCCAACTACGACGCCCTCGACAAAACCATCTCCCGCGCTCCCTTCGACGGCCTGGTCACCAACGTGCCCGTGCGCGAGGGAGAGACCGTCGTCGTCGGAATCCAGAACGCCGAGGGTTCCACCCTCATGACCCTCGCCGACATGTCCGTCATCACCGCAGAGGTCAAGGTCGATGAGACCGACATCGTCAACTTGCAGCTCGGTCAGGCCGCCGATGTTACCGTCGACGCACTGCCCGGAAAAACATTCAAGGGTCACGTCACCGAGGTCGGCGATCAGGCCCTGCTGCGCTCCACCGGCATTGCCACCTCGCAGTCCACCAGCGGCACAGAGGAGGCCAAGGACTTCAAGGTGGTCGTCACCCTCGACCAGCTCCCCGGAGAAGACCTTGCCGAACTACGGCCCGGCCTCTCCACCACCGCCAAGATCACCACTGCCGTGCGCCCCAACGCCCTCACCATCCCCATCCAGGCCCTCGTGCAGCGCGACCCCGCCGCCGAGAAGGACCTCGCCGACCACGCCGGCAAACCCTCCTCCACCGTCGCCGCAGCCACGGACCCCTCCGGCGCACCCGCTAAGCCCAACCTCGTCCAGGGTGTCTACCTGCTCTCCACCAGCCATGGAAAGCTGCGCGCCAACTTCGTCCCCGTCACCACCGGTGTCACTGGGGCCACCGAGATCGAAGTCCTCTCCGGCCTCGCGCCGGGCGATGAGATCGTCATCGGACGCTACCAGGTCCTGCGCGCCCTCAAGAGCGGCACCCTGGTCAAGCGCGACAACTCAGCCCCCGTCACCACCACCACCGACGACAGCAGCAGCTCATGATCCACTCCAGAGTTGCCCTTCTGAACGCAGCACCTTTGAGGTTGTCCATCTGAGCGTAGCGAAGAATCCCCGTATTGGTTGTTTGTCCTTGTTACATGAGTCACAACATAGCCCATTACCGGAATTAGAACTATCCTTGGAACCAGCACCATCCGGAGCGCCCGATGCCCCTTGATACCGCCCCCAACCCCATTCCCCTTCCGGAGAACGTCAACCTTGAAGGCCCCACCGATGGTGAGGTCATCGTCACCAGCAATCTTTGGAAGACATACGAAATGGGAGTGCAGCAGGTCAACGCCCTCTGCGGCATCAACCTGCGTGTCCGGCACAACGAGTACGTCGCCATCATGGGTCCCTCCGGCTCCGGAAAATCCACCCTGATGAACCTTATCGGATGTCTCGACACGCCCACTCAGGGCCGCTACTGGCTCAACGGACACGACGTCTCCTCCCTCAACGACGACGAACTGGCGCGCATCCGCAACAAGGAGATCGGATTCGTCTTTCAGACCTTCAACCTGCTGGCCCGCGCCACCGCCCTGCTCAACGTCGAGCTGCCCCTCATCTACAACGGAACACCCTCGGCCGAACGCATCGCACGTGCCAAGGCCGTCTTGGAGTCCGTCAGCCTCGGCGAACGCATGACCCACAAGCCCAACGAACTCTCCGGTGGCCAGCGCCAGCGAGTCGCCATCGCCCGCGCCCTCGTCAACCGTCCCTCCATCATCCTCGCCGACGAGCCCACCGGGAACCTCGACTCCAAAACCGGCGACGAGATCATGGCCCTCTTCGACCACCTCCACGCCATCGGCAACACCCTCATCGTCGTCACCCACGAGCCAGACATCGCCGAATACGCGCAACGCATCGTCACCCTCCACGACGGCGTCATCTCCAGCGACCGACCCTCCCAACGACACGCCTCCGGCGGCTCCAAACACGCCCACTCCTGAAGTCTGTGGTCCGCTGTGTCGGCAAGCCCCATATATCGATTTTGAAATGTGGGTTCTCCGCTGCTGTCTGTTTTTCCCCTCAACCTGCAACTTCTCCCGCGCCCCAGGCCCCTACCGAATCTCTCGCCCAATCCCATGCAGCCGCTTCAGATACGCCTTCGCAGCCTCCAGTTCGGGAAACAGCCGCTCCTCCGCCTGGAACACCTTGGAGTGGACGCAGCGCCGTCCCGCCTTCACCCGCACCGGATGCTTCAGGTGCAGCATCTCGTGGTACAGCAAATACTCGATGGCGCAGCGTGGGGTGTCGGCCCGGTCGAAGACCCGGCTCACCATGATGGTGTTGTGCGCGCTGTCGTAGTGGCCAAGCATGCGCCGCGCATGGTGCGCGCTCCAGGTCAGCGTGGGCCGTCCCAGCAGTCCATGAAAGAAGCGCGTGTTCAAGCTCTCGAAGACCTCGTCCAGATTGTAAACATGTCCCTGCGCCGATAGGATCGTCTTGCGTCCGCGCGTCTGCCGTATCTGCTCCGCCTGCCGCGCCACCGCCTCCGACGACACATGGCGGCGATAGCGGTCCGCATGCGCCCGCGCAATCGGCTTCTTGTACAACTTGGCCAGCAGGATGTGAGCGATCGCGTGGTGGACAGACTCCGGCGCCGCCTCCAGCAGGTCAGACAGCCGCACCAGCAGACGCCCCTCGCGCAGCCGGATCGTCGTATTCAGCGACGTGAACCGGCGAAAGCGAATGTCCAGCGCGGGCATCGGCGCGCGCGGACGCAGTTCGCGGTACTCATGCTCAAAGATTTCGTTCAGTGCGGTAGACACGCTACGTTTGAGATTACTACGGCGTGGCTGGAGCACCAGCCGGAGCAACCGGCTGCAATACCGGTACTGCCGGAGTTGCTGGTGCTGGGGCGGCTGCCGAGGGTGCCGCAGCCGCAGCCGGCGTAGCGTCAGACGCTGCCGGAGGCTCCTGCAGCGGTTCCAGTCTGGCAACCTGCGCAACTGGAATCTCCACCGCGCCTACCCGATCCGATACCAAATCGTGGATCGCGGTGCGCAGATAATACTGCCCCTTCACAGGCACGCTGATCTCCTGGTGGAACGCCATGCCGCCGGTCAGCAACGTGTTGTAGTCGGCGGGTGTCAGCATGCGAAAAACGCGGTTGCCCGTCGTCACCAGCAACCTGCCATTGTTATCGTAGACGTACGACCATATCTCCAAAGCGCAGTGGTGATTGCCGTTTGCATCCAGCCTGCAATTGACCGCCTTCGGGTCGGGTACAAGGTCAACGCCGTACTCCTTGAAGGGGCCCTCCACCTTCACCTTCGGATCGGGATTGGTCTTGTTGCTTGCCACCACCGCCTCTTCCGGAGGAGTGCTCGCCGGCCGGATGCGTACCTTGAACAATATCTCCGCCGGGTTCGGGCCGCCGTGCATCAGGGCCGACGTCATGGTCGTAGGTGTGGACAGCGCAGTGGCCGCTCCCTGCGCGTTCAGCTTGTTCCGGTCGTTGGGATCCAGCGCATAGTAGCCATTGCGATAGCTGAGGTTCTTCGCGTTCGGATTGTTCACCTTGATTTTGATCGTCCGGAACCGCTCGTCCCACTGTAAGTTGGACGGAGTATACGTCAGCGTGTAGTAGTTCGAGCCTTCCTCAATCGCCTTGCCCACTGCCTGGGTCAGGCCATTGGTGTTCACAAACGCCTCGCCGCCTGTGTCCTCCGCCATGGCGTACATCGACTCGTGCTCTTGAGCCTGCTGGTTCATCCACGCCATCGTCCCGCTCTGAGCGCTGTCCGGGGAAGGTGTCCCGGTAGAGTTTTCGTTCACAAAGTTCTGCGACTGGTCGGTCTGCAAACCACGCGCATCCACCGGATACACCGCAATCTGCGCGCGCGTCAGCAGGTTGTCCATCTTGCGCACAGCTTCATCGTTGCGAACCACCGAATCGTTGGGATCGGCCTCGCTGAGGTTGGGCTCCACATCCAGTGGGAAGCTGGCCGAGTACCATATCACATTCTTACGTCCTGGAATGCCCACCAGGTACCGCGCCAGTTGGTCGAACGAGTTCAGCGTGTACAGCATCCGGTTGTTCTGCTCTTCCGAGGTAATCTGTGCATCGGCGCGCGCCTGGTCGTCGAGCATCTCTTGCGTCACATCGGCATACTGTGCGGCAGCGTCCGAGAAAGCCGTCGTGCCCATCGGCCCTCCGTTGACTGCATCCGTTAGGATGTCCGAGACCTGCGGCGTTCCCTTCTTCCCTGTCAGAACCGCCTTCAACGTCTCCATGTCCGAGGTAAACCCCTGCAGCATGTACAAGTGCGTCGTCATGCCGAAGATGGCAATGCGCGTGCCCGCCGGCGCCTTGTCCAGGTAATCCAACAGCTGTTTGCGCGCAAATGCCTGCGCCGTCACCGGTGTGTTCAGGTAGTCCAGCAGAAGCACATTCGCCGGCCCGTTCGACGGGGCCGCGGATATATTGCTGAACATCCCGGCAGGCAGCTTCGGCGCCAGCGCTATCTGCTTCGTCACCGGCCCTACTTTATGCTCTTCAAAGTGCCGGATCGTCTGCTCTTTGCCGTTCTCCAGAAGCGTGAAGTCCGCCTGTTTCAATCCATGCACCGGGTTCTTGTTCGCGTCGGTCACCACTACATCGACCACCACCAGGTTGCTGAAGGCGCGCAGCGTGGCAACCTGGGCTGCGGACTGTGACCCATCCGGCGCAGCCGGCGCATCGGGTACTGCAGCAGGAGAGGTCGCGGGCGCACTGGATGGAGCTGCTGGAGGCGTCGCAGACTCCGTCTGCCCGCGCATCCCCAGCGTCGCAAACACAACGGCTAACGCAAAGGAAGCAATCAAGAAAATCGGATGAAGCGGAAAAGGACGTGGCTGAATTGGCCGAGGCACTGGATTCCTCCTGCGGGTACGTCTCAAGGATACACTCCCGCGAACAAATATGTATCCGTAGAGTTAGACACAAAGATGGAGGTAAAGTTGCAGCGAGGGGCCTTCCTTCGTCGCTCTGCCTTCTTCCGTGCCTGCGGATCGGGGAATACGCAGCCCCAGCGGGCCCACGGTTCACCCCTGACTCGCTTCCTTGGGCGCGATCCTGCCATCCCCGGCGGCCGCATCCTCAACAGGATGAGTAATGTGCCCCACCTGCAGCTTCACCAGCTCCGACTGGGCGATCCGCGTCGGCCCAAGCACCGCAATCCGCGGCAGCGGCCCGCGCACCATCGCCACCTCGTCGCACGCATACAGCCGCGGACAGGCCTGGCAGTCCTTGTAGATCTTGTCCGGCAGCGTCGTCCGGTCGGCCAGCCGGAATCCGAAGTGGAAGAAGAAGTCCGGAATCCGCGTGAACATGCACACCGATGCCACGCCCTGCTCCTCGGCCTCCTCCAGCAGCGTGCGCAGAATCCGCCCGCCCGCGCCCTGTCCTTTGGCCTCCGGTTTCACCACAATCGACCTCACCTCGGCCAGATGTGGCCCATACAGATGCAGCGCGCCGCAGCCCAGAAAGATGCCGCTCTCCGACTCCGCCACCGCGAAGTCGCGCACGTTCTCGCAGATGTCCGCGTAGCTGCGCCGCAGCAGCGTGCCGTCGCCCGAAAGCGAGTTGACCAGTTCGAAGATGTTGACCGCGTCCTGCAGCTTGGCCTTGCGCACCAGCGCCCCGCCCGCGCGTACTCGCGTGGACGCGGTGGATTCGCTGGCGGCCATCAGGGACGAGCTAGTCACGTCGATCCAATCTCCTCTCTCTATCTTCTCAGAGTTGCGACCCTGCAACCGGACTCAAGCGCTCGCGCGCCTCGGCCAGCGCCGCTCGCACCCGGGCGCGCGCCGTCCCGCCCATCACATCGTGGCATTCCAGCGTCGCCTCCAGCGTAATTGCATCGAAAAAGTCATCCGCAAATGCATCCGACAATCCACGCAATTCTTCGATCTTTAATTCATTCAACTCGCGCCCGCTCTGCAGCCCCAGCCGTACCGCGTTGCCCACGATCTCGTGCGCCTTGCGGAACACCACGCCCTTGTTCGAGAGATAAGTCGCCGCCGCCATCGCGTTCAAATAGCCCGTCGTCGCCGCCGTTCTCATCCGCTCGTAGTTGAACTGCAGCGAGCGCGTGAACTCAGGCAGAATCCCCAGAATCCCGTGCATCGTGTCCGCCGCGTCGAACACCGGCTCCTGCCCTTCCTGCAGGTCCTTGTTGTAGGCCAGCGGCAGCCCCTTCATCAGCACTGCCAGCGTCGTCGCCGCGCCAACCAGCCGCGCCGATTTGCCGCGCAACAGTTCGGTGAAGTCAGGATTCTTCTTCTGCGGCATCGCGCTAGAGCCAGTCGAAAACGCCTCCGGCAGGTCGAGGAACCCAAACTCCGCCGTTGCATAGAGCGTCAGCTCCTCCGCAAACCGCGAGATATGACCGCCCATCGTGGCCAGCGCCTGGGTAAACTCAAGCAGAAAGTCACGGTCTGAAGTTGCGTCGAGACTATTGGCGGTCGGCCCGTCGAAGCCAAGCTCCCGCGCCGCGATTGCCCGATCCAGCGCCAGCGTCGCGCCCGCAACCGCGCCCGAGCCAAGCGGGCACAGGTTCATCCGCTTGCGCGCATCCGTCAGACGCGAAATATCGCGCTCGATCATCGACACATACGCCAGCAGCCAGTGCGCCACCAGCACCGGCTCCGCCCGCTGCATGTGGGTGTACGAAGGCATCGCCGCATCGCCCGCCTGCTCGGCGAGTTCGATCAACGCCAGCGCCCACTTGCGCAATCCCTTCCCCGTCGTATCGATCGCCTCACGCACAAACAATCGCATGTCGGTGGCAATCTGCTCGTTGCGGCTGCGCCCGGTGTGCAGCTTCAGCGCCAGCGGACCAATCACCTTGCTGAGTTGAAGCTCGACGAAGTGGTGAATGTCCTCCGCGTGTGCCATCGACGCGGCAAGATCGGCCTCGGTCGTGGCCGGGAACTCCTCGCACACACCATCCCCGTCCAGGTTCAGGTTCGCCTGGATGGCAAAGTGGTTCTTCATCCGCAGCAGCAGCGGATCGTCCTTCGCCAGCAGTATCCGTGTATGCTTCACATGGCTTTCGTTGAACTCCGGCTGCCTGCTAAGCCAGCGGCGGATGGATCGCGGCGTCGTTCCCAGCTCCGCTGCCAGCAGCCTGGGGTTCACCATGCCCGGCTCCAGCGGCACAAACTCGGGCGTGATGTCCCCCACCTGGTCGAGCCCTTCGATCATTGTCTCCAGCTCGCCATCCGTCAGAATCCCAGCCGCCGCAATCATTCGCGCGTGCGCCTTCGACGCAGCGACTTCCTGCGGCAGCAGACGCACATCGAACGGAAACGACCGCTGCCACTGCTCAAACACAGCGTCCAGCGGCTCGCGGAAGCGGCCGGACCACATCTTTCCGGATTGTTGCGGTTCTGACATATACGTTCCGTTCCTACAGTGCGCTCTTATTCGAAGAGAATGTTGGTGGAAGATAGCTTGATCTGGCGTTCCCGTTGAAAGTCACGGGTTACAGTGACGGTGCCCGTGACGCTGAACTTGAGATCTCCGTATTCGAGGACTTTGAGATGGAAGCGAACCTTTGACAGTTGCGCGGGATCGATGGCGGCTGCTCCGACTTTGATTCCGGCGTCGGCATTTGTAACCCATGATGGGTCGTTGTCAACGGCAAGAGTCCAGCCTGGAAATAAAGGCGCGATGCTTTCGAACGAGCCTGCCTTGAGATCGACGTGAAAGCCGATGATGCGTTCTCCTTGCTGAAGAGCGAGGTGCTGGAGAGTGAATGTCCGTGTCTGTTGAGCTCGAGATTGCGAGGCAATGGAGCTGAAGACGAGCAAGAACAATAGACCGCGCCAGGCGAAATGACGCGTGTGATCGAACGGCTCGCGGAAGCGCCCCGACCACATCTTTGCGGATTGTTCTGGGTTGGACATTACTTCTTCTCGCTTCCGCTCCTCAGTTGTGGCATCTCAGAGCCTTTGCTCAGCGTGATCAGACCACTCTGCGCGTATGTCATCAGCTTTTCGCGCGTGTCGGTGATGTCGAGGTTGCGCATCGTGAGCTGCCCAATGCGGTCGCGCGGGCTGAATGTGGACTCCGTCTTCTCCATGCTCAGCCTTTCCGGCTTGAACGTCAGATTCGGCGACTCGGTATTCAGAATCGTGTAGTCGTTGCCGCGGCGCAGCTCCAGAGTTACCTCGCCGGTGACGGGCTTGGCGACCCAGCGCTGTGCAGCTTCGCGCAGCATGATGGCCTGCGAATCGAACCAGCGCCCCTGATACAGAAGCCGTCCCAGCTTGTGCCCGCTCTCGCGGTACTGCTCGATGGTGTCCTCGTTGTGGATGCCCGTGATTAGCCTCTCGTACGCAATAAACAGCAGCGCCAAGCCCGGCGCCTCGTAGATGCCGCGGCTCTTGGCCTCGATAATCCGGTTCTCGATTTGGTCGCTCATCCCCAACCCATGCCGTCCGCCGATCCGGTT
>Ga0326727_10007204_pt1 | contig 29666 bp, 14 predicted proteins | sample MB2enrmetagenome_FD_207643 | JGI IMG/M metagenome (GOLD analysis project Ga0326727, IMG submission 207643) | Lab enriched peat soil microbial communities from McLean, Ithaca, NY, United States - MB29MY | ecosystem: Environmental > Terrestrial > Soil > Wetlands > Peat | place: USA: New York... | reverse complement strand
CCGCCGTATTGAGTCGTGCCATAGAAATTGCCGTCGCTGCCCTGCACCAGAGCGGCATCGGGATTTGCTCCATCCAGCGCCACCACGCCACTCGCATTAGTGACCGTGCCGAAAGCATAAAGGGTCGTCAGCACTCCATTCGGGCTGATTTTGAAGACGGTGCCAGAGTTGTTCGTGCCGCCGTATTGAGTCGTGCCGTAGAAATAGCCGTCGCCGCCCTGCACCAGGCCGTTGGGACCAGAGCCATCATTGCCGGTGAAGGAATACAAACTAGTTAACGCCCCATTGGGATTGATTTTGAACACGGTGCCATTGCCGTTGGTGCCGCCGCCGGAAGTCGTGCCATAGAAGTAGCCGTCGCTGCCTTGCACCAACCCGGCAACGGGATTTGCCCCATCATTGCCGCCGGTGAAGGAATACAAACTGCTCAGCGCCCCTTTGGGGCTGATTCGGAACACGGTGCCAGCGCCGTTCGTGCCTCCGTTGTCAGTCGTGCCATAGAAATGGCCGTCGCTGCCCTGCGCCAGCCCGGCAACGGGATACGCGCCATCCAGCGGGTCGCCACTCGCACTAGTGACCGTGCCGAAAGCATAAAGGGTCGTCAGCACTCCATTCGGGCTGATTTTGAAGACGGTGCCAACGTTGTTCGTGCCTCCGTTGTCAGTCGTGCCGTAGAAATAGCCGTCGCTGCCCTGCACCAGCGCGGCCCAGGGATTCTCCCCATTGGGGAAAACTTGGAATGAATGAAGGCTGGTTAGGACCGCTCCGGCCTGCGCTCCCCAAACTGGCAGCGCAAGCGCCGCTGCCCAGAGCAACCGCGTCAGCAAGGCCAACATCGGCGTCCTGCCGGACACCGGCTCGGTCATTGCGAAGGTTCTGCTTGCGTTATCGAGTGTCGTGAGTCCCATTTTCATATTTCAGCGTGTTTTCCTGGAATGTGACCGCAGTCATCCCTCCTTCGGGTGATGTGAGCAATTCAATCACCCAACTCGCCCAACCCCTAAATGGGCTGTTCATGTCACCCTACGGGTTTTCTGCACGCGGGTCGTTGGCTGATGAGGGGAGTCAGCGGCTCGTGGTAGAAAGGCAGTATCAACCCAGCGGCGAATAAATGCAAGCCTAATTTTCACCCGATCCGCCGAAACCAATTCGTCCTTTGGCCAGGCAAAGATTTGCCAAACTTGGTCCCCGCCACACCGATTGTCTCCGCAGCCGTCGCGGTGCAAGTCTAACTCGTGTTGGCTTCGACGCGCAGGTTATCTGGCCATCTCTAAACCTCAGAACCTGTACAAAACCTCACCAATTGGTGAGACACATGCGGACCTGCTGGCGGTGAGAGTTCTGCACAAAATGAGGGTATTCCGGGTCGTAAGGTCTCTGGTGCGTAGGCGAAGGCCACGGAAAAACACCTGCCCTGTCGTCGTCTCGGTCGCCCCCCCTGTCAGCCCACACATGGAAGGATTGCAGAGTCTAACCACGCGAAGAATGGGCTGGCCAAGGGGGGATGGTTAGCTTATGTTGTGAGGACTGTGAGCCAAAGCTATCATGCAGGCACCTGAAGCATCGTCTGGCAGCGGGAAGCAGGAAATCCTCCGGCAGGCGTTGAAGCGGAAAAAACCGCAAGAACGAGCCGTGTTTCTGGATGGCGCATGTGCTGGTGATGCGGCCCTACGCGTGGAGATGGACGCCTGGCTGGTGGCCGCGCTGGATGCGGAGACTGGCAACGCCCCTCCGGGAGAAGGCATCACCGAAATCACGCCCACGCTCCTGGATGAAATACCCGTGACCGAAGGACCGGGGACAGTCATAGGGCGCTACAAGCTGTTGGAGCAAATCGGGGAGGGCGGCTTTGGGGTGGTGTATATGGCCGAGCAACGGGAACCGGTGAAGCGCCGGGTGGCCCTGAAGATTATTAAGCTGGGGATGGATACCAAGCAGGTCGTTGCCCGGTTTGAGGCGGAGCGGCAGTCTCTTGCCTTGATGGACCATCCGAACATCGCCAAGGTGTTCGACGCAGGGGCAACGGAGACCGGGCGGCCCTACTTTGTGATGGAACTGGTGCGGGGTGTCCGGATCACCGATTACTGCGACCGGAACAATCTCCCGACGGGCGAACGGCTGGACCTGTTCCTCAAGGTCTGCCAGGCGATCCAGCACGCGCATCAGAAGGGGATCATTCACCGGGACATCAAGCCCTCGAACATCCTGGTGACGCTGCACGATGGGGTGCCGGTGCCCAAGGTCATTGATTTCGGGATCGCCAAGGCTACCGCGGGCCAGACTTTGACCGACAAGACTCTCTTCACCGCCTTCGAACAGTTCATCGGCACGCCGGCCTATATGAGTCCGGAGCAGGCCGAGATGAGCGGGCTGGACATTGATACGCGGAGCGACATTTACAGTTTGGGGGTGTTGCTCTACGAACTGCTGGCGGGCAGCACTCCCTTTGATGCGAAGGAGCTGATGGCCTCGGGCATCGAGGCGATGCGCAAGACGATTCGGGAAAAGGAACCGGTGCGGCCGAGCACACGATTGGCGACGCTCAAGGGTGAGGAGCTGACGACGACGGCCAAACGCCGGTCTTCGGATGCCCCGAAACTGATCCATTTGCTCAAGGGCGACCTGGACTGGATCGTGATGAAGTGCCTGGAGAAGGATCGCACGCGCCGATACGAAACGGCTAACGGCCTCGCGGCCGATCTCAAGCGACACCTGAAGAACGAGCCGGTGGTCGCCCGGCCTCCGAGCACGGCATACAGGCTCCAGAAGGCGTGGCGACGAAATAAACTGGCGTTTACCGCGGCGGCGGTGATGGCGGTGTCATTGGTTGTGGGAATCGGCGTCAGCACTTGGCAGGCAATTGTGGCCAGCAGGGCCAGGAATGCCGAACAGCAGGAGCGTCTGAGAGCGGAAAGGCGCGAAGCCGAAGCCCGCCAAAACCTCTACGCGGCACACATGAACCTGGCTCTGCAAGCCGTTGAGGAACAGAACATCGGTTTTGCGTTGAGTTTGCTCGACCTTCACCGCCCCCAGCCGGGGCAACCGGACCTGCGCGGCTGGGAGTGGCGCTATCTTTGGAAGCTCTGCCGCAGCGACGAATTACTGAGGCTTGGTTCCCATTCCAATACGGTGTTGAAGGCCGTTTTCTCACCCAAGGGAGATGTTTTGGCCACCTGCGGTGAGGACCATACCGTCAAGTTGTGGGATATGGCCACCCATCGAGAAACTGCCGTGCTGCCGCACGAGGCTTCGGTGGTAGCGGCGGCGTTTTCTGCCGACGGGAACAGACTGGCGACGGCTTGCATGGATGGGAACCTGCGTCTATTTGACGTTGCGACGCGGCGCGAGCTCAGGCGGGTTGCGGTTGGAGACATACCAGGGTGGCCAGGACACTGCGCGTTTTCTCCTGGCGGCGAGATGTTCGCATTCGGAGAAGACACCACTGTGTCTCTTTGGGACGTGGTTCGGGGAAGCCGAGTGAGTGTCATCGAGGCCGGATGGCCGCCAGGGAGCATGGCCTTTTCCCCAAACGGCAAAATACTCGCCGTTGGATTCGCCAACCAAAATAGAGATACTGGTGTCCGTTTATGGAAAGATATTGGTGTCCGTTTATGGGACCTTAGTCGGCCTGAACGGCCTGAATTGATTCTCCTCTTGACGGACAAAACTGGGGTCGGTTCGCTGGCCTTCTCTTTCGACGGCAAGACCTTGGCCGGGAATTGCGAACCTGGGATTAAGCTTTGGGACCTTGCCACAGGGCGGGTAATCCAGACTCTCGCCGGCCATTCATCCTGGATCTCCGCCATTGCCTTCTTCTCCGACGGCAAGCTGTTGGCCTCCGCGAGCGCCGATCACACCGCCATTCTTTGGGATCTTGCCACCGGCCAGGGCACTACGCTGCACGGGCATTTACACGAAGTCTGGGCCCTTGCAATGGCTCCCGATGGGCGCACGGTGGCGACCGGCACAAAAAAAGACGGGATTGTCGCGCTCTGGAGCACGACCCCCAAGCCGCAAGAACTGACCTCGCAAACCTTGCGTAAGAAGCTCCTACTGGGGGGCGACGCCAGCCGGCTTTCTCCAGATGGGACGAGATTCCTGGCGGTGTACGCCGACCGAACGGTGGGACTGTGGGACACCGCTGACCTCAAGGAAACAAGTTTTCCACTGGATATAGCAGATCAGACCCATCTGGCTCTCTCCCCGCTAGGCAAGTGGGTCGCCCTTGGGGAGCGGGATGGCGCGGTCCGTCTGGTCGAGACCTCGACGGGGCGCGAGATAGCCAACTTCGGACTACGAGGCGCGGGCGTTGCGGCTCTCGCCTTCTCTATGGATGGGAGCAAGCTCGCTGTGGCAACTGCCGATCACAAATTCCGAGTTTGGGAAATTGCCAGGAAACGAGTGCTAAGTGAAATGGCGAGCCACTGGGGGCTGCCCGATTTTCCTATTGGACCCGCCTTTTCCGCCGACGGTGTGGCGCTTTGCGCAGGCTACGGAGACAGCACTGCGGAGATCTTTGACACCGCCACGGGCAGGCGGTTGGGATTTCTGGAGGGGGCCAAAGGACCGATGTACGGCGGCGTGGTTTTACTGCCCGACGGGAGGACCGTCGCGACTGCCGACGGTGCCCAGGACGTGAAGCTGTGGGACCTCAAAACGCAGAAAGAACTGGTGACCTTGGGCGGGGAGCGCTCGTTCTATACTGCCCTCGCCTTGTCGCCCGACGGGCGGCGATTGGCTGCTGGCGGCTCGCCAGTCCGATTGTGGGACCCGGCTACGCACCAGCAGGTTGCCCTTTTGAAACCACCCCGCGGCACTCCGACGGGGCTGGCTTTTTCTCCAGACGGCAACATGCTCGTGTGGGTGAGTGGACAGACCCTTCAAACGTGGCGCGCCCCCTCATGGGCGGAGATCGAGGCAGCGGAGAAAAGGACGGAAGGGAAAACGCAGTAACGGCGAGCAATCTGACCCTGGTTCATCCCCATCGCCCAGAGCGAGAGCAAACGGGGCCTCGATCCACTCCGTTTTTATAGAGCCCATTGGATTTGCCCTGTCCTGGCGTCTTTTGCATCGTCGCAAGAAAAGTTGCATTTTCGTTCACTTTTTCCTTGTACTCAACTATCATTTCTGCTAAGCTTATCTTATACAAAGGCACCCACACCCGCTGAGCCACGATCCAGCAGCCCTGCGCATTGTTGACGCAGACAAGCCCAGCAGAATCTGGTTCAAGGTGCAGGCGCCACATCACAAGGAGCAGATTATGCTTTTATCCGTAGGGCCACGAGACAACGATGCTGGATCGATTTCCCCCCCAATCGTGGCGCGCGGGTAGAACCAAAGGCTCGCAGGAGGAGTGGCGCCCTTCTGCGAGCCCATCCCTCAGACGCAACGGCCAAACGGTCTGGACTATTCAACCACCGAGATGTCTTGAGCTGGTAATCGAACCTGCCAATGCTGAGCCAGAGGAAGACAATCTGCCGCGTCCACCGGCTTGTTTGGTGGGCTGAGGCAGGGATATTCAAGGGGCGGTTCGGGGTTTCCCCTGGACCGCCTCCTTTTCATGTCCGGGTGCTAGCCTAGGAACGGCCACAAAACGCGCAAAAGCCCCACAAAACCTCGCGCTTGACGCCATCCTCCCCTTCTGCAATGATGTTGGCATGTTCAGCGAGACCCAAAACCAATTCTCCCTGACCCGCGCAGCGTTCAGTACGTGTGGGCGCGCAAGAAACCATATTCCTATGGGTCGCGGCATGGCATAAGTAGTTCATCTGGTTGTTGTCCGTCCAAACCACTTCCTCGTTTGGGCCTGGTGGGCCTGGCGTGGCAGGGCAAGGGGGGAATGAAAGGCGTCGAGAACCTCAAAATAAAGGCATGTTATGAGAATGCTCAGCGTCATATTCGCCGCGGGGATGGCGGCGCTTGGATGCCCCGAAGTCGGCTCGAGCCAGGGGGCATTTGTCCTCGATAACTCGCAGCTCGATTATGGAGTCGCTATCGACGTGGCGGGGAACTATTACAGCGGGTCTTATGGCATGGAGGTCTGGATGCACAATGGGGTTAGTTCGGCGCTCGTTGAGGCGATCAACAGCACCCCAGCCGGCCTGGCAGCTTACAACATGCTGGCGGCGGATGGTTTTCTCCTCGAGACGACGTACGTTAACGATGTCATGTTCGAGGGGAGTTTCTCGCCAAGCGTCTGCAACATGCCGGATGTTTCTCCTGCCGGCAGCACGGTCACGCTGGCATTGGTTGTCTGGAATTCGCCGGCCCCGAGCTTGATGGCTGCGTTGAATATGGCAACTCCGGAACTCCGCGTGGGCATGGTCTGTTTCACCCAGCCAACCACCAATTATGATGCCGTGCCTCTGCCTCAACCGCCTCCGTTGGCTTTGGATTCCGACGTGTGCATGATCCCGTTCGGCCTCCCTCCTCAAGTGTTTCGTTCCCCAGTGAACGCGACGGCTCTAGCGGGGGAAACGGTCCAGTTCTCCGCGATGGTCTCTGCACCACTTGGCGGCTGTGGGTGCCAGTGGCAATTTGACGGCCTGGACGTGCCAGGCGCCGGAGGTTTTGTGATCGCGACCAACGTGCAACACTTCGGAGGCTCCTCGCTGGCGCTGACAAATGTGCAACCGGCGCAAGCGGGAAGCTATTCCTTGGTCGTCTGGAATCAATACGGCTATGCGACCAGTTCCGTCGCGCTGCTGACGCTGATGCCGCCGTTCCCGGCCCTGAGCATCACACCGTCAGGCCACGGGTTCTATCTGTCCTGGCCCTCCTGGGCCTCGGATTTTTGGCTTGAGACAAGGGTGAATGACCCAACCGTAAATGCCACCTGGGCGGGCATGTCCGCAACGCCGACGGTCACCAACTCCGAACTCGCCGTGTACCTTTATCCGGACTCAAGCAACGCGCTTTTTCGGCTGACCAAGTAGCGCTTGGCGTCAATTCACTTCAACTTCTGCATCAAAATGCCAGGGTGCTGTGCCGTCGCGATTTGGTGGAGGCAGTGCGGGAAGTGTGCTATGTCTTGTTAGTGGAAGACCGTGTTTTATCGCCCCGAACCCATTTCGGAGACGCCAGTCCATACCTCTTTTCCTTCCCAGGGGGGCAGTGCAGCATGTTTTGTATGTCCGTAGAATCAAGAATTATAGGGGTAGTATGGGGAGGAGTGGATTGGCTCCATTGCCCAGCCAAACATCGGAAACTTGCCTCCCTGCCACCACCACCCCCAATTTGGTTTCCACGGACCAGATTTGCCGAACTTGCCTCCCTGCCCCTACCGAATCACGATTCAGGCTTTATGGACCAATCAGCCACCCAGATGCCCTGAGCTTGGTTGAAGAAGGCTTCGCGCCGTCTCAATTTCCAACGCCCACGCGATAGAAGTACGGGCCTGTGTTCCTGGCGGTGGTGTCAGTGTAACTCGTCGCGCTGGCCTGGCCCACGATGTTGCTTTGGATGGTGGAGAATGCCGGTTGCGCCGCCAGATTCGTGCTGCTTTGGAGATAATACGTTCTCGTGTTGACGCTTTCCCAGGTCACAACCAAACCTGGGGGATTATTGCTTGGAGCGGGAGCCAGCATTTTAAGCACCGACAGCGCATTTGTTGGATTGAGCCCGGCAATCCAATCCTGCCAGTTGTTCATGCCGTTGCCATCCGTGTCCGAGTAATCCGCCGAGCCGTCGGTAGGCAGGCCATATTGCTGGAGCCAGGCGATGAACTCGCTCATGCCTGGGCCTTGGAACTCGTAAGCGCCCATGTCCACCGTGCCGCCGACGATGCGCGGGCGGCCATCCAGGTCGGTGCTGCCGACGACATAGGCGTTGTCGCCCGCGTTGATGCAGGGGGAGTTGGTTTGCAGGCGCAGATTGCCGCCGGCGTAATCCACGAACAGCGGGTCGGCACTGATGTTGCCGACACCGCCGGTGGGCATGGGCGTGGTGCAACAGTAACTAAGCATGCTGTAGGCCGAGTCGAAATTGGCGCCCGTTGGCGCACTATTGTAGAAGACGATGCTGTTGGTCATTAATTCGTTGTAAGCCCCGCCGCCGGAATTGGTCGCCGAGTTACCGCTCAGCGTGCAGTTGTTCAGCGTGCCGCCGTCACCGTAAATACCGCCGCCGTACTGGGCTGTATTGCCGGCCAGAAGGCAGTTGTTCAGCGTGCCACTGACAACCCCTCCCCCGTACTGGGCCGAATTGCTGATCACCGTGCAGTTGTTCATCGTCAGCGGGCCAAGGGTAGCCCCCCCGCCGTACCGGGCTGAATTCCCGGTAAACGTGCAGTTGCTCAGCGTGCAACCGAAAGCCCCGCCGCCGCTCTCAATGGCCGAATTACCGGTCAGCGTGCAGTTGTTCATCGTGGCAACTTCAGCGCCACCCCCGCCGTAGATCGCGCACGAGTTGCTAATCAATGTACAATGGTCGAGCGTGCCCGAGTAGGCGCCGCCGCCCCAGCCGGCGGAGGAGTTGGCTGTCAGCGTGCAGCCATTGAGGATGCAACCGTAGGCTCCGCCTCCGTGTCCGAATGAGGGATAAATTCCGTGATTGCCGGTTAACGTGCAGTTGTTGAGTATGGAGTAGTAAGCTCCGCCGGCGTACAGAGCCGAATTGCCAGTCAGCGTGCAGTTCGTCAGCGTGCCTTGGTAAGCCCCGCCACCCCAAGATGCCGAATTTCCTATCAATACACAGTTTGATACCACCGTCGTGTTGCTCGATGCACACCACACGCCCCCGCCGCTGTCCTGAGGGTAAGTGCTGTTGCCTATCGTGGCGCCATTGGTCAGCGTAAAGCCCGTCAGCACCGCGCCGTCGGTCAGATAGACGCACCGGATCGCCGACGTGTTTGTCGTTGCTGGACGGCCTTGAATAACCGTCACACCCGGCCCGTTGACGCTCTGCACCGTGATCGGGTTGGTCACCAGCACACGGTTGGTCAAAAAGTAGCCGGGCGTCAGTCTGCCACCGGTTTGATAAACGCCATTGCTCACCAGGATCAAGTCGCCGGCGAGGGCGGCATCCACTGCGTCCTGGATGTTCGCCGCGGCGCTGGCCCAAGTAGTGTAGGGCGGCGTCGGGTTAGGACTGCCGAGCGCCACGTAGAGCGTGGCGGCGGAGAGGTTGGAAACTGCCAGCAGCAGGGTGCAAACCGTTAGAGGGATTGGATTGTTCATTTTGTCCTCACTCCGAGGGGTTGAAGCTCAGCGCCAGGAAAACGCCGGGCATGGATTGGGGAAGCCGGGTGGATAGACGCCCCACGCCGTTCACCTTGCCCTAACCGGGTTGGAAACTGGCAATGCATGTCCGTTTACTCGGTGTTTTTTGCACAGAAGTCGTTGGGCGGAAGAAACCACTCAGCGGCTCGTGGTAGAGAACAGCGTCAACCCAACGGCGAGGAAACGCAAGACAATTTCACAGCCAGTCCACCCACGGGAACCATTTGACCCTTCCAGCGGACAAGACTTGGCAAACTCGGATCCCCGCCCCAACGATTTTCCCGGCGGCCGTCGTGGCGCAACTCCAACTCGCGCCGGCTTCTGCGTGCAGGTTGTGTGGCCCTCTCCGAACCTCAATACCTGGACAAAACCTCACCAATTGGTGAGACACTTCCGGACCTGCTGCCGGTGAGCGTTCCGCACAAAATGAGGGTATTCCAGGTCGTTAGGTTTTCGGTGCTACGTTGGAAAATGGCCACGGGAGAACACCTACCCTGTCGTCGTCTCGGTCACTCCGCGTGTCCGCCAGCAATTGAAGTGATTGCAGAGTCGCCCCAGGCGAAGAATGGGCTGGTCAAGTCGAGAGCGTTAGTTTATGTTGTCAGCACCTTGAGCCAAAGCAACGATGCAGGCACCTGAACCATCGCCCGGCAACCGGAAGCAGGAGATCCTCCGGCAGGCGTTGAAGCGGACAACACCGTTGGAACGCGCCGCATTTCTGGATGGCGCATGTGCCGGTGATGCAGCCTTGCGCGTGGAGATAGACGCTTTGCTGGCCATTTATGAGGAAGCCGAGAGAGACCCCGCGCTGAATGCGGAGGCTGCCAAGGTGCCTCGAGGTGCAGGCGCCACCGAAATCACGCCCACGCTCCTGGATCAAATACCCCTGACAGAGGGGCCAGGCACCGTCATTGCGCGCTACAAGCTGCTGGAGCAAATCGGCGAGGGCGGTTTTGGGGTGGTGTATGTGGCCGAGCAGCAGGAACCGGTTCACCGCGAGGTAGCTTTGAAGGTCATCAAGCTGGGGATGGACACCCGCCAGGTCGTGGCGCGGTTCGAGGCGGAGAGACAAGCCCTGGCGTTGATGGACCATCCCAACATTGCGAAGGTGTTCGACGCAGGAGCCACCGATAGCGGGCGACCTTATTTCGTGATGGAGCTGGTCAAAGGGATGCCGATCACTAAGTACTGCGACCAGGAGAAGCTCAGCACGATTGACCGGTTGAATTTGTTCATCGCCGTTTGCCAGGCCATTCAGCACGCGCATCAGAAGGGCATCATCCATCGGGACATCAAGCCATCCAACATCATGGTGACCGTCCAGGAAGGCAAGCCGGCGCCGAAGGTGATCGACTTTGGGATCGCCAAGGCGACTCAGCAGAAGCTCACGGAGAAGACTCTCCATACGCAATTGGAGCAATTTATAGGGACACCGGCCTACATGAGTCCTGAGCAAGCCGAGATGAGCGGCCTGGACATCGACACACGCAGCGACATCTACTCGTTGGGCGTGCTGCTCTACGAACTGCTCACAGGCACGACCCCGTTCGACGCGAATGAACTGCTGAAGTCGGGCTTGGATGGGATGCGGAAAATCATCCGGGAAAATGAACCGCCGCGGCCCTCGACGAAGTTGAGCACGATGCTCGAAGCCGAACGGACGACCACTGCGAAGCACCGCGCTTTGGAAGCGCCCAAACTCATCAGCCTGTTGCGAGGGGATCTGGACTGGATCGTGATGAAGTGCCTGGAGAAGGACCGCACCCGCCGGTATGAGACGGTGAACGGGCTGGCGAGGGATATCGAGCGGCACTTGGACAACGAACCGGTTGTCGCCCGGCCCCCGAGCGCAACATACAGACTCCAGAAGGCGTGGCGGCGCGATAAACTCGTCTTCACGGCGGCGACGGTGGTGGTGGTGGCGTTGGTTGTGGGAATCGGGGTCAGCAGTTGGCAGGCGATTGAGGCCAGCAGGGCGAGGAATGCCGAAAGGCAGCAGAAACTCGCCGCTCAAACAGAGCGCGACAAAGCCCGAGTGGCGCAAAAGGTAGCCGAGAAAGCGCAGCAAGCCGAGAACCAACAGCGCGAGCGGGCGGAAAAGCGCGAAGCCGAAGCCAGCCACCTCCTCTACGTGGCCAACATGAATCTGGCGCAGCAAGCCTGGGAGCAGAACAACGTGGGGCGAGTGCGGCAGTTGCTCGACGACACCGCAACATCCCCGGAACGCGGATTCGAATGGTATTACTGGCAGCGGCAGACCCACCTCGAAATCAAAGCTCTCAGAGGGCACCTCGGTGAGGTCAGTTCTGTGGCCTTTTCCCCGGATGGCCGGCGGATTGTGACTGGCAGCTATGATGGCACGGCTAAGGTGTGGGAAGCGGACAGCGGCAAGGAACTGCTCACGCTCAAAGGGCACAGGGGTGCGGTCAGGTCCGTTGCTTTTTCCCCGGACGGCCAGCGGATTGTCACTGCCAGCGAGGATGAGACGGCCAAGCTGTGGGAGGCAGCCAAGGGCCACGACCCGCTCACGCTCAAGGGGCACACCAGTTGGCTCACCGCGGTGGCGTTCTCCGCGGACGGCTACCGGATTGTCACCGGCAGTGGGGATAAAACGGCCAAGGTGTGGGAGGCAGCCAGTGGCCGCGAACTGCTCACGCTCAGGGGGCACAACGGCTGGATTGAATCCGTGGCCTTCTCCCCGGACGGCCAGCGGATCGTCACCGGCAGTTATGACGAGACGGCCAAAGTGTGGGAGGCGCGCAGCGGCCGGCCGTTGCTCGCGCTCAAGGGGCACAGCGCTGGGATTTGGTCTGTGGCCTTTTCTCCGGACGGCCAGCGCGTTGTCACCGGCAGTGGGGATCAGACGGCTAAGGTGTGGGAAGCGGAGAGCGGCACGGACCTGCTGACGCTCAAGGGGCACACCAGTGCGATCACCTCGGTGGCCTTCTCCGCGGACGGCTACCGGATTGTCACCGGCGGTGGGGATCAGACGGCCAAGGTCTGGGAGGTGGTCAGCGGCCTGGAACTGTTCACGCTCAAGGGGCACAATGGTCCGCTCAGGTCCGTGGCCTTTTCCCCGGACGGCCAGCGGATCCTGACTGGGAGTTTTGATCAAACGGCCAAGGTATGGGATGCCGCCGACGATCGGCAACTGCTCCGGCTCAAGGGGCACAGCGATGCGGTTACGTCTGTGGCCTTTTCCCCGGACGGCCAGCGGATTGCAACTGGCAGTGACGATGGGACGGTCAAGGTCTGGGAGGCAGGCAACGACCGGGAACTGCTCCCGCTCAAGGGGCACACCGGTCCAGTTAAGTCCGTGGCCTTTTCCCCGGACGGCCGGCGGGTTGTCACCGGCAGTTGGGATCAGACGGCCAAGGTCTGGGAGGCTGCCAGCGGCCTGGAACTGTTCACGCTCAAGGGGCACAACGGTCCGCTCAGGTCCGTGGCCTTTTCCCCGGACGGCCAGCGGATCCTGACTGGGAGCAACGATCAGACGGCCAAAGTGTGGGACGCGGCCAGCGGCAAGCAACTGCTCACGCTCAAAGGGCATAGCGAAGCGATTTCCTCTGTGGCTTTTTCCCCAGACGGCCAGCGGATTGTCACTGGCAGTGACGATCAGACGGCCAGGGTGTGGGAGGCGAGCGGCGGACGGGAACGGTTTCCTCCGCTGAAGGGGCACAGCGCTGGGATTTGGTCTGTGGCCTTCTCCCCCGACGGCCAGCGGATTCTGACTGGGAGTTTTGATCAAACGGCCAAGGTGTGGGATGCCGGCAGCGGGCGCGAACTGTTCACGTTCAAGGGGCACAGCGGTATCATTTATGCCGTGGCCTTTTCCCCGGTCGGACAGCGCATTGCCACTGGCAGTGACGATGAGACGGCCAAGGTCTGGGACGCCGGCAGCGGCAAGGAACTGCTCACGCTCAAGGGGCACGGCGGTGCGGTCAGGTCTGTGGCCTTTTCCCCGGATGGCCGGCGGCTCGCCACCGGGAGCGCGGATCACACCGCCAAGGTGTGGGAGGCGGCTACACCCCAACAGGTCGCCGCGTGGCAGGAGGAAGAACGGGCGGCGGAGCAGCATCTGACAGCACTGCAGCAACAGCGGACGGCTGAACAGGAGCGGCAACGGACCGCTCGCGCCCGCGACGAGGGCGCCATCAAGCGGTGGCTCATCCTGGCGCCGATCCCGTTGGCCACCAATCAAAGCGGGGCGCAGGGACTGGCTTTGGAGCAGCTCGAGGGCGAAGGCCGGCTCCAGCCCAAGGCGGGAGAAACGAGGTCCCTCGGGAACCGCCAGTTGAAGTGGCAGGAGGTAGCCTTGGAGGATTACGTGATCGACTTCAACGCCATCCTGGGACGCATGACCGAATGGAGCGTCGCCTACGCGGTTTGCTACATCCGGTCGGGAGCCGAGCAGCGCGGGCTACAGATGCTCGCAGGCAGCGACGATGGGGCGAAGGTATATCTGAATGGCAAAGAGCTCCACAACGCGCCCGGTCCGCGCAAGTTTGCTGCGGACCAGGATACGGTGCCGGACATCGCTCTGAAGGCCGGGCTGAACGTGCTGGTGTTCAAGGTCGTAAATGAGACCGGCGGCTGGCTGGGGTGTCTTCGCTTCACCGACGCCCAGGGCAAGCCGGTCAAGGGGATCAAGGTGACGCTGAACCCGGAAGCCAAAGACTAAAAGGACGCAGGCTCATCGGAGGAACCAACTCCTTCGCCTACGAAACCGGCTGACAAACGGGAAGCTTTCCTCCCCCGCGACATCGAGGCTACCCTGAGCGAAAACCAGGAGGTCGAAGCGGTGAGCAAGAGCAATCTGACGGCAGTTCATCCCCCTCCACCAGAGCGCCTACAAACGGTGCCTCAGCTCACTCCATTTTTATAGAGCCCATAGGATTTGCCCTGTCCAGACCTCTCTTGGTCTCCGCAAAAGAAAGTTGCATTTTCGATCACTTTTTTCTTGTACGCAACTATCATTTCTGCTAAACTAATTGTATAAATGAGTTAGGCACCCGAACACGTAAGAAACCGTCTCGCCGCCTGCCCCGATGATCCAGAATGGCGCATATTTGATCTCCAGGGCGTTCCTCCGGCCTTGACCACCTCAGAGTACCGGCAAGAGGTCAAGGCGCTTCCTGGGCCAAATGGTGATCAGGAAAGGGCAAATGTATAACAAGGGCTTATCTGTAGGTTCCACAAGTCTGCCAGGCCCGATTATGTTTCTTGAGTTCGCGATTCGCCGGGTGTATGCATTTGGGTCGGAATGGTTAATGGACAACTCGCGTCAAAGAACAGCGTCGGCTTAATGGCGGACCCCGATCAAATAAAACCGAACGTCTCCGATTACGAAGCCGTTATGGGACCAAACCGTCTCCTCCTCCTTGTTTTGCTGCTGGCTCCATGGAGACTCCTTCACGGCGCCGACTGGCCTCAATGGGGAGGAACTGCGTCCAAGAACATGGTTTCGCCGGAGAGACATCTGCCAGAGACCTTCGTGCCGGGAGAAAAGGGAACCCAGGGCGAAGGAATTCTCCTTGCCACGGCCAGGAATGTGAGGTGGGTCGCCTGGCTCGGCAACTTCTCCTGCGGCACCCCAACGGTGGCGGGCGGCAAGGTGTTTATCGGCGGGATGGTCGAGAGGGAGGGCGTCATGAAGTGCTTCGACGAGGCGACAGGGAAGCTGCTCTGGCAGTGGATTAAGCCGTGCCGCCGCGATTTGAAGGAGGATGCGATGAACTTCCGGCAGTTTCCGAAGTCATTGGGGGTCTGCTCGACCCCGGCGGTCGACGGCGACCGGCTTTACTTCGTGGACCAGAACTGCGTGGTTGAGTGCCTCGACACTCAGGGCCAATCGCCGACGGCAGGAACGGAGGCAGGCGAAGCCAAAGTGATTTGGACGTTCGACATGTACGCCGACAAAGCGGTGGGGTCTCGCCCGTCAGACGCCTGCAACGGCTCTCCGCTGATTGACGGCGATTTGCTTTACGTCACTACCGCCAATGGTGTCGACCGCATCATCGAGGTGCCCATCGAGGAGGATGCGGCGCGCCGATGTTTCGCGCCGAACGCGCCCACCCTCATCGTGTTGGATAAGCGGACCGGCCGGTTTCTGGCCAGGGACACCGCGCCTACCGCGGCTAATATGCTGCACGGGCAGTGGTCGTCGCCGTCGCTGGGGACAGTGCAAGGGCGGAAGCTGGTGTTCCTGGGAGGTGGTGACGGCAACTGCTACGGGTTCGAGGCACTTGCCGGCGTGCCCAGAGACCCGGTCAAACTGAAGACCGCCTGGTGGGTGGACTGCAATCCGCGGGAATACCGTTCGTTCGGCGGCGTGGACCCGATGGTCCACTACACACTCGGCGACATGCGGCGAAAAGACACCCTCAACACACTCAACGACGGATCGTTCGCAGGCATGAGTGAGATCATCGCCACGCCGGTGTTCTACAAGAACCGAGTCTATGTGGCCATCGGGCGTGATCCGGACCACGGGCGCGGACGCGGCGCCCTCTTGTGCCTGGATGCCAATCAGGCCGACGACAGCACCAAGACCGGCAGACTTTGGACCTACCAGGGACTCGACCGCTCACTTTCGACGGTGTCCATCACCGACGGCCTGCTGTACATCGCGGACGTGGCCGGTCGGTTGCACTGCCTGGACGCGGAGACCGGCAAAGTATATTGGGTTTACGATTCCAAAGGCCGGACGATTGCCTCGACGATGGTGGCGGACGGCAAGGTCTACCTGCCCAACGAAAAGCGTCTGAGCATCCTGGCTGCCGGAAAGGAGCTGAAACTCCTGAGCCAAATCAACCTGGGTGGGCCAGCGTGGGGAAGCCCTGTGGTGGCGAACGGAACGCTCTACGTTCCCTCCAGGAATTACCTGTGGGCGGTGAAACAGCAGGACGCCGGGGAATAGCAACTTAGGCCCTTCACCGCACAGACATGAGGACAAACAACTCCAGAATTGGTCGTGCCACACTCGCTGCAGGGCCTAACCCGTCCTTCGATTTCCCGTAATCGTCCCTGAACATGAAACAGACCATTCGAACCACGCAAGCCCTCTGCCTCACCTTCTCCCTCCTCACCGGTAGCCTTTTTGCCCAGGACATCAATTTGCCTGCGCCCCAAAAGACAGGAGGAATGCCCCTGATGGATGCGCTGGCGAAACGATCCACCTCCAGGGCTTTTGATTCCAAAGATCTATCCGCCCAGCAACTCTCCAGTCTGCTGTGGGCGGCCTTCGGCATCAATCGACCTGACGGCAAACGCACAGCCCCTTCCGCCAACAACAAGCAAGCGACCGACGTTTACGTGCTCCTGAGGACGGGCGCCTACGTTTACGACGCCAAGGCGAACAAACTCGAGCCCGTCCTGCCAGAAGACCTCCGGAAGCTTGGTGGAACCCAGGATTTCGTGACCAACGCGCCGGTAACTCTGGTCTTTGTCGCCGACCTCTCCAAGATGGGCGATGGAAGTGTCGAATCCAAGAGAAACACGGCCAATGTCAATGTCGGGTACATCTCCCAGAACGTGTATCTGTTCTGCGCCTCGGAAGGATTGGCGACTGGGGCAAGGGGTTCAGTAGATCGGGCAGCCCTGGGGTCGAAAATGAAACTCCGGCCCGACCAGTTGATCATTCTGGCCCAATCGGTGGGTTATCCGAAGCCGTGAGCGAGTCCGACCTGTACGAGCATTATCAGAGATGGTGCCGTCTCAATCATGTCACGCCATTTGCAGCAAATGCCCTTAGCCGGGTTGCCAAGGAGGAGATTGAGATTACCTTCGGGCTCAAGGTTCGCCATGATCTACCAGGTGACAATTGAAGGGCTAGAAGAGCATGGAAGGGTTTGGCGCCGGTTTAGACAGCGGGTGGGGGAAGTGTGGAACACGAGTCCTGTGCGTCCGTTGGTCGAATCGGATGGCCTGTAATCGAACGCATTTGATCAGTAGCGCGCTTCGTAAGCCTCAACCTTCTCATATCCTCTCCAGAAGACACACCGCTTCCTGGTGAAATTGCGGATCGGCGCGGCGCAAATTGACTGACTAAGGGCTTTCACCCGCCGCCGGATTATCGCCTGCTCGCAGCTGAATCCGGTATGCAGGAGTGCATTGCGAGCAACGGCCGCTCAGAATATCTCGCCTTTCGCACACATGGAGAACTGTCTTATGACTGTAATCAAATAAAAAGAGCACCGCTTCATAGCATACTCAGCAATTCAATAGCAAAGGACCCCCTTCTCAGGATTTATTGCACCACAGCTCGGTAGAAATGGCGATGCTGGGCGAACGCAAACGCCTCAGTAATCGCCAGAGAACCCCCCGCAGGGATGCTGTTTGTCGACATGGGCGTCCAATTGAGGAGGTCCGACGGCACCTCAATGACACAGTTGCTGCGTGCGGGGCCATTCAAAACAAACCCGAACAACCCGCCGCTCAAGCTCACGCTGCTCAGTTGTGGCAGATTCGCGTTATACGTTTCCGTAATCTCCGTCGTTTGATTAGCAGCTATTGCCACATTCTGGTTGCCAGGGGTCGTCCATCCGCTCATCGTGCCGAACGACACCGTATGAGTGCCCACTGGCAGATTGTTAACTGTCGCCCCACTGTTCTGCCATTGGCCATTATTGTCCACTTCCCACTGTGCCCCAGCACTCACCGCAGCTGGGGGAGTCATGGTCACCTGCAAGGAACCCGAAGGCTGAACCACAACAATCGGTTGTGCAAGAGAACCAGCGGCCGAAACTGTCTGGCTGTTGCAATCCGCTGGAAAGGCCCACTTAACGCCACTAAGAGTCGCGAGTAGTTGCACATTTCCCGCCGTATTGCCTATGACCGTAAACACATGCGGTACGGAAGAATCTCCTGGTCCAATTGCCCCAACCGATTCTTGATTTCCCTCAGGAAAAGAAACACTTCCTGTTGAAGTGTTTCCATCACTCAAGGTAATCGTGCTTCCGGACGCCACGGTAAAGTATTGGCTGGGGTTGTCGATGGTGGCGGTGATAGTTGTGCGTGACCCCACATCAACCTGATAACTGGTCGTGCTGACACTCACTGTCGGCTTTGAAATAAAGTCGCTACGAATATAATTGATAGCTACAGTGATTGCTTCTCCGCCGAGGTCGTTAAGAAAGCCGCTCGCCAGAAATTGGCCGACATGCACTGGAAGATTAACGCTGATAGTTCCGATTTCTGGACCTGTTTGTGTGTTTGTGTTCTCTTCGGTCATAAAACCTGAGAAACTCATTGAGGCCCCATTTGTAAACACACCCGAAACGCTTCGACCGTAATCGAAGACCGCGGTGTCGTCAAGGTAAAGTAGGCTGCTGTTATCAGACTCAGCCGAAAGCGTCACAGAAGTTGTATTGGTGGGCATCAGGGATATACTGAAGAAGTCGGCGATCGTCTCGAAAGTGACAGAGAAGTCCCAATTGCCATCCACTAAATCTGCTCCTTTAAACTGACCTACGCTCCCGTTGAGGAACACGTCGGGAGCTGCAATCTCGATCGTGCTTTCGAACGGCACGGGTGTTACAAATGGCACGCCCATGTGGGAAAGACCAACTGTACCCCCCGAGCCGAAGAATACCACGGGGGTGCCAGGCGGTTGAATTCCAGAAACATTTGCTATGGAGCAAATGACTGAAACATTCCCCCCGAACGTTACGCTCTCGCTAGATGTTATACAGGTAGGCGTCTCACTCGCACTGACGGTGACTTGGCAAAGGTACGTACAAGAAGAGGCAGTAGGAGGCCACGTCACGTTCACACCGACAATTGAGGTTGAGCTTGCTGCGCCAAAGTGTTGTGCCCAAGCGGGGAGTGCCATGAGCAGCATGGAAGCAACTGCACAACTGACGATACTCTGTGTGAATGTTTGTTTCACTTTCATGACGTGCTTCTCCCTGTTAAATTGCCATCGGAATTTGGAGATTCCCTGGTTCTCGGACCAACGAAAGCCCTCGAATGTTGCTCAACAGATCGCCTAAATGCCGGATGCAGGTATAAATCCTCCGCTGGTGAGCTATCCTTGAGCGCTCGCCCAAAGCCCAGCTGCCAATTCCCGCTGTCAATTTCATAAACCACTGGGCACCCAGCAACACCACCACCACGAAGCCAGCAAACCCTCAAGGCCCATCGCTGACTTCTGCTCGGTGACCACCCGACTTCACCAGAAATCCAGGAAGGCGTCGAGGGAATTGTCTTCGCAGGTGTTCACGAGCGTACGCATATCTCATGCCAACCAAGCCAATGGATGTTCCAGCCGGTCCACAAGCCCCAACCAGATGTTCGCCAAAACCCAGAAGTTCTGCCTGCCAACAATCTGGGGGAGGTCATGGTAAACGTGTCCGGTAAAAGCGCATCGGATAACTCCTCCACGCGGGATCGCTGAAATAAATCGGACCGTTCGTGAGCGTGCAGATTTGTAGAGGCGTCCAGCTTGGACTTGCGAGGTTGGTGGAGGCTTCCACCACGATGGACAAGTTGGATGTGCCGGTGATGGTGAAACCGAATTGATTGCTGCGCACGGCGGCCAAACCCAACTCCGGCTGGGCGACGATCGCGGTCATCGTGTACACCGCCGAGTCCAGATAGGTGCTTGTGTTTGTCGTCGTCACCAGATTGGTCAGGACAGCCGTGACCAAGGTGTCGACGTCTACGTCGCCGGCGAGGATATAGAAAGGGACCGATTGGTTGGGCCCCACCATTATCGTTTGCGGGCCGATATAGGCGGTCGTTGTAAATGTAACATTGGTTCCAATAGGGTTCGTGACCGTGACCGAAACACTGCCTTCGAAGCTCTGCACGAAGCTCGTCTCCCTTGGCCCAGTGTAGGAAGTCGCCCCGGCTACGGTCAAATCCCCGGCGGCTTGCGTCACCGCCGCCTGAACCGACGGATCCGAAAAGATGGTGTTGAAGCTCTGGTCAAACAGCACGGTTCCCGAGGGCATCATCGCGATCAACTCCGTCGTGTAGTTTGTCGCCTGCTGGCTCACACTCGAGCTAAGATTGGTCTCAATCGTGCGCGTGCTCGTGGAGTATTCTGTAACTCGGGTGATGGAAAAAACTGTCGTGACGGTATTATTCGTCGGATCCGGATCAGGTTGGTCAGCATACACTTGAAACACGTTTGTAAACCCGGCATACAAGATGCCGTTGGTTGTGGCTTGTAAGTTGGCTTGCACAACGATCTGAACCGAATTCGTCGCACCAACGGCCAGCGAACCAAGATTAATCAGCAGGATGCCATTGGTAGGGGTGCTGCCGCCTGTCGCAGAGATAAGAGTGGCGGCCCAGTAGGGAATCTGATTGCTAACTACCACCCCGGTTGCCGCCGCAGGGCCGGCATTGCTGACCGTGAACGAATAAGTGCACCAGCTATTGGTGCGCTGGACCTGGACGACCGGGTCCGGTGAAGTATTGGTGGTTATACTCAAATCCGCCACCCCTGATGCGCCCGCCGCATCATCAACAGTCAGGGTCAAGCACAGACCGGCGATCAACGCGGGCAGCACGAACGGGCTGATAAATCGTGTTTTCATGAGCCAATTCCATAAACCACAGGCCACGAACCAACCCCGCCACCAAACCGGCAAACCCTGCAGGTCCATCGCTGACCCATCGACTTCACCATGAATCCTGGAAGGTGTCGAGGGGAATCGTTGCGTGGGTACTTGCAGTGTTTGGTTCATTGCGGACAATAAATGTCCACTTGCAATCGAGGAGCACCAGGCTGTTTCGAAGGCGCAACCCCCATGAAGAGCATTGCGCCTTGTCAAAATCCGGAAATCTACTTACCCAACCTGGCCACCCTTCTCGCCTTTGCCCATCTCCTCTTGCCGGCCAACGACATCGCCCTTCTACCGGCCTCGCTGATGTTCCTCTTCTTCTTGGGCTGCTCTGCCTCGATTGCGGGGCCCTCTTTTGACTGAACAGCAGCTCTCTTGGCCGCCCTGACCTTTGCCCACCTTGCTTCACGCGCCTTGGCCAGCGCGTTCAGCCGTGCCTCGATCACCTGCTTCTTCGTCTTCTTCGGCTGCCTTGCTGGCCTCTCCGCTTCGGTTGCCGGGGCTTCACCTCTCCTTGCCGCCCATCTCGCCCTCTGAGCAGCAGCGATGTTTGCACGGCCCTCGGCGCTGAGCTTCTTCCTCTTCTTGCGCCTTCTCCCATTCGCCGGCTTCTCAGGTGCTTCAATGGTCGTTTGGGCAGGAACGGAGACCTCACCGCCGAGGAGTTCATTCAGTTCGTTTTGCAGGCCGTCGATCTTCTCCTTGAGGTCGGCCGCATTTCGGAGTTGTTGTGGTGTCAAATTGCTGATGTTCATAAGACTTCGCGTTACTTGGCGCCCAGGATCGCGTCCTTGGCTGCCTTGGCAATGCGGAACTTCACCACGCGCTTGGCGGGGATCTTGATGGACTCTCCGGTCGCTGGATTTCGACCCATCCGAGCCTTGCGATTGACCAGGACCAGCTTGCCCAAACCGGGGATGGTGAACTTGTTCTTCGCGTTCTTGTACGCCAGGGCCACCAGGGCTTCGAGGGCCTCGGTGGCTTGTTTCTTGGTGACTCCGACTGTTTCAGCCAGAGATGCCGTGATCTGAGATTTCGTTAATGGTTTTGCCATAATGGAGAGAGGGATAATCGGAAAACCCTGTGTTGGCAAGAGAAAAGCGTTAGGGGCTTCCGTTGCGTCTCCGGAAATGCTCAGGCGGTAGAACCGGCCAGAATAATTCTCCCACCTGCCATCGCTGAAATGAAACGAGGCGAGGGTGTCGGAAACAAATCAAGCAGCGCGTCACGGGACCGGCACTAGGCGATATAGCCGGGCGGGCTGGCGGAACATGGTGACATCGAAGTAAAGTTGCGTCGTGTTGGTCAGCGTCACGGTGTCCAGCGTCACCCAGGCGTTGGTCGGGCCAAACTCGTTGATATAATCAATCTGCAGCGAACTGCCAATCGCCCCGGTTAAGGGAATCTCGGTGGCCAGCATCATGTCTAACACGAGCCCCGCGCTCGGCATCGTCTGCCAGGCGCGGTAAAATCGTTGCACAGGCAGCGGCTCGGAAACATCAAAATAGAGCTGCGGCGTGCTCTCGATCATCACTTTCGTTAGCGACAGCCACTGTGCGCCAGGGGCCAAACTATTGACATAATCCAACTGGAGAAAGCTGCCCACCTCGGCCGTTAGATTCAGGGCCGGAACGATCCTTCGCTCGACCGGGGGGATCACACTCAGCATGGCCGGTGCGCTGGTCACGGCCCCGTAAACATTCGTGACGACCACCGTGTAAGCCCCCGCCTGGGCCGCTTGGACGTCGGCCAGGACAACGTAAGCGTTGGTGGCGCTGTCGAGTGCGTTGGTGTCGTCAAAATACCATTGGTAAGTTGCTACCGGCGCAATGTTCGTGATCTCCACCCAGAAGCCGGCGAGTGACCCCAGCTCAGCGGTTTGCGTCAGAGGCGGCACGAGGATGCCTGGGTTTCCCCAGGACATCGTCGGACGCCCGCCAAACGCCGGACCCCAGCCCGTGGTCCCAGGCAGGTAATAGACGGTCGCCGTGTCGTCATACTCGAATACACCTGCACCGACGCTGGGCGCGTTGCCCTGACAATAGACTCCCGTGAGGCGGGTGCACTGATAGAACGCAGCGTTCTCGATGTTGGTGACGCTACTCGGGATCGTCACACTGGTCAAGCTGGAGCAGCCCCCGAACGCCTCGTACCCGATGTATGTGACGCCGTTGGGGATCGTGTAGCCGCTGGTTGTGCCCCCCGGACACTGGATGAGCGTGGTCTGGTTCTTGTCGAACAGGGCGCCATCCAAACTGCTATAGCTGGAATTGAGGGCATCCACCGTTATCGCGCGCAGGCTGCTGCAGCCAGCCAACGCCCCACTCCCGATGCTGGTGACGCTGTACGGGATCGCCATGTTGGTCAGGCCGTAGCAGTAAGCCAACGCAAAGGCCCCGATGTTGGTGACACTGTTGGGGATCGTGACGCCGTTCAGGCAGTAGCAGTCGTAGAACGCCCAGTCCAAGATGCTGGTGACGCTGTTGGGTATCGTGTAACTTCGGGCTCCGCCCGCTGGATATTGAATCAGCGTGGTCTGGTGTTTGTCGAACAACACCCCATCTACACTGCTATAAAAGGGGTTTTGTCCGTCCACCATGATGTTGGTCAGGTTGTAGCAGAAGCCGAACGCAGAGTGTTTGATCTGAGTGACGCTGCTTGGGATCGTGACGCCGCTCAGAGCGGAGCCGGCGAACGCCTGGGCCCCGATGTTGGTGACGCTGCTTGGGAGCGTGATGTTGGTCAGGCCGGTGCAAAAGTAGAAGGCCGCATCCCCGATGCTGGTGACACTGTTGGGAATCGTGACGTTCGTCAGGCTGCCGCAGGAGTTGAACGCCGCCTCCCCAATGCTGGTGACCGGCAGGTTATTTATCTCGCTGGGGATGGTCACCGCACCGCCAGAACCGGTGTAGCCCGTGATGGTGATCGTACCGTTATTGGTTGTGTAATCGAATTGAGACGCCAGATTAACTACCGCCGGAACCCCGCCGAAGGTCGAGCCCCAGCCCAGGGTCCCTGGCAAGTAATAGACGGTCACCGGGTCAAAGTCGAACACATCCGCACCGATGCTGGGAGCGTTACCTTCGAAATAGACGCTTGTCAGGCCGAGGTTCCAATCTAAAGCAATATCTCCGATGCTAGTGACGCCGGCGGGGATGGTGATGCTGGCAAGGCTGGTATGTCTAATCGCAGCGTAACCGATGGTGGTGACCGGCAGGCCCTCGATGGTGTCCGGGATGATCAGATTGCCGCCCGGGTTGCCGATGCCCTGGTATCCGATGATCGTGACCGTCTCATTACTGGTCGAATACAGCAAGGACCCGTAGGAGAATTGGGCTTGCACCACGGAAGGCAGGGTGAAGAGCAGGAGGAGCGGCAGCAGCCTCGTGGCGCAGACAGTGGTTAAACGCCCGGACATCGTGTTCGGGCAGGTGATTGCCGTGATGAAGGTAGTGGATGCCTTGAAGATCGCTTGGAGAGCCAGGCCCTGAAAGGCGCCAGGCGGCCAGGAGAAGGTGCAAGTGATCCCTCCTTTGGGCGATTTCGGGCCTTCAATCACCCAATTCGTCCAACCCTTCAATGGGCTGTTCATGCCCCCGGGGTTCCCGGTCCTCTGCACACGAGTCGCCGGCAGCAACAAGCGAGTCAGCGGCTCGTCACAGATTAGAAACATAAACCCAACGACGAGGAAGCGCAAGCCGAGTTTTCACTGGAATCTTTTCACGAACATCTGCGCTTCTTGCTCTTGTGATCGCAATAAAGGTTGCATCTTAATCCAGACGCCCCAACCAAATGTCGGGAACGCAAAACCCTTGAATCCTCCGTGCCGCTGACCCGTTCTTCAACAATTCCGCTACCCTCCTGATTTTACGCCCTTCCTGCTGGTATGATTTCAGGGTGACGGACCTGCTTTAAGCCTGGTCCCCTCCCGCCCTCACCCTTTTGAAGGTGCTGAGGGCTTTCTCGTTTCACCCCCCCATCCCCACAACATTATGAGCCCAAAATCCGCTTGGTTATTGCAGGAAGACATCATCCCCCGCCTCAAAAGCGCCGTCCCTCAAGCCGGCCTCTGCGTCGGCTCCGAGGATCCAGCAGAACTGGCTCAAGATGCCACCGCCTTTGCTGCCAGGATGCTGGTTAATGTCGAACGGGCCAAAAGGACGGTGAGCCCAGGGAACATAGCCTACCGACATTGATTGGCGTGCTGCTCGAACATGGGTATCGCGCCCTCATCCAGGCCGGCGCAGGTGAACCGTGATGAGGTTGCACAGCGTTACTGCGTTTTCCCTTCCATCCTTTTCTCCCCTGCCGCGATCACCGCCCACGACGGCGCGTGCCACAGCCGCACCTCTCCGCCCTCGGCCAGGGAGACGAGATCATTTCCATCCGATCCCACAAACTGCAGGTCAAAAACCGGCTCATGTCCGGCTCTGAGTGCCCCGATTTCCTGACCCGTCGAAGCGATCCAAAGCTTTATGGCGCCGTCCATTGTCCCGGCAGCTATCCTCTGTCCGTCCGCAGAGACGGCAACCGAGGAGAATGCATTCAAGGTACGGGTAAAGGACATCAATTCCCGTCGGGTCTCGATATCCCAGAGCTTGGCGGTGGCATCATGACCAACGGTGAGGAGCCGTTTCCCGTCGGGCATAAATGCCACACCCGCCACCATTTGCTGGTGGGCTTGCCAGTCGGCCAGCAGTTCCTTCCGGTTAAGGTCCCAGACCTCCACAGTTCCGTTCCCGTTCCCCATTGCCATCAGGTGGAGGTCTCGGGAGAAACGCACCAAGGGCGCGAAGGCTGCGGATTTTGGCAGGGTCGCAATCTCTCGCATCTTCTCCAGGTCCCAGACCGCGAGGCATTTGCCCTCGGCAGCCGCAGCGAGGAGCTTTTCATCCGGAGAAACGCTGAGGACTTTGCCTTCTCCCGGGAAGCACCGAAGACGGCCAAGTTGCCGTCGCGCTACTAGGTCCCACACCACTATCTCACTTTCGTGGTTGGCCCAAACCAGTCTTCCGCCTGGCGTCAAAGCCAGCGATGCGGAGTTAGTAACGGCCTCCGCGGGCTCGTCGTACTGCGCCGTCTGACGAAGTGTGGACGGATTCCAATAACTTATGGCTCCCTTCGTATGGATGCAAAACAACGTTCCATTGTCCAGCCACCACGCACGTGCGTCTCGGGGCTTTTCGAGCACCTCGAGAGGCCGCACTTTGGGCGCCGGATTCCAAGTCTTGATCACTCCGTTTTTCGCACCGCTGACCAGGGTCCTGCCATCGTGCGAAAAAGCGATGGAATACACCTCATCCAGGTTGCCTCGCAACGTGCTGACCTCCTGCCACCGGGCGGTATCCCAAAGTTTGATCAAAAAGTCCCAACTGCCTGAGGCCAGTATTTTCTGATCCGGCGAGAAGGCCAGGCAAACGACCCCGCGTGTATGATTGGTTAACAGGGCAACCTGGACCCGAGCCTCGAGGTCCCAAATCCGTATCGTTTTGTCCACAGCTCCTGAGGCGAGAGTTTTTCCGTCAGCCGAGAGAGCCAGGGATGCAACCGCGGATGTGTCACTGAGGCGGGCGATGTCCTGACCGCTTTCCAGGGACCAAAGCCGGATCGAGTTGTCCGAGCCTCCACTAATCAAGGTCTTGCCATCGGGCGAGAAAACGAGGGAAGTAATGGCGTCCAAATGTCCCTTCAAGGTCATGGAGAGTTTCTTGTTCTCGAGGTTCCAAAGCAGGATCTCGTTACCGCTAGCGGCAGCCAGTGTATTCCCGTCTGGAGAAAAGACCAACCTCGAGCCACGGTTTGGGCCGTACCCGCCAGGGAAGCTGGTTTTTTCCTGATGGGTCGCAGTGTCCCATAACTTGAGGCCATGGCTCCTGGTGCCAAAGGCGAGTAGCTTTCCATCAGGGGAGAAGGCCACCGAGCCTGCGGCGTCGTTCGTTTCAGCAATGGCAACCAGCCGGCCGGAAGGGAAACCCCACACCTTAACGGACGTCCTCGCCGGTCCCCATTCTGCGATGCTGACAAGACTGCCGTTGGGAGAGATCGCCAGATCGCCCAACTCTGCGGAATTTCCAACGAAGGTAGTGAGCTCGTCGCTTTGGCACAGGCTCCAGAGGTACCGCCATTCCCAACCGCGCAAGTCGGCCTGGCCCGGAGCGGGTCGATGTCTGTTCAACAAATCGAGCGTCAGATCGAGGTTGCCATCCTCTCGGACGTGCTGGGCCAGAAGCATGTCTGAGGCATACAAATTGTGACGGGCTTCCAACGTGGCAGCATCGGCCCGTCGGCTTTGTTCCTGAGCATCGTGCTTCTCCTTGATCGCAACCCGTTCGGCTTTCTGCGCATGGTCCTTTTCCAGCTCAGCGGTGCGCCCAGCCCTCGTGGCCCGGACAGCCTGCCACGTGCTCACGCCGATGCCCGCCATGAGCGCGAACGCGACCGCGGTCGTGGCCGCAAACGCCAGCTTGTTGCGCCGAACCAGCTTCCGGAGCCGATACCCCGCGCTGGGCGCTCGCGCGACCACCGGCTCGTTGTTCAAATGCCGCTCGATATCCCGCGCCAATCCGTTCGCCGTCTCGTATCGCCGTGTCCGGTCCTTCTCCAGGCACTTCATCACGATCCAATCCAGGTCCCCGCGCAGGAGGCTGATGAGCTTGGGCGCCTCCGTGCCGCGACGTTGGGTGGTCGTCGTCAACTCCTCCTTGCCCATCATGCTCAGCCGCGTCGAGGGCCGCGCCGGTTCCTTCTCCCGAATCGTCCGCCGAATCTCATCCAACCCCGCCGCCAGCAGTTCCTTCGCCTCAAAGGGCGTCTTGCCCGTCAGCAACTCATACAGCAACACCCCGAGGCTGTAAATGTCGCTGCGCGTGTCGATGTCCAACCCGCTCATCTCCGCCTGCTCGGGACTCATGTAGGCCGGCGTCCCTATCAATTGCTCCAATTGCGTGTGGAGCGTTTTCTCCGTAAGCCGCTGCTGAGTCGCCTTGGCGATGCCAAAGTCAATGACCTTGGGCACCGGCCTGCCCTCCTGCACCGTCACCAGAATGTTCGAGGGCTTGATGTCGCGGTGAATGATCCCCTTCTGGTGCGCGTGTTGAATGGCCTGGCAGACCCCGATGAACAAATTCAAACGGTCATTGGTGCTGAGCTTCTCCTGGTCGCAGTACTTAGTGATCGGAACCCCTTTGACCAGTTCCATCACAAAGAAAGGGCGCCCGCTCTCGGTCGCTCCTGCGTCGAACACCTTGGCCACATTGGGGTGGTCCATGAGTGCCAGCGCCTGGCGCTCGGCCTCGAACCGGGCCACCACCTGGCGGGTGTCCATGCCCAGCTTGATTACCTTCAGGGCGACCTGGCGGTGGACGGGCTCGATTTGTTCGGCTACGTACACCACCCCAAAGCCGCCCTCCCCGATTTGCTCCAGCAGCTTGTAGCGCCCAATGACCGTCCCCAGCCCCTCGGTCAGGGGTATTTGATCGAGGAGGGTGGCCGTGATTTCGGTGATGCCCTCTCCCGGAGGGGCGTTGCCAGCCTCTGTATTGAGCGCAGGGCCTCTCTCGCCTCCCTCGATGCTGGCCAGCCAACCCTCCATCTCCGCCCGCAGAGCGGCATCTCCGGCACATGCACTAACCAGGAACACGGCCCGCTCGGTCGGCGTGGTCCGCTTTAGCGCCTGCCGAAGAATGTCCTGCTTCCTGCTGACTGACGATGAATCAGGCGCCTGCATGTTGGCTTTGGCTCACGGTGCTCACAACATAAACTAACCATCCCGATTTGGCCAGCCCATCCTTCGAGTTCTTGCGATTGGCCGGCGCTGTCCTGGCGGTGAAGAAGAACCAGGTAGAGGTCCACGGCATCAACCGCAAGGGCCTGCACATCAGCCAGCCATGCCCGCCGGTGTGGCTGGCCTCCTGATTTCACTGGGATGCGAGCCATCTGGCTGCTGAGTACGGAGGCAAGGGTCACAAACCCAGCTTTTTCAGTGCCTGCTCGGTTTTGGCGCTCTCGAAGCCGTACCAGGCGTCCATGACGTTGCCGTCTCGACCAATCACGTACGTCATCGGAACGGCCGACATGCCCCCCAGAGTCTCGTATTGGGCCATCGCCTGCCACGCAGCCTGTGAGGTGTCGAGTATGATTGGAAAAGTCACCTTGTTTTCCACAAGGTATTCCAGGGCGATCTTGCGATCGTCCGCCGGGTTCACTCCCAGGACGACAAGCCCTTTGCGGTGATATTTTTCGTAAAGTTCCTGGAGACTCCTTGTCTCCTTGCGGCACTCCGGTCAGCCACACCGCCATTTGTTGAGCCAGACAATCTGGCCTCGAAAGCTGGACAGCTTGAGCTTGCCTCCATTGAGCGCAGACAATTCGAAATCCGGAGCCGTCGCGCCGGGCTTCAATAGACCCTCTTCGATGTCCGGCATCTTCCACTCCTTCCAATCCGCGGGCGCAGACCAGGCAAACCGGTCATTGGAGATGTCGGCGTTGACCACGACCTCCGACCAGGACCCCTCCAAGGTCATGTCATGTCCTACCCGGACGACCTCTTTGAGCTTGCGCGGCAGCCGGTCTCCCTTGGCCAGCCACAGATACCAGCTCCGCTGATGCTTCATGATGCTCACCTCGATGCCATCACAGACCTCGCCTCCAATAGTGTCGGTGCCCAGGCTCTGGACGCCATCGACGGAGGACAGGTAGCGCTTAGCCGTGGGCCTCAATCCAGATCATCAGGCAGGTCATCTATGGGAATCGGAGGCGGCGTTTCACCTTCGATCCACTTCAACCCCTGCGCCGACGGATTGAACAGTTTGGCAACTTGTTTGGTCACGTCCACAGTCTCCACTCCTGGCGATTGAAACATCACCTCCCATTTGCT
>Ga0326727_10007203_pt1 | contig 29668 bp, 30 predicted proteins | sample MB2enrmetagenome_FD_207643 | JGI IMG/M metagenome (GOLD analysis project Ga0326727, IMG submission 207643) | Lab enriched peat soil microbial communities from McLean, Ithaca, NY, United States - MB29MY | ecosystem: Environmental > Terrestrial > Soil > Wetlands > Peat | place: USA: New York... | reverse complement strand
TATGGCTGCATCCATACGTGGTAAAGCTCAGAACATCCACTTACGACGGAGTCAAACCATGCTCAAGCATATCGCAATTTGTTTCTCTCTCTACGCCGGCGCTCAACTGGCTCTTGCGCAGCAGCATACGACCTTCGCCGGTCAGCAGGCTATACAGTATGACATCGCCCCTAACCTGACCGTCTACGCGAGTGCCTGCACCTACGACAGCGAAACGGCAATCTGCTACGACGTTAGCTATGGCCGCATAGCAAGTGCAGGACGGGCCTTGCTGTCGATGGCTGGAGGTTTTGCTACCGGCGGCGACGCTGGAACTGTCGGTAATATCCTCGATGAAGCTCCGCATAATGGCAGACTCTTCATTACTGCGTCGAAAGTGGCTTTTGTGCCGGACACTAATGCATCCTATGCATGGGAAGCCGACCGTAATGAACTCTTGGTAAAACACCAGAAGAACTGGGGAGAGGAACTCCGGTCGAACTCACATAAGGTGCATGGAATTCTCAACTTTCGACCGCGTGATAACAACGGCCAGTTCGCGTGGAGCGACGGCTCATTCGCGAAAGTCTTGGTTTCAAAGAAACCAGAAGACAATGCAGCTCGACTCCTCGACTATTTTTACTCCTCCGTCAGTGACTTTACCTCTGCGTATGCAAGGATCGTGAATTGATCTTGCCCGCTCAGTCAGCCCCGAGGTTTGATCGACCCTGAAAGGCCGACCAAGTGCAGCAAAGTCATGGCGGCTCCGCTGTCTATAGCAGGAGGTCTCGTCGCAGGAGGCAACGCTGATACAGTGAAGGCGATTGGGCCTCTTAGTTAGCAGAATTAGCTGTTACTTTCGAGTGCCGGTCGGGGACAACCGACAGCCAGTTATGCGATTCGAGGCAATGTCATCATCAATCTAATCAGCTCGCTTTGACGCCGTGTGCCCGTCTTGGCGAGTACCTTCTTAAGATGGAAGCGTGCAGTTTCGAGTGTGTTCTTTGCTCGGTACGCAGCCTCACGAACCTCCAAGCCCTGGTGCAACATGTCCGCAAGACGACACTCGGCCGGTGAAAGTCCGTACAGTTGGCGAAGGAGCGTTCCGCACGAGTTGGGTAGTTTTGCCGGATCGTTTATATAGACCAAGGCGGCAACTTGACCGTTGTTGCTTTTCAGATTCGATTCAAAGGGGGTGATCGCCAACTGTAGTGGAACTTGATCGGAAGGGCGGCTCAGAAGGAGCGCCGTGCTTTGTGCGGTATTCTGCATGAGCCCGTTCTCCACCGCTTTTGCAATCTGCGACTGTAACTTTGCATTTTCCGAGGAAGAAACAGCAACCAAGCGCCCGCGGACCAGCTTCAAGCCATTCCCAATTTCGATAATGCGTTCGGCCTCCCGGTTAAGCAATACGACGATTCCTTCACCGCTCAATCCGATTACAGCGCGATCAAACATGTCCACAACTGATTTCAGGTTTTTGATTTCAGATTTCGCCTGCTCGGACTGAACGTAGTGACGAAGGGACCGCTGAAGGTGCGGGAGGAGCGTTTTGAATATGGCTCCCTCCCTTTCATCGAAATGCCCTCGCTGCCGTGGGCGCATGCAAGTTAGATACGCAACTGGCCGATCACTGACTGGCACCTTCAGGCCAAAACGACAGTACATTCCATGCGGAATACGGCAGTCGCCGCAGATCTCGGAGCTATCAAATTCCGTGCCGGGTGCTGCTGGAGGACTGTACCGAACAGTGCCGGCCGGAAATGGCGCTTGGCACCGCTCGGTGTGAACCCGAGTCGATTTGTAGTACGCGGTATAGGGAGCCAGGTCTTTCGGCGCCATTCGCGCCAGACTGGATACATTCGGCGCGGCGGCATCAGCGGAATTGGAAAAGAGCGCAATCTGGTCACCATCCACTGCCTCGGCAATCCGATCCAGGACGACCGGCCAGAGGGAGGCCTTGTCAGACGCGTCGTAGATCAGTTCGATCAAGGAAAGAAGATTTTGCGCGCCGTCGAACGACTGTTCTCCATTCTCGTACATGCTTCCAATTCTCCTGCCCTCGTTTTTTTGAGCCTAATGCTACGGACTCGCTCTCGCACTTACCGGCTCCTGGATTGGGCCGCGAATGATTGCTTTCCAGTTTGTTGGCGGTCTGAGTGGATGTGATGGCGGTCACAGATACCTGTGATAAGGACTATGCTCAAACACGCCATATAGCACAACCCCATAAATCCTTACCGCAACCTTCCCGTGCAAATCATTCACAGGAAATGGGATTGGTGTAGACTCTGAATACCGGTTTTCCTCCGCCAAATGGAGCCCGTCGATGCCTGCCAAGGTGCAATCCAGCAGGAGGGCACAGTTTTCGTCCTTTGCTTTCGATCCCGCAACCGGGGATCTGACCCGGCATGGGACGCGTCTGCGTCTTGAGACCCAGCCTGCAAGGGTCCTTGAATTGCTCATCGCTGCCGAGGGGAACTTGGTCCCGCGTTCCGACCTTATCGCGGCACTCTGGCCGGGCCAAGTCGAGGGCGATTTTGATCGCCGACTCGATAAGGCCATTGCCAAGCTCCGGGCCAGTCTGAATGATGACCCTGCCAAACCTCGCTACATTGAAACATTGAAGGGTCGCGGCTATCGCTTCCTGCAAGAAGTCGTCGTCGATCAAGAGGGCCCCGCTCAGGAAAATGCCGGGCCGTATGTGGGAGCGCCTTCATCCGCTGAGCCTGTTCAAAGCCAGAGAGGCACCGAGGTCCCCCAGGAGTCCTTCGTGCCAAGCACTAAGGAACGTGGGCTCTTTCATGGCTTGCTCACGGTTCCGTGGATGGCTGCCTTCGCTGGACTCGCTTTGACGGTCATCTTGACGGCATGGTGGTTGCAAAGGAGGTCTGTTACCCGTCCCCTCGGCCGTCCAGTCGTGTTGATATTGGGATTCCAGGACATCTCGAAGTCCTCTGAGGAGGTATGGGTATCCCACTCTGTTGCGGAATGGCTTTCGACCGATCTTGGCGCAGGGGGCGACCTTCAGCCCATTCAGGCGGGAAACAACCCCGAGCTCCGTGCGCGTGAGGCAAAAACTGGATGCAGCGGATTACCCGGCAAGGTGCTTGAGACCGCTCGCCGGGCTTTCGGTGCAGATTGGGTGGTCTACGGCGACTACTCGGCGACGGAGGACGGGATCTCAGGAGATCGTTGGCGGCTCGATGCCTGTCTGGAGAGCGTTCGGGATCACAGGACCGCGGAATCCATGACGGTTGTTGGAGCAAAGGGGGATATCGCTCAACTGGTTTTCAATGCTGGCGAAGTGCTGAGGTCGAAGTTGGGACTGAAGCCCCTTTCGAGCCAATCGTTGGGATACCTTCGTGCGACGTTACCAACGAACCTCGCCGCCGCACGCCTTTATGCGGAGGGGGCATCGGCGTTGGAGCATTTCGAGCCGGAGGAGGCGAGCGCCCTGCTGACGCAGGCGGCGCAAATCGAGCCACAGCACGCCCCTACGCACGCGACCCTTTCTGCCGCATGGGCCGCACTTGGCTACCAGCAGAGAAGTCAGCAGGAAGCATTGATTGCAAGAGATTTGGCAAAAGGGCTCTCACCCACGCAGCAACTTGAGTATGCCGGGTTGGCCGACGAGACGAAGAGCGATTGGGCGGCTGCCATCGATTCTTACGGCAAGCTCTTCCAACTTCATCCAGATAGCATCGACTATGGCCTAAAACTTGCCAATGCGCAAGCTAGCGCCGCCAAAGCCCAACTTGCCTTGGATACATTGCGTGCTCTTCGCAACCGAAATCAGGCTGCGGTGAACGACCCACGCGTCGACTTAGCGGAAGCCGTAGCGGACTCCGCGCTCTCCAATTTCAGAGGACAACTTGCGGCATCAATTCAGGCTGAAAGTCACGCCCAGGCGCAAGGTGCGGGGCTGATTCTTGCAGACGCACAGATGGAGCAGGGTAATGCCGATGACGCGCTCGGCAACTGGGGTGACGCGGTGCGGTTATGGCGACTCGCTGGGCAGAGCTATGACTCGATAGGTGACCGAGGCGGAATGGCCAATTCACTCAACCGTCAGGCGGACATGGCATGGAGGAGGGGCGATGCTCCGAATGCAACGAAGCTCTTCAGCGAGTCGATCAATCTAAGCAAGGCTATCGCCGATAATGCGAGTCTGGCGTATGCACTATCGCGTCTCGGCGCAGTTCGAATGGCTGTAGATAGGGCTCCAGGTGGGGAAATGCCGGAGGCGGTTAATATGTACCGCCAGGCTGCTTCCATCTATCACACTATTGGAAACACGGCAGAAGAGGGCTACGTTTACAGTTTGATTGGCGATGAGGCCATGCAGCGCTCGGAGTACGAGGAGGCTCTCACTTCCTACCTCAAGGCGATGACGTTGAGTCAAGCTGCAAACGATAAGAGCCGAGTCGCTGGCCGTTTGCTCGACCTGGGAATTGTGGCTCAGGTGGAAGGAGATAATTCGGAGTCCATCAAATTCTTTCAACAATCGAGCCAGATGTATGACGAATTGGGCCAGCGAGATCGCGCCGCCATTGCGAGGATACGTCTCGCGATATCGCTCTTTCGATCAGGAAAGATCGAAGAAGGGGTACGAATGATGGAGGCCTGCCTCGGTGTGATGCGCTCGGTTGGCCGCCTCAATCAAGTGCGCGAAGCCGTCGGTGATCTCGCATCATTTGAACTCTTACAAAATCCCGCGAACGCAGAAATCCTTGCCCGACAGTTTCTCGACTTAAATAGACAGCTGGTGGCTGCTGATGTTTGCTGTGGCACAAGCCATGCGCTCATTGCGGAGGCATTGCTGGCTCAGAACAAGTTGCACGAAGCCGACGAAGAAATACGCCAAGCGTTTCTTACCGGCGGCAAGCCGTTTCCTGTTGAGGTGCTGCCTGTGGTGCTTTTGACCCGTGGATCCGTCAGGACACAGGAAAAGGACTATGCCGGTGCAGATGCTGATCTCCGGCACGCTTTGCAAATGGCCCAAAGTCGCGGTGATCGATATCTGGAATTAAATGCCCGCCTGGGACTCGCCGAGGCGCACGTTTGCCAGAAAGGGCCATCCGCAAAGCTGGAATTGGAACGAGTGAGACGCGACGCGGATCAGCTCGGCTATGGCATCTTCGCACTCAAGATTGACGCGTTCCTTCGCTCCATCCACCCGGCGTCCTGACGACTGTCTACCTAAACTGAAAATATCTCCCAAACGGGGGATGCGCTTCCTCGATGAGCCGCGCGATTCTATCTCGCAAACAAGTGGAATTACTTCCGCCTCCATCTATGCGAGGTCATGAACGTGCCGGACACCTTTTTAAGATTTCTTTCTCGGAATTGGCGACGCGGCGTACTCACGGTCGCTCTGTCTACACTCGTTTTCGTTGGCACTGCATTTGCTGACTGGGGACCATGGCAGACCATCGGGGATGGCTTTGTCAAGGTGCGGTTCAACCAAGTGAACAATGACACTTGCACCTGGCGGATCAGGAACAATGGCGCAACAACGCTTACCCGGTTCGACTTCAGCTATACGTACCTGCCTGCGGACAATCCCACGTCGCAAAAAACCGATAAAGACGTTTTGCCGTACCCTCTGAAACGCGGTGAAGAGGCCGGGGGCTCGACCGTCTATTCGGCATACACTCATCGATGCCCTGCAACCCTCGATGTCCTCAAACTGGAGCGGGACACCCCGTGAGGTCTCGTTCCAGGTCTCGGTCAACTCGGCGTTAAGCAGTCCTGCCACAAATATCTCCCAAATGGGAGATGCGTCGAATCTGGACTCTCGGTCAGACTGAGCAACAGCTAGACGTTACTGCGAAGTCGATGACCCAATCCTCGCAGTTTAGTCGAAGTATTTCGATTCTAAAAGGCTCTGTGGAGGGATGATGAAAATCGCGACTTTCTTTGTGTTCCTTGGTTTCGGTATTGCCATTTCGGCGCGCCTCAATGCCCAGGAACCCGTTTACGTCCCCAGCGTTCAATCGTGCCTCTCGATCAGGAACGGCAGCGATGGGGCAGGATGTTTTACAACACTTGTTCGCAAAGGATTTTTGTGTCGGTGTACATCAGTACAGGGCTAATGAAATGGGAGTTCCCCCGGCTCTGCCGGGGTGGCAGTAGCAGTTTGACATTTGCGGGAGTCCATCCAAGAAACTCCGAGAGGTGAGCCGCCAAGCACACTTCAAGGAGAATCCAGGATGGACGAATATGAGAGCTTAAGCCACTCGAAGTGGGAGTGCAAGTACCATGTTGTTTTCATACCCAAATGCAGGCGCAAAGTGTTGTATGGGAACCTGCGACGGCATTTGGGCGAGGTATTCCGAAAGCTGGCCGAGCAGAAAGAATGTCGCATCGAGGAAGGGCACCTTTTGGCCGACCACGTACACATGATGATCTCGATTCCACCCAAGTACTCTGTGTCGTCGGTGGTGGGATTCATCAAGGGCAAGAGCGCAATTCATCTGGCTCGCGTATACGGGGAACAGAAACAAAATTACGCAGGGCAGAGCTTCTGGGCACGCGGTTATTTTGTTTCGACGGTCGGCAGAGATGAGGCCACGATTCGAGACTACATCCGCAATCAGGAGCAGGAAGACAAGCGGATCGACCAGCTCAACATGTGGCGATAACCTGCCACCGAAAAGGTGGCCCACTCAATCGGGGCCGCGTTAGCGACCCCGCTCAAGCCGCTTTGAGCGGCTCACAAAATGAAGCCCCCGGCTCTGCCGGGGGTAATCTCACTCTTCGATGGCGACTACAACAGCGGTTATATGGATGAAATTCCGCCCAATAGGGGTCGATACTCATACTTCGCGTGCCCAGTCAATGCGCAGCCCGTAGATAGCGGCACCGGCGATCCGGTGGATTTCAATACCACCTCTTACAGGTGCCGTAAAAATATAGACTGATCCAGCTTCGGTCCTGTTAGTAGTAACCCGTGTAAGGAAACTAGCTGGCGCCGGTTTAGCCGGCATCGGCTTCAGTTTGGAAGCAAGTGGCGTCGAGCAAGAAGTACTTGTTGCCTCGCTGTGACGTGTATGTCAGGTCCAGGAATATCTCCCAAATGGGAGATGCGGATGACGGGTGACAACGCCCAATCTAAATCGAGCGACGTGGGCCCGGCGCCCGAAGCTGAGGAATGTGGCTTCCCCGTTATTCAATGGACCTGAAAACACTGTGATTGCTGTCCAACACCCATGATGTGAGGTTAAGAAAACCCATGCTGCAGCTAAGAGAATTAGAACTGAACGGCGAAAGGATTACCGCCCGTGAAAACGCTAGAACCGTGGCTACTGTTCGTCGCGGTAATGACCGCCATTCTCAGGCCCATTTCTCGTATGTTGCCGTTGTCGCATTCTTATTGGCGGTGTTTTCAAACTGCGCTGCGATTGGATCTGCACAAGGATCTGGAGAATGGACCTGGGTAAGCGGAAGAGGATATGGAAGCACAGCCGGTATTGATCCAGTCTATGGAACGGTGGGGGAGCCCGGTTTGGCCACTACGGCAGGGGGAGTTCAAAATGCATCGTCTTGGATAGATCCGAACGGCAATCTCTGGCTTTTCGGCGGACTGGGTGTGTGTAGCAGCACGGGCGGCACAGGCGACGTGAACACCATGTGGAAATTTACTCCATCCACCACGGAATGGACATGGATAGGAGGGAGCAATTCATGCTACGGAGGTGCCGCAAGTTATGGCACATTAGGGAAATCCTCCGCTACCAATATTCCTGGTGCCCGTGACTCGGGTTCCAGTTGGACCGATCTCAACGGTAATTTATGGCTATTTGGAGGTGAAGGCTACGATTCTAAAGGCGTGGACGGTTACCTCAACGATCTATGGGAATTCAATCCAACGACAAAGGAATGGGTGTGGGTGGGCGGCAGCAGCACCGTCCCATCGGTGGGAGAAGGCCAGCCTGGAGTCTATGGCATATTGGGTACTCCTGCAGCCGGGAATACTCCCGGTGGACGTATTGGATCTGTAAGCTGGATCGACGTCAGCGGCAATCTCTGGTTATTTGGGGGCTCCAACGCCAACGGACAGTATTTCAACGATCTTTGGAGATTCGACCCATCCACGAGTGAATGGACCTGGATGGCAGGAAGCGACGTGGGTGACAGCGCTGGGGTGTATGGCGCGATTGGGGTGCCCGCTACAGAAAACACTCCCGGAGGGCGTGTTGGATCTGTTAGTTGGACCGACAAGAGCGGCAATCTTTGGCTGCTCGGAGGCGGAGGACAAAGCGCAGGAACAACCGTTTTCTTTAACGATTTGTGGAGGTTTGACGTTTCCACGAATGAATGGACATGGATGAGTGGTAGTAGTACGGGCAATCAATCGGGCGCATACGGGACGTTGGGAATCGCTTCTCCCGGAAATGTTCCCGGAGCCCGTATCCAGGCCTCCAGCTGGACTGATCTGGATGATAATTTTTGGCTGTTTGGAGGTCGAGGCTACGATGCCAACGGCGTGGACGGCTACCTCAACGATTTCTGGAAGTTCAATCCTACGACAAGCGACTGGGCATGGATGGGCGGTAGCAACATACTTCCATCGGCAGATGGTGGTCTGCCTGGAACCTACGGTACGTTGGGGACGCCGGCGGCCGGGAATATTCCGAGTGGACGCGAAGGTTCTTCGGCGTGGACCGATGGGAGCGGCAGCCTATGGCTATTTGGAGGGCTCGGATGGGGTTCTGACAGCGGGGCGCTCTTCGATGGCGATCTGAATGATCTCTGGGAGTATCAACCAGCTACAGGGTCCACACAGGTTGCAACACCTCAGTTTAGCGTCCCAAGCGGAACATATTCTGCTCCACAGCATGTGACGGTTACCGACGCGACGAATAACGCAACGATCTACTACACCACCGATGGAAGCACACCGACCACCGGTTCGACTGTGTACAGTGGTTCGATAAAAGTATCGTCTACGGAAACGCTTGAGGCCATTGCCACCGCGACCGGATTTTCGCAAAGCGCCGTGGCATCGGCAACCTACGCGATAACGGTCCCCGCCAAAGTAACGCCGTTAGTGACGGTGACGCCTTCTTCATCGAGCATTACGACAGCACAGCCGCTGACAGTGACGGCGGCGGTCAGCGGCGGAACGGGCAATCCGACGCCCACCGGCTCGGTAACACTGGCAGGCGGAGGTTACACCTCGGCTGCTACAACGCTGAGCGGGGGGAGCGCCACCATCAATATCCCGGCTGGGTCGCTCGCCACCGCAGTCGATACCCTGACGGTCAGCTACACACCGGACACGTCTAGCTCCTCGACCTACAACAGTGCCACAGGCACGGCCTCGGTGACGGTGACCGTGCCGCAAAGCTTCACATTGTCGGCTACGCCGACGAGCGTGTCGGTTGCGCAGAATGGGGGTGGTACGAGCACGATCTCGGTGGCGGATCTGGGCGGGTTCACGGGGACCGTGACGCTGGCCGCGACAGGATTGCCAAGCGGAGTGACCGCGAGCTTTGCGGCGGGCACTGCGGCTGCTACTCAGGTGTTGACGCTGTCGGCCAGCAGTACGGCCACGTTGGGAGGGCCGGTGACAGTGACCGTTACTGGAACCTCTGGAGCGTTAAGCGCGACCACAACCGTTTCGCTTACGGTGACGTCGGAACCAACCTTCGGGCCTAGCGGGAGCGGCGGTAGCAATGGGACGATCTCGGTGGCTCCGGGCGCGACGACGGGAAATACGGCGACGATCAGCGTGGCGGGGACAAACGGGTTCTCGGGCTCTGTGAGCCTTAGCTGCTCCATCACTCCGGCGGCGGCCAGCGATCCACCGACGTGCAGCCTTAGCCCAGTGTCAGTGACGCTGAGCGGGAACACGGCGCAAACATCGACGCTGACGGTGCTCACAACGGCAGCGACGACTGCTGAGAACCGGACGAAGAATCTTTTCTGGCCTTCGGCCGGCGGGACGGCGCTTGCAGTGGTGCTGCTGATCGGGGTTCCGCGGCGGCGACGTAACTGGATAGCGATAGTTGGACTAGCAATGCTGGTTGCCTCGATCAGCGTAATTGGCTGCGGCGGCGGAGGTAGTGGTGGAAGTGGTGGAGGAGGTGGCGGTGGAGGCGGGAATGCCGGAACCTCGGCGGGGACATACACGGTTACTGTAACCGGCACTGGCACATCAAGCGGCTCATCTAGCTCTGTTACGGCCACGGTGGGTACAGTCACGCTTACTGTGAACTGACTGTAGCCTGAAAGGCTGAAATATCTCCCAAATGAGAGATGCGCATTGGTTGCAAGGCCGGTATTTGATCTTGACCCACAATCAGTAAGGGTGCTCTCAATACGGAGGAATAATATATGCCTGCTTCCAAGAATGCACGGCGCCCCCACTTAATCGGAACAGTGCCAACGTCGGACCATGGTTCGACAGCACGTAATGCTGAGTTTTTCGGCCCGATGCTACAGGCGGTCAGTTTGCGCGGACCACAGCTCAGTCACTAAGGCTCTCGTACCGAAAACGCCGAAAGATCAAATGAACACTATCATCAATCCAAGGAGGATTCGACAATGAAGAAGTTTCTCGCATTGGCTCTGTTGTCTGTTGCTAGTCTTTCCGCGCATGCTGCAAAAGCACATATCACAGAAGCAGACGGCATGAGCCTCGACTATGAGGTACAGGGCAATTGGCTGAACATCACTTGCACGAACAATAGCAACATTGTTCAGGCCTGCAAGGTCTCCAACATAATACTTTGGGTAAACGGCGTCGAAGTGGGCAGATGGGATGGATTCACTTTGAACGTCAATCCTAATGGTGGGCATGCATCTCAGGATTACTCCGGTACATGGCCAACAGCGAAGCCTCTGTATGCGATTGTTTCATCTGATGTACGCGCAACGCTAACTGTAACGCCAGTCAACAACTGACATCAGAAAAAGGAGACAGTTCAATGAAAACTCTTGAATTTGCCTGCATGGTGTTGTTGCTTGCCGCCACCAACTCAACACCCAAGGCAGTGGCGCAACAAAGTGTTTCACCTACGCCCCAGTCTACCGACAGCGGTCCATCGTTGGCCGTGACAATGCAATTCATCCAAGACAAATTGAACGATATAGGTAATGTCACATGCATGGTGAACTACCAGAGCGCGGATGGCAGGACTACTGACACGCAAAATATGTGTTCTGCGGTCACCAATATCATTGCTAATCCTGACCAATGCACAATTTCCAACGTCATCAGTAGTCCAGGAGTGTCTTTGCGCGGAGTTCGGAATATTGCACTCATGTCACTGATGCAGTATATGGATAAGTATGTAACTGTCTCATTGCAGCATTTTATCCCCAACGGCGGATCAATAGAATTGCATCCAGTCTCGGTCACTCCCTCAATCACCATGCTCGTCATGCAAGGACCACAGAGTAAAGAAATCTGGTCATTCAATTTTACGGATGCTGATATGGCTAGCCGCGTCGCCAAAGCTATGACACATGCGGTAGAGTTATGCGGAGGTGGTAATGGAGGGGAAAAAGATCCCTTCTAACTACGGGCAGCACTAATACGGAATAGTGACATTAAAGGAGATGAGACGATATGGCTGGAACGATCACCATCTGGGAAGATGTCAACTTCGGTGGACAGTCTGACACATTTACTGCCAGTACGGGCGACCTTCAAGGTTGGGAACACCGCTCGGCATCAAGCATACGTATTCAAGGTTTTGCGGATACTGATTGGAATGCGTTTTTAGAGACGGTGAACTTTCAAGGTGACGATGTGCTTTACATGCAAGGAAACGGTGAGTTAGCGAATCTCGTGGGCGTTAGGCGTCCTCACGGGAACAATCAATGGAATGATCGCATCTCACAGATACTGTTCAATGTAGGAGCGCCTCCAAACCACGGAGAAAACAACACTGTTCTTTACCATGGGACCCGGAAATACGATGTCGGGAACGATGAAGAAGACGAGCTTGATTCAACGAATCCGAATTGGGGCGTATAGACAAGCATCTTCTGGTATAACCGCGAAGGGCAACGACATGTGGATTGCGATCTACACGATCGATCTCACTTTGAGTGACGGGACGCGTATGGATTATTTTTTAGACGAGATCTGGCTTGACAGCGAGAACAGCAACCTCAACGAGAAGTCGATTGTTCTAGCCAGGTTAAATCCGACATTTCCGCAGTAAGTCGGAAACCGTTGAAGCAAACCACCGCGACGATGGAGCAGCGAACAAAGAATGCGGAACGGCTGCGGGCACCCTGGTGGGCTGTTCAACTTGGAGCGGTCCGCTTATCGTTGGCAAGTCAATTAGGAACCTGGCAGCGAAAGCATCAGCCGCATCAACTCTGACTGACGGCGGGTGCCGGTTTTCGCAAACACCCTTTTTAGTTGGAAGCGGGTTGTTTCGAGCGTGGTTCGCAATTGATCGGCTGCTTCGCGAACTTCAAGTCCTTGAAGCAACAAGTCGGCGAGCCGCGATTCCGTAGGTGTCAAACCATAAAGAGCGCGCAAGACTGCGGCGCGAGAAGCCGGTTTGGATGAGGGGTCAGAAAGAAATACCAGCACCTGTGGGCGCTCTTCGGCAAGCAGACCGCTCGATACGAATGGAAATACAACCACCTGTAGTGGTTTCTTGCCCGATTTGCGTGAAAGGAGCAATGTGTTTCCGTCTGATCGGTGCGGGTGGTCCCAGACTTGGTTAGCAACGGCGAGCATATCTTGCAGTCTGCGGTTTTCGTCGGGGTATGCGGCTTCAAGATGCGAAGCATGAATCCGGATGCCGTCCTGCTGGTCGAGAAGGTACTTGGCTGGCGCAGAAAGATTGGTGATGCGCCCCTCGCCGTCGAGAGCAACCACGCCAAAATCAAACTGGGCAATGCTCGTCAAGAGCGCGCTGTTGTTGTCAGAGGCGCGTTCAATGATGCGCTGCAAGCGAAATGCCTTCCCAAGATGTGGCGTCAGCAGTTTCAGGAGCTTAACTTGCTCGGCAGTGAATTGTTTTGCGTCTTCGGGACGGATGAGGCTGAGACCGGAACCGAACCTCTCATTCTGCTCGACAATCGTCCAGCAGTTGAAGAAGATACCATTTGGCCGCCCATAGTCTGAATAGAACTCTGAGTGCTTGAGTTCAGCCGTGGTGACCAGATCATCGCTTGTTCCTGTACCATGACGCGGGAATCGCTCTCGAATACGCTGGATGTAGGGATCTCTGCCTGCATAGTGGTTAGCATATGCGTTGACTGCTGACTCGTCATAGCCAATGCGGTGAACACGAGTTCCTGCAATATGCGTAGTCCAACTGCGCGGCGAAAAGGCGTGGACATGAATTGCGGCTTTGGTGACCTGCAACTCCCGCGCGGCATTCTCTAGGAAGACGCCCCAGTGGCGCGGGTCCGCTGCTGCCTCGTACACGTCGAGCAAGAGACAGGAAAGGCGTTCGTGCATTTTTTGAGCGACCAATCCGTGGCCTCCCAACGGGTATGGTTATGGGATTTGAAGTATAAAGCGAGATTTAATAAAGATTCAAGAAAGAATTCGAGAAGTATATTGTAAGTTTCTCCCAAATGGGAGATGCGCCTCTATCCGAATATCGGCTCTACTGTCAGCAGTCGCTTTTGAAAAAGAGGAGGCTGTAACAATGAACAAGATATTGCCGGTGCTAATCCTTTCGTTCGCTTTCGTTCTCCCAGCGAGGGCGCAGGAGAAGTCGAGTCTGAATGGGATGCCTGCGGTTCGGTATCAAGGCTCGAAGTATGGCTCCCTCTATGCCTCCGCTTCGCAGTATCATGGGGCAAAGGCAATCGTCTACGAGATCGGCTTCCAGCCGCATAAAGGGTGGGGAGTCTCCGGAATTCTGTCTGGAGGCAAGGCGTCCTACTTCGGCAAACTATATGTCACAGCCGATCAGGTCGTCTTCGCGCCATCGCAGGAGAAGGATCAGAACTTGACCTGGAGCCTGAAACGAACAGATTTTACCCTGGCCCAAACAAAGGATGGCACGGAGATCAACCCAACCACCAAGGACAATGCTGGGATACCGAATGGCCTTATTCATTTCCAGCCGTTTGAGAACAAGACAGGCAAGTTGGAGTTCGACAAGCCCGACGAGCCTGCGTTCCTGCACAAGGGACATCTGGACCCGCCGATGGAAGCGTTCCTGAATGACTTCAATGGGTCGATCAACTCCTTTGACGACACATATAAGCGCTTAACGAACGAATTGGGCACAGAATAACGCCACGACGGCTTTCGCGGAACCGTCCTCACTGGCTCCCGCTTTGGATAGCGCGTAGAGCATAAAGGCGCTGAGGGTGCGTCAATCGCCTGCCTTCAAGATGACACCTTCGGCGATTTCAATCGCGGCAGCCCGGACTACTGCATCACATGCCATACCGATTTTTCATGCTCGTTGACACAGTAGACAGAGCAAGAAAGTCCGCCTTGGTGAAGCGGCATGCACTCGTTCGGGTGGCATGTCGAGGATTCGGAGAAACGGCGCAATCCAAGCCGTTGTGTCTTGAATCGCGCCGAAAGAGGCTGTTTTGTCGAGGTGTCGATGCGTATTCCGCGGATCACGATCGACATGATGGTGGCAGTAGTGACGCTTGCTCAAAAGAGGACAATGGTGGGGGCGGCCAAAGCTCTTGGCGTCAGCCCATCCGCCGTCCAAAAGCGCATACAAGCCGCCAACAGAGTTCTCAGCAGGCCGTTGTTTATGAGAATAGACGGTGGCGTGGAGCTTACGCAGGCCGGCGAGAGGTTCTATCCCGATGCCGTCAAGGCGCTGGAGAAGACATTGCTCGCAGAGGACAAGGCCCTGTCATTGTTGGAACTGGAATCAGGGCGTTTGGTTGTCGGTCATTCCACCTACCTGCCACCTCGGATCTTGACCGCGATTCTGAAACTTCGCCTCGACGACTCCCTGGGCATTCGAATCGAACATATTCCCTTGCTGACTTCGACCGCCATTCAGCGCGTGGCCGACGGAACAATCCATGCCGGCCTTGGGTTCCTTCCAATTTCCGAACCAGACCTGATTTCGTATGTACTGTTTGAGGAGCCAGTGGTTGTCTGTATGCCAAGCACGCACCCTCTGGCGGCGAAACCATGGATTCGTCCACAAGATATCGATGGGGAGCCGGTCATCGCCGTCGCGCGCGAAACTCTACCGTGGATGCATCGCGAGATTGAGGAGTTCTTTGCTGGATTCGGTGTCTCTCTGGGAATCGTGGCCGATGCCTTTGCCTCGCCTGAGGCCGTGACCATGGTGGAGCACAAGATGGGTCTCTGCATGGTAGCGGCTTCGGCGGTTTCAAGGCCTTCCGTCGTAGGAAGGCCGCTGACGCCCCGAACACTCATCAGGAAATGCGGGTTGTTCATCCGCGAAGAGAACCGGCATCCGACATTCAAGGTATTTGTGGACAAGGTCCTTCACGAAATGAGCAGAATACGGTAAGAAGGGAATCAATGTAGAAAATGACTCACGGACTTTTTGTAGATTTGGGCAAGTTGCAGCAGTTCCATAACGTCCACACTTCGTTCGCCGCTTTCGCATTTCGAAAGAAAGGTATGCGGCCTGCCCATGAGGGCTGATACCTCCCGCTGGGTAAGATTTTCCTCTTGACGGGCAGCGATGAGCCGTTCTAGAAAGCCGTCATAGGCTCGCTGGAATGGCGCGTTTCTGGCTCGCCTAGATTTCCGAGTTGTCTCCGGCTTCTGTTCCCCCACAGATGTCAGTGTTGTAAACTTCGGAGCGATTCCCTAAATAAGGGACACCGTATTTGCGCTATTCTGTCGATATCCGAACGCTTCGACCGCTGTGGAGGGTACTGTGAGCCGTCCGTTTATGGAACTGCCAGAGGCTGCTGACAAGGTTATTCGATGTCTTCGCGTGTATGACGATCCGCCCTACGGGCGCGAGGTCCATATTGAATTCGACGATGGAACACAGATTTCAATCGATTTGGCCGTAGAAACCGCAGTTCATGCAAAACACTATCGAGACAACCAAGGGAACCTGGAAATGCTGCATGAGCATCGTGACCGGGCTCCGATTGAGGGTTGAGCCCGGCCAACCGAATTCGCGTGGCGCATTTTTCCGAATCCGGTCGTTTTCACGTTTCTGTCACAGTCATAACGCTTCTTATGAAACGGCGGCCCTCGTGGCGTGAAATGTAGATCACGAGATCCAGGCAACGCCTTGCCTCGGCGGCTACCGTGTCGAGACCCTGCGCGCCGCCGGCTCGGAGCGCCAGCGTGGCGAGCCGGTGCAACGCCTCTTCCGGGGAACTGGCGTGAATCGTGGCCAGGGTGCCTCGGTGTCCAGTGTTCATGGCGTCAAGCAGCGTCCGGGCTTCCGGTCCGCGCACTTCGCCGACGATGATGCGATCCGGCCGGTGGCGCAGAACGGCTTTCAGCAAGTCGTCGAAGGTAACCTTGCCGCGATGCGTATCGGTCTGGGACTCGGCAGAGACAATATGCGGTTTGCGGATATGAAGCTCCGCTGTGTCTTCGATAATCAGAATGCGGTCGTCCTCGGGGATTGCATCGGCCAGTACATTGAGCAACGTGGTTTTGCCGCTTCCTGTGCCGCCCGCAATCAGGATGTTGTTGCCCGTCCGTACCGCATCAGTCAGTGTGGATGCCTGCTCGCCCGTCAGCATACCGGTCCGCACTAGGTCGGCAAGGGTGAAGTTGCGAGACGTGAATTTGCGGATGGTTACCACGGGCCGGGGATTGACGACCGGCGGAATCATGGCTGCCATACGGCTGCCGTCGGGCAGGCGAAGATTCATGATCGGCGAGTCGGCGTCGAGCTTTTTGCCGAAGCGATTGGCGATGACTTCAAGGCCGGTCTGAAGAGCGCCATCGTCGAACCGAATGTCGGGCAGCAGTTGAACCTGGCCGCCTTCCTCAATCCACACGGACGAATCTGGGTTCACCATGATCTCGGATACGGTCTCCGACTCAATCAGATGCTTGATGGGTTTGAGAAATGGGATGATGAGCTCGAAACTCATGCGGGTATCCTTTCGGGATTGAACTCGATCTTTTCCTGATCGAACCAACTCATCGAGACAGGCAGGAAGTCGGGCTTCAAATAGCAGTAGGTCGGCGGCAACGGAGTGATGCCGTCATAGACCACGGCCACGGCCTGCGCGTTCTTGAGATCCAAAAAGACCTTCTCTTCAAACAAGGGCTCTTTGTGTTTCTGGTATTGCTTTGAAGCAGAAACTGAACCCTTGCTGGACGACGTGCGGCCACTGAGCCAACCGACATTGGCATTTGAACTCGACTCCGAAACGGTGTAGCTAATCCGGGTCTTGTCCGCCTTGCCGCACAACTCCGACGCATAGCGGGCCGTGTCCGGGTCGGTGGTCGTCAAAAACACTTTCGTGCGAAATGCCTGGAGCAATGTCTTCACGCCTTCATTGGGAAGTGCGTCTTTCAAGGACGAGATGCTTTGCGTCGCGACAATAGGGATGCACCGGGGCTGGCGGGAGATCGACAGAAATCGTTCATCGCCCGTTGGATTGTTGCCGCCCACGGTGGCGAAGTTCTGGTACTCGTCGCAGAGAAAAACGGTCGGACGGAAGTGCTGTTTGGGGTTGGCCTCCATCTTCGGGATGCGCAGCAGCACGGCTCGCTGATAGTCCACCTTCATCATGGTGCCGATCACCTTGGCGACTGCCGGATTGAGCGCCACGGGAAAGTCCAGGCCCACGATCTTACCCTGCTCGATCAACTCCTCAAATGGACGGAGCACCCGGCCCTGCGGGTCCGATGAACACGGCTGGCCGACATAGAGTTCCTTCGGCGGGCAGAAGACGCGGCGCACATCCGGGTCGGTTTCAAATAAGGAGAGGAAGACTTCGATACCCTGGACGATGCTGGTTTTGACCTCGGAGCGAAAGAATTTCCAGTGCTCCCAGTACCAATAGTGAACGCTCTGCCAGCGATCCTGCTGCGCCGGATCGTACGGCTTGCGGCTGTACACGGTCGCCTCGCAGGCCGTGTGTTCCACCAGCAGTTGCTCCAACTCCTGGCTCCACGGGGCCATGTATTGGTTAGTCGTCGCATTCAACTCGAAGCTGAACGGCGCCAGCAACGGAGCATTCGCCTGATATGCTTCCTGGCTGAGCCCAACATAAGAGACGCGGCTGAAGCGCGACCCAATTTCAATCAGCATGTCCTCCAGCTTCCCTGCGCTGATGACCGTGCGGAACACGTCAAGCAGAGTCACGTACCCATCGCGGACGCGATGCAGCGTGATGATGTACCGCACCAGGTCGGTGTAGGACTGCTGCCAGAACGGCTCCTTGCCCGCGCCCCATATGGAGACGATAACCGAAGCGATATTGAATGCCTGCGCATACGGGTCGAGCGAGTTGTTCAACGGGTTATAGCGCATCGGTCCGTCGAGCGATACATCAATAAAATCATCGGCCCGGCCACACTCCTGCAACAGCGTTTTGAGATGGCCGCATAGGTCGCCCTTGACCTCAAGGACGACACCGGAGAGTTTCTTTTCCGCGTCCGCAGCACGGTAAGCGAAGAGCTGCCGCATGGCCGGCAAAATAAGCGCGCGCGTTTTTCCCGATCCAGTGGAACCGATGATGGCCGTGCCCGTGTAGAGACCGCGCTCCGGCACGGAAAGCCAGCGCGGAGTCGCGGAGGGCAAAGGTATGAGTTGATGATGGACCTCGCCCAGTACCAGGCTCAGCCGTTGCCGGTTCATCGTTTCAGGAAACGGAGGCAGTACCCCCGCGACTGCCTCCACGCGCCGCCGGTACACATGCACGTACAGGAGCGAAAAGATCATGGAACAAAGTAGGAACGGCGTCGTGAACAGAAAGAGTTCATAGCCGTGCGCCGCGACGCCATATAAGGCCGGGCGCTCCAGCGACACCAGGCGCAGCAAGGGATCGCTCTCAGGCCAGGGGAAGTACGCGCGCAGGATGATCCCGGCTGCCGCCGCCAACCCTATCGACAGCACAAAGCGGTGCTCCACCAGCGTGTTCACGAGATCGCGGATATACATCGAGAGACGATTCACTTGTCCGCCTCCGTGTCGCCGGCAACGGACTGCCGGTACAGCTCGAACTCCTCGCTCTGGCTGAGCGCGAAGCGCAACAGGCGGTTCACAACGTAGCTGGTGTCGTTCTCCGACCACCGGCACATGAGTTCGAGATCGTCGGCGACAGCACCGTCGACGGTTGTTTTGAGGGCCACGCGCCGTACCTTGCTGGCGCCCTTTTCAATGCGAAGTCTGGTCATGCTTGGTACTCCTCCTGTCCTGAATTCGGTTCACTCTCCGTACCGGGTCTGGCCGAGGGCGGGAACGACGAGCGACAGCGGCAGCCCGGAACGGGCGGGTCGTTCCCGCCCTCGGCCCTATCTATCCTTGGCCCGCCCTCTCCGCTATCTCGTTGTTGAATAGGGCGATCTGCGCATCCCGTTCGTCGGTTTCGTGGCCCGCACTATGGCCCGCACCGAAACTTAGCAATCTGGGGTAGCTGGCTTCGATCAATTCAGTTCGGAAGCCAGCCTCCATCCCGTTTACATGGAAAAGCTCGCGGACTTTCCTGGCATCCATTGCACCGTTGTTCCATGAAGTGACGACGCCGATGTGGATGGGATCGTGGTAAATGCACTCGCCTTCCTGCAACAGGCGGTGCTCTTCCGGGGTGATTGAGCGGCGCTCTGCATGGAATTTGTGGTTGACCGTTAACCATCGAATCAGGTGCTCGACACCCATGGGACATGCGGGAGTCGCGCTTCCACGGGAAGAGAAGCGCCGCTCGAACAAGCGTGTTGCGTCTTGGAAATGCTTTAACCCACGCGCAACGTACACGACCTCTGAGTGAGGAAGTGCGCGGACAAGGGCCTTGTACGCCGTCAGAAACCGCTCGAATTTCGAGAGCGATCTCTGGCCTTGGTCGATGAAGACGAATCGGAGGATTCGGCTCTCACCCTCGCGGGCGATTGAAACCGGCATCGGCTCACCGAACGATGAAACTGCTCGAATCGCGTCCTCACCCGCCTTGGCCTGCGAGAAATACCGACATTTTGTGTCATCAGTCTCCAGAAATTCATCGGCTGTCAGATGGCGGAGCACATAATCGAGCAGCATCAGGCGGCGCAGAATCTCCCCGCCACTCTTCACTCGGCGGTTTTGCGAGTCGGGATCGTCGAGCATCCGATACAGGCTCTTGCCAGAGAGGTGATACACGAAATGGCGGCCATCCACATCCATGGCACGGATGAGACCTTGACCGATTGCCTTTTGGAGAAAGTGCGTCGAGATCGAACCGCGTTCCCGGTCAACGAATTCGCAGAACTGGCGCCGGAGGAAGTACCCGGAATGGACCGCTACCGCGTAAAGGAACGCAGCCTCGCGGTCGGAGTATCCCAAGAGCTTGAGCGCATCGATGGTGTCGTAGCTCATAAGTCCATCACCCAATCGAGCACGCGGTGCTCATCCTCGACCTTGGCGAGCCGGGAGCGGTCCGATGCGGAGGCATACATGCGGAAGCCCGCCTGGGCCTTCCCGCGCATGTGTCCGGGGCGATAAGCCGCTGTCACCACCTCGATGTCTGAAAAGGCAGCCCGCGATCCCTGACCTATCTCTTGATCGTCTTTCCGGGGGAGGTCGTAATGAATCCGCGCGTCGGGGATTTCGATGTGGTTGTCAATGTAAGGCAGTTCGAATTGTGCTGCCGCTTCCCGGCGAATCTCACCGAGATCGCGCTCGGGTTCGGCTTTGCGCGCCTCGTGAACAGCGCGGTACACCTTCGCTTTCAGTTCAAAATCCAGTTCCACGCGAAGGTTGGCGCCACCGGCGCGCTCGATCTTTTCCGCTTCCTTGAGATACGCGCGGTAAATCTGCGTATCGTGTTCGGCCTCGCGGGGCTTCACCATGCCGTGATAGAGCCGCTGTTCAGTGGGAAATGCGCCTACCTCCCTCGCCAGATGCTCGCCCTGTTTGGTCAGTGAGACAACTTCGATCTCCCGCTGACGGGACCAGCGCCCGTCGTTCCTGGCCGCCACAGAATGGACAGTCAGCAAGCCCTTTTCGCGCAGAAAATGCAGGTCTGCCTCCAGCGCCCGCTTGTCGCCGCCGTAGATTGTGCGGGCAACGTCATCGACTGAAAGCACGCGGAACCGTCCGGCTTCGGCAATCAGCTTCTGTTCTTCAGGACGCAAGCGGAGACCGCGAATGTCGTCCGCTACGCCCTCACGGGTTCTGCGTGGCCGCTGTTCCGGTTCCACCTTCCGGCTGTCCGGAGGTTCCGGGGTCAGCACCCGTTCGCGCCTTGGGCGTGGGATGACAGGCGCAGCGCGGCGCGTGTCTTTTGTCTGAGCAGTTTCGCGGAGCTGTTCCAGCCGCCGCGTCAGTGGCGACTCTGGAACCTCCGGCCTGCGCTCGACAGCGGGGGGATTGATCTCCACGTCGCGCCGGCGGGGAATCTCAGGCGTGATCTCCAGCCTCATGATTCCGTTCCCTCCGCCGTATGCTCAGCCGCTTCGCCGGTGGATTTTTTCTGGCCGACGATGACCCGCGTGTCGTAGCCTGCTGGATCGCCGAACTTGTCCATCTCCCGCTGGGCCGCATCGCGCATCTTGCGAATGCGTTCAATCAGGTCCGGTGTGCGGTCTTCGTATTGTTCCTGAACATTCATGGGTCAGTTCTCTTCCTCCTCGCCGTACTGCGCGAGAATCTCATCCGACAATTCGCTATGTCCGGTGTGTATCTCGCGGTCGAGGTGCCGGAGCTTGCGGCCGGTATCGCGCAGGAAGAATTTGCGCTCGAACCAGATGGTTAGCCCGAGAATGTTGGCAAAGAGCAGCGCACAGAAAACTGCGATCTGCTGCCCGTAGTGGTGAAGGATGAGGCTGCGCCACGGTACGAGGAAATGCAGTTGGTGCATCAGGCCAAAACCCAGCGCAAGGAAGATGAGAGTAGCGACAAAGACGGCATTGGCAATCATGGCAGGTCAATTCCCGAAAGCCTGGTCCTCGTGGACGTAGCTGACGACGAGGCCGAGCGGATTGGTGAGGAGCATCTGGTTGGGGACTTCATCGCGGAAGCCGTAAACTACATTGGCGGTCCACCGCTCGCGCTTCTGTTCCTGCTGGTCGCCAAGTGAGCGAAAGACCTTCTCAAACTCCACGTGCGCGCGATACGGCGCCTGGCGCGTGTCCTCAAGGACCACGGCTTTGATTTCGATGTCCACGTTGGGCGCACTAGGGTCGAGCAGAAACGTCTCCAGCGTTTTTGCCTTATTTACCCGTGCGAGCGTGGCGGACTGCAAATCGTTCGAGAAGAAATTCAGCGACTCGGAGAAGTCGCGTTGCAGCGTGGAGTGATTGCGGCCGTAGTAGAGTTCCGTCCAGCGGGCAAGGTAGTATTTGCTCACACGCTCCAGGGGGACTTTAGCGAAGTCGTCGTAGTTCATCACCTGGCCCCGGCCAATGTCCGAGATGGAAATCACGAGCGGCTTCAGGCGCGAGGCCGCGGCCTGCGCGCGGTAGAGGAGCGCAAGCAAGGCGAGTGCGATCACAGAGAGCACTAAGATCGCCACTTTCAAATAGGTGTTGGTGACCACCGGCTCCGCATACAGTTCCAGAAATTTCCGTCCGGCATCGGTCACCGGCAATGTCTTTTTGTTTGGCATATCAGCTCCCCATTGGGTTGACCCACGTCCCGGCACGTCCGCTCAGGATGGACATGGTGAGTTCAGGAATCTTGACCAGGCCGAAGATGCAGACTCCGAGCGTCACGAACAGCGCCGGCAGGATGGTGAAGGCATTGGACAAGGTGATCGGTCCGATGACGCCCAGCATCGCAAGCAGCACTTTGGAGAAGACAAAGATGAAGGCGGCGGCCACGACTTGATAGAAGCTGAAACCGATGAACGCCTTGAGCCATCCCCAGAACAGGAAATCGAGCTTGGGCACGATAAAGAATGGGATGAAGATCGGGCCAAGCAAGACACACACCGCCGCGGCCACATAGCCATATGCGACCACAGCAAAGGCAACGGCTTCCATGGCCACCAGTGCAAGGGACACGACAAGGTAGGTCAGCTCTTCATGGATGCTGAAAACTCCCGGCGGCGAGCCGAGTTGTTCTTCGGCGTTGGTGATGGCGTCGGCGACGCTCTGCGTCTGGTTCGATTCGATCTCCGAAGACAGATGCAGGGCCTCCTGAGTAATGAGGTCGCTGAAGCTGTAGCTGGTGCCGGGGATCGGCGAGGAGTAGTAGGTCAGCATCCCCAGACCAAACGCAATCATCAGGATCAGGTCGGCAAACTTGGCGAAGTGGAATCCGCCGCCGTGGCCCTGCGACGCCGATAGAGCGGATTTCACCCCGAACCAGACAATCAGGATCACTGCGAGTCCACGGAACATATCCAATCCCGTGGACTCGATCGATGCGCTGTTGGTGCTCAGCAGTTGCGAAATCGCCTGAGCGATAAACGTAAACGGGTTCTGTGCCATCAGTGACTCCCGCTGATGCTCAGGGAAATGTTGTGGATTGAATCGCTGACGCCACTGGTTACGTTCTGCATGGTCTGAGGAAAGTTCTGCTGGAAATAGATCGCATTATTGATGGCGCGATTCTCAGCGTCGATCTGCTGCTTTTGCGCAATCAACTGTTGCTGGACCGATGCCGCGAGGATCTGATTGGTGTCCTGCTGCGAGTGAATCTGGAGCAGCGTGGCGGAATTGATTTTGCCGAGCAGGGCGTTCTGCGATTGCTGGCTGGGGTCGGTCGAAAAGGTGTCCGATTCAAGGTTCGCCAGCTTCGTTGCAAACGCCTGAGCATCGGAGCGGATGGTCCCGAGTATGGCAAGCGTGTTGGTGGCCGTCGTCTGCGCCAACTCCGACGTAGCGTATTGATTGGCGACGGTCGCCTGGGTCCGGGAATCGAGAGACGAATAACTGCCCGAGGGAAACTGTTGCACCTGTACAAAGGCGCTGCTATAACCCTGTTGCGCCTGGGGAAGGCCGCCGAAGTTGAGCGCATTCACGAGCGGCGACGTGTTGCCGTAAGTGTTCGGAGGCGCAGCCAGGCTGGACCATTGCGCCCAGTCCGCCTTATACCGGGCCTCAAGATTCTGCGGCATTCGGGACATCTGGTAGGCAAGGTTGTACGTCGTTACGATCTGGCTCCGGGTCTGGACGGCAGTCGTGTAAATCTGCTGTTCCGTCTGGAGGTGCTGTTGCCAGTTCTGTAGCTCCTGCGCCCATTTCTGGAGCTGGTTCTCTCCCTGCGTGATTTGCTGCAAGGCATGGGCGCTCTGGGTCGGGTCGTACACGATGCCCGACCCGAACTGAGCGTGCGCGGCCCGCGTACCAAGCAGGGCTGCAAGCGAGAAAATGAGGCAAAGAATCTTCTGCGATTTCATGGCGTGTTCCTGTCTGCCGCTTACCTGCGGCGGGGTTGGGGTTTGGTGTGGCTGAGGGAATCGCGGAGTTGCTGCTCCCCGTTTGGCCTGGGCTTAGCCGGAGAGGGCTTTGCAGGCGGCGCTGGCGAGGAGCAGCCTGCGAGTAACAGGCAACCGAGAATCAGAATCAATGCGCACCGCATCAGAGGTCACCCGGAACCGTGTGGTTCTCGTAGGCCGGCAGCAGCATGTCCTGGGTGATATAGACCTTGATGCGGTGGCCCTCGCGGATGGTGATGGTTGGTGGAATATTGATGAAGCGGTCGAGGACATTTGCGCCGGTAGCGGCAAGGCTGGATGCCATGCCCTGCCGATACATGTCGGAACCACTCTCGCTGTAGCCGCCGTTGGTCGTTGCCTCGGCCGCGCCGGAGATAATGCCCAGAGCGATGGATGCTCCAAAGATTTGCATGTAGTGGCTGTTGACCTTATCTTTCAGGCCGGTTTCGCCCACCTGGTCGAGACCGTGAAACTGGTCGAGATCGACGGAGTACCCATCCGGCATGAGCAGGCGGTGGAAGACGACGGCAAGGCGCTTCTGGCCGAAGCCGGAGACTTTCTGCGCATCGCCCAGAATGAACGTGCCTTCCGGTATCAGGACATGCTGGCGGTCCTGGCTATAGACCGGATTGGTTACCATGACCTTGACCGGCCCGGCGAATTCGCCGTCCAGGCGATTCACCAGGGCCGTGTCGATGGTTGTTCCCTCGAACAACACATAGGGCTGGCCCTGGGCGGAGTTGACGTTGACCTCCGGCGGGCGTTTGCCGCCAGGAGCAGCGGCCTGCGTAGCAGGAGCCTGTTGCGACATGCCCGCAGGGCGAGCCGGGACTGCGCCACTGTCGGGATTGGAGCGGACAGCCGCGTCAGCGGAGTCCGCCTGTGGGGCCGACAGGCGCGAAACGCCGTCATCGGCAGAGACGAGATTCGAGGCAAAGCGTGCTTTGAAAGCCAGCGCCTTTTCCGCATCGGCAACCGGATCGCGCGGCGGTTCGGTCGGCTGCGATACGGGAGTAGCGGCAACCGGCGTTGCAGTGCCGGACGGAGCCGCACTTCCCGCTGGGGATATGCCCGCGCCTGTCTTCTGTGCCAACGCTTGTTGTTGGCTCTGGCGCTGGTCGGCGCTCAAGTCCTGCTCAAGTTACTGGATTTTGCGCTGGTTGGCATCCGTGGAGATAGCAGTCGGCGAGGATGCCTGCTCTTTCGGCGCTGGCTTTGGATGGTTTTTCGAGAACATCACCGCCAACAAAATCAGCACGGCAAGACCGGCAACCACATACCCCTGTGCCTGTTTGGGAACCACACCTTCCGGCAGGATGCGCTTGTCATGGACTGCCGGGGCGGGTGCCGGTGGCTGCGGCTCTGAGGCGGACACAGCGTTGGTCTGTTTTTCCTCTGCCATTGGTTATAGCCCCTTCCGCTGGAACTCCAGCCGGTGCTTGCCGATTTCGAGATACCCCTTGTTCACGATCTTGGGGAGTATGTACGTGCCATCCTTCAACTGAAAGCTGATGAGGTCGGACTTGCCGTCCTTCTCCTCATAGATGGCGAACTTCTCCGCAGCCGACGACTTGATGTAAGTGAAGCGGTCGTCGTGGTAGATGGCAGTCACATCGAAGGGCGATTCGCTTTTGTAGCTGTAATCGAACTTCAGCCCTTGCGTGGGGTAGTCGGCGCGGAACTCTTCGACGGCTGCAACGGCGTGCTGTTGCGCTAGCAGCGCCTGGGCGCGCGCGGCATCGACTTCCGATGCGGAGACGAGTTTGGCCGCGCCGTTGGCCGCGGCCAGCGACGACGGGTCGGATGGCTCGATGACGACCTTCAGGTCGGGATCAGCCGTTTCCACGTCATCGAGCGTGAACGAATAGACATTACCTTTGTCAGTAATGAGATTCAGGTTGCTGTGGGTATTCTCTTTCGCCGGATGGAGAAAGCAGTAGTTACCCACGGCGTCGATGATCCAGAAATCTTTGTCGCCGGTGGCGACTTCCAGAATCTTTTCCGTACTGGGAAGTTGAATCAACGTGGTGTAGCGCATCTTGGCGCGCACACTCACGATGTCGTTGGCGTGGTATTTGACCACGCGCGCGGTCTGCTGGCCATGAGCTACTGTGGCAACCAGACCAAGTACGAGCGGAATGATGGGTGAACGGTGCATAGGGCTCCTTATCGGTTAAGCGGGTTGGGGTAGTCGCGAGCCAGATGCAAGAGTCCCTGCTCCGGCCCGTAGCGGGCGAAGTATTCCTGTTTGCGCAGGTTGTCACGTGCGTTGTTGGTAGCGATCCAATAAGTCAAGGCATCGACTTCGAGCACAAGTTTCTTGGTGGCGCGAGGCTGAATGACCAGCAGTTCGCGCTTGGGGACCAGTGACTCCAGCAACTCAAGCTGGGTGTCGTTCAACTGGAAGACTTCGGCGTATAGCTTGCGGTCGATGTTGGGATTGGCGAGAAAGATTTTGGTGGGGCAGGACTCGTTAACGATGTGCAGCATGTCCGACGCCGCCAACTCCACTACGGACTGCGTGGCTAGGATCATGGCAGCGTTTTTCTTACGCCAGGTTTTCTCTGCCCGGATGATCCAATCGCGGATAGTCTTGTTCTTGAGAAAGATCCACGCCTCGTCAATGACGAACACCTTGAACGTCGCGGTGTTCGTTGGCTTTTCGATCTCCGAAGACGCACGCTGCAACACGTAGAAGAGCAGCGGTTCCAGGATGTCGGGGTAATCGCTCCACCCATCGAAGTTGAAAGTCTGGAACCGTGAGAACGTGAGCGTGTCGGTTGCGTTGTCAAAGAGGTAGCCGAACTGACCGGCCTGAGTCCAGCGGTGCAACCGCTCCCCAAGCGGCCCGAGGATGGACGCGAAGTTCGTGAGAGTTCTGATTTCCGATGGCAGCTTGTACGCGCGCTCGATCGCGGCAAATAATGCCTTCTCATCGTCGGGCGTCAGTTCGTACCGTCCGCCGGCCTCGATGAGCACCCGAAGAAACAGATACAGAAAATTCATGTTCTCGGGCGTCGGCTCCAGGGAGAATGGATTGATGGTGAAACCGGGACTTTTCAAGCCGACATTGAGATAGGTCCCGCCAAAGGCACGTGTCAGCGATTCATAACTGCCGCCCAGGTCGAAGATGAAGGTCAGCGGGTCATACTTCTGGACCGACTGGATTGTGAACGACATGCTGAATGACTTACCCGAGCCCGTCGCCCCAAGCATCAGCGCGTGACCCACGTCGCCCGCATGGAGATTGAAGTAATAGGGCGTTCCGTGCGTCGATTCGAGCGCGGCGAGATATTCCCGTTCCAGGTGTGGGTTCCACGTTGATCCGGTATCGACAGTAAAGAGAAACGACAGGTCGGCATAATTGGAGTTCAACGCCCACTGCTTGCGGAGATTGAACTGCCGGTTGCCAGGGATGGTGGCGAAAAACGCATTGAGCAGGTTGTAGCGTTCTTCGTAGAGCAAGCCGTCATGTCGGGTGAAGAGTTTTTGGAACTCAGCGACGGCGTGCTCCACCTTGGTGCGGTCCTCGTCATAGATCACAGCCGACAGGGTGAACTCACCGAAGTTTTTGCCCTCCATGCCCAGTGCGGTGAGCGCCGCGCCCAGTTCCGCAACAGCGGCCTCTTTGGAATCGTCCACCAGTTCGTCGCGCGGCCCAGTACTCTGCCTGTCTTGAAGGTTGGAGACAAAGCTGGTTTTGGAGTTGTGGTGATGCCGGCGCCGTGAGGCGATTTCCTTGTGGGCCTTTGCATTATCGACGGGATGCCATTCCGTCACGACATGGAAGTTGCCGGGAACGTCAAACAAGCCCTGTAACAGAAGTGGCCGGGTCTCACTGGGGAGTTCTTTCAGAGTGAGGACCCGCACATAAGCGTCGTCCACGCGCAGGTAGCCGCGGTGCGCTTCGAGTTCCGAATCGCACATCTGCCAGTCGAGATGGCGCGCGCTATAAAGCCGCGCATTTTGAAACTTGGAGGGGCGGAAGTTAACGAGACGGCGCAGTATGCGCAAAGTCTCCTCCGCCCCTGGCAGCTCGACCGGCGTGAGGTCGTTAAGCTGCCCACTCAAACTCTGTACTTTCTGCTGCAATCGCATCCGGTCGCGCTCGATCTGCTCATAGAGCAGAGTCCGCTGCCTGCCACCGGAGAACAGTGCGTGCAAGTCGCGCAGCGAAGAGCGCGGCTGTTTCGGCAACTTCGCCAGAGCGTGCAGCAGGCCAGTCTTCGCATAGCTGCCGTCGATCATGACTACCCAATAAATCTCAATCGAATACAGGCGGTCAGATTTCGATTGCAGAAACGCGGTACGCTGCTCCACGGAAGCCCGCATCAGCGGGTTGTCATACTCCGCGTGTGGAATCGCCGGGCGGTTGCGCTTAAACAAAATCTGATAAAGCCGCGTGCGCTCGTCCAAGCTGCGGAGGGCCGCCTCCAAACGCTTTACTGTGTAATCTCGCCCCGCATGATCCAGGCTCTCGTAGTCGACGCCGCCGATTTTGAGGACTGACCCAAGATCGCCCGATTTGGTCAGGAAGCAATGTTCATCCCAAAACCCGTACAGGTTCACCTGCGCGGGAAATGACCCGGCCTCTTTCCAATCCTTCGTGATTTGCTCAACCTTATACATTGCGATTCCTGATGGTGATTTCCGTGGGTTCCCACTTCATCGGGTCGTACCGCCGGCGGAATTTGCCGGAGTTCATCAGCACGCGCAAGATTTCGACATCGTGTTTCGTGGCGATCCGCGCGACGATCACGCCCACGATGAAAAAGCCGATCCCGCCTACGAGCGAGTGCATGAGCGAGAAGATCGCGCCACCTGTAATCAGTGCCACAAAGAACAGCCGTCGTTCCGCGCCCAAGACGGTCAGTGGGCGGTTCATCGCTTTATAAACTTTGTTCTGCCGGGAACCGCCCTCTGCCATGCGCATCTCCTCTCTGCCTATCGAGCGTGTTTTGTGTTGTGGTTGCGGCCTGCCGCTATCGACTAGCCGGGAAAAAGCCAGGCCATGAAGTTGACGGCTCCGATCGCCATGCCCACGCCGAAGACGATCCCGGCGATGGTCTTTTTCGCCTGGCCCTCTCCGTATGCGAACATCAGGCCGCCGATCACGATGGCGACCAGCGAGAGGCCAGTGGCGATGGTGCCGGTAAACGCGGTCTTCAATACGTTCACCGCGTTGTCCCACGGATCGCTGCCCGACGATTGTGCGTACACGGGCAGCGCCGCAAGGAAC